>Ga0187783_10000237_pt1 | contig 41938 bp, 35 predicted proteins | sample 1015_SJ02_MP02_2_FD_132471 | JGI IMG/M metagenome (GOLD analysis project Ga0187783, IMG submission 132471) | Tropical peat soil microbial communities from peatlands in Department of Meta, Colombia - 1015_SJ02_MP02_20_MG | ecosystem: Environmental > Terrestrial > Soil > Wetlands > Peat | place... | reverse complement strand
GTGGGGTACCTCTCAACTCCGGGCTGGGACGGTGCGTCGGGCATGGGGTCCCCGAACGTGGGGGAACTGATCAACTGGATCTGAGGGCAGCCCAGCGGCGCCCGGCGGTGAAAACGCCGGAGCCGCGTCGACCAACCCCTTCCCGCGCTTGAGCGGCGCGGAGGCATGTCGCAGGGCCGAAGTGGCCGACCCCCCTGCGCAAGATATTGGGGTGGCTTGGCGCCTCCGAACCTTGTCTCGTTGAGACGCCGGGGTCCGACGCAGCGGGCGGAGCGCTCTTCGTCTCACCTTGGTTAGGTCCTCCGATGACCACCGAACTCGAGACCATCCGTGACCTCTATCGGCACAAGGGCCGAGCTCGCCGGTTGTACCTGCGGAAGATTTGGGGCCTCCCCGTGAAGGAGCGGTACAAGGACCGGGGGGCCACGTTCCCCAGCCTCGTGGACATTTACTTGCACATCTTGGACGATCATCGGTTCTGGTTCATTCAAGGGTACCGGGGGGAACGGTTCCAGGACTATCCACTCGGGATACGCATGAGCAGAGGAGCGGCCGAACGGGCCACGCGCGAGGTCGAGCAATTGACCGACGAGGTTCTAGACGAGCTGCGGGTCGATGACCTGGACCGAAAGATCCTCCCCCTCGGTGACAAGTACCCGATTACGATTCGAGGCATGCTCTTCCAACTGAACATGGGGGAACTCCAACACCAAGGGGAGCTCAATGCGCTCTTCTGGCAGATGGACGAGGCGGCCCCCTTTTTGGGTTACAGGCTTTGGCGCTTTCGCCGCCCTCGGTCCCCCTAGGGAAGCCGTCGAGGATCCGTGCCCCGCGATGCTCTCGGAGACGAGCCGTCCGCTCCCCAGGCGGCCCCTCCCGCGACGAACACTGCGACGAGATGCTCGCGCCAGCGGTAAGGCGCCCACCCCGGACTCTCCGGGTTCCGCGGCCGCCGGCGATATAGTCCGCCGGCGTTTCCCGGCGTGCGAGCGCGCTCCGCTCGTGGGGGGTCGACGTGGGGCTGAAGCAGTACGACGAGGACTACGTGACGAGTCTCGAGGCCGAGGTCCAGATGTTGTTGAAGCAGCGTCGTGAACTAGAAACGCGGCTCCAGGATCTGATGGCCGAGCTCGAACAGTCCGAGATCGGGAAGAGGGGACCATCTACTGCCTAGCGCCTCGCGAGGTCTTGGCGGGCGAACCGCCTCGAACCCTGAAGAAACGCACGAACGTGGTCCATCGAAGCCACACGGTATCAACGCGCGGGCAGGCGTCTGTGCTCCGGATGAGCGAGACCCTCCGCGGTAGGCGACCCTGACCCTTTCACGCCTTCGGGAGGCGGTCGCGCCAGAGACCCACCGTCAGCGCCGATTCCTCGCCGCTCGACGTCGACGTGCGGGAACCTTCAACCCCATCCGCCGGGCGAGACGACGGTGCTCTCGGGCGTCGAGCCAGTCCATGCGCAGGTAATCGACGAGTTCGCGGTCGGTCATTCCGATCCGCCGGCCCTCCGCGATCGTCTTCCGATAGGCATCGATCTCCGACGGAGCGTCCACGTAGTCGAGCCGGGGGTAGAAGAGGGGCTTGCCCTGGCGGAATTGTCGAACGTGGCAGAGCTCGTGATACAGGTCAAGATAGAGGACTCGGAACTCCCCGGTTTTGAGGTGGTGCGTGCTGATGAGCAGATGGCCGTCGACGTCGCTCGTTCCCATGTAGCCAAACTTGGAGGCGAAGAACTCGACCTTCAGATTGCGCAGCACGGTCCGAGTCTGTCGACCGAATAGCTCTCGGACCGGCGGCAGGTCCGCAAACCCGCGGAAGAAGCGCTCGAACGGCAACAGATGCGCCGGCGGATCGCGTTCGATCCGTACGCTAAGGCCACTTTCTGACGTCACTCGTCCTCCGAGCTCGCGCGCCCACGCTGCTCCCATTGAAAGCGCCTTCCTCGTCCGCTCGGCTCCCGTTTCGGTATTCAGAAACTTAAGAGGGGGGCGGAGATGCCGAATCCCCCGGTCGGTGCGGGCCGCCGCTCGCGGTTCGCCCGGGATGCGCCGCAGGAAATCGATGGATCGTTATCGAGTCCGGCCGGGTTCGCGAGTGGACCTCGACCGATGGGACCCGGACGACACCGGAGATTTTCGGGGAGCCAAGGACGAGGGACGGGCCCAGCTCGAAAAATTGACCCGCCGGCTCGAGGCCCTCCAGGAGCTTCTCTACGCCGAGCATCTCCGAAGCGTCCTCGTCGTCCTCCAGGGGATGGATTCGGCCGGGAAGGATGGGACTATTCGCCGCGTGTTCGAGGGCGTGAACCCGGAGGGGGTTCGGGTGGCCTCGTTCAAGCGGCCGACGGCCGTCGAGCTCGACCATGACTTCCTCTGGCGCGTTCACACGGTCACGCCCGCGCGGGGCGAGATGGTCCTGTTCAATCGGAGCCACTATGAGGACGTCCTGGTCCCGCGCGTGCACCGTCACATCCCCCGTCGGGTGTGGGAACGCCGGTATCGTTCGATCAACGAGTTCGAGCGGGAACTCACCGAGGAAGGAACGACCGTGCTGAAGTTCTTCCTGCACATCAGCCGGGGGGAACAGAAGCGGCGCTTGAAGGAACGGATGGACGACCCGGAAAAGCAGTGGAAGTTCCGGGAGGGCGACATCGAGGAGCGCCGCTGGTGGTCCGAGTATCGAACCGCGTACGAGGAGGCGATCTCCCGCACGAGCACGCGGTGGGCCCCGTGGTACGTGATCCCGTCGAACCGACGATGGTACCGAGACCTGGCCGTCTCGACGCGCATCGTGCGGACCCTGACGGGCTTCCGCATGCGCTACCCCCGACTTCCGAAGACGCTGCGGTCCGCTCGTGTCCGGTAGCCCGCGTCGCGCCTTTCGATGGACGGCGTACGTCCTCGCCGTCACCGCGTTCGGGGCGTCGATCCCGACGCCGATCTACCCGCTCTACGCGGCCAGGTTCGGCTTCTCGGCGGCGGTCCTCGGGCTGATCTTCGCCGGCTACACCGCGGGCGTGCTCGCGGCGCTCTTCCTCCTCGCCCCGCGGGCGGAACAGTGGGGACGGAAACCCTTCCTCGCCGGCGGCATGGTGTTCACGGCGGTGGCGGCCGGCGTCTTCGCCGCGGCCGACAGCGCGCTGTGGCTCGCGGTGGGACGGATCCTGGCCGGAGTCGGAGTCGGTTTCACGACCAGCATCGCTACGGCGGCGATGACGGACCTCGAGCCGCACCGCGACCAGCATCACGTCGCCCGGGTCGCCGTCGCCGCAAACTTCGGCGGGTTCGCGATGGGCGCGCTCGCGAGCGGTGCATTCCTGACCTGGGGCCCGGACCCGGTCCAGCTCGTCTACCTGATGCCGGTGGTCGCGAGCGTCATCGGCTTGCTCGCGCTCCGCGAAGTGCCCGAGACCGCCTCGGCCCTAGGTCAGCCGGTCCACGCGTGGATCCAGCGGATCGCGGTCCCCGCGCGAATCCGGTCCTCGTTCTGGGTGGCCGCCGGCGGGATTGCCGCGTGCTACGCGATGTACGGGTTCTTCGCCGCCCTCGTCCCGTCGTTCATCCGGAGCGGGCTCGGCATCTCAAGCCCGCTCACCGGCGGGGTCGTGGTCAGCCTGATGTTCGGGGGTGCCGCGCTCATCCAGCTCTTCTCGTCGCAGGTCCGGGATCGCCGGGCCCTCCTGGTCGGGTTCCCGGTCCTGATCGGCGCGACACTGGCGCTCGCCGGTGTCCTCTTCCTCCACTCGCTGCTCCCGATCCTCGCGGTCGCGCCGGTGCTCGGCATCGCGGTCGGCGTGACCTACATGGGCAGCGCCACGCTCGTGGACCGGGTCGCTTCGGAGTCCGAACGGGGGGAGGTCCTGGCCGGTTACTACGCCTCCGGCTATCTCGCGCTCGCCGTACCGACGATCGGGGTCGCGCTCGCTTCGGTCGTAGTCGGGCTCACCGGGGCCGGCGAGCTTTTCGGGGCGATTCTCGCGGCGGGCGTGGGTCTGCTGTACGTGGTCATCGTCCGGACCCCGACCCCGGCCGGCGGTGGAGGGAGACCCGCGGCCTGAGGCCCGCGGCCCGGTGCCGGCGCGCTCGGCCCGCCGGTCACGCGTCCGAATCGGGCGGGTCCCGGTCCGGGTGAACGCCCTGGGCGAACGACGCCATCGCCTCGCGTTGCTTCGCCTCGCGCGCCGCCCGGCTCATCTTGACGCGCATCGAGAGCGACCAGTGATGCCCGAACGGGTCGCGGAGCTGCCCGTACCGCTCGCCCCAGAACTGATCGTCGAGCGGCATCTTCACGATCGCCCCCGCGGCGACCGCCCGGTCCCACAGCGCGTCGACGTCCTTCGAGTACACGTGCAGCGTCACCGTCGAGGTGCCGAGGGCGGACGGCGCGGCCAGGTCCGAGCCGGGAAAGACATCGGAGACCATCACGATCGAGTCCCCGATCCGGAGCCGCCCGTGCACCAACTTTCCGTCCGGCGTCAAGTTGCGCACGAGCAGCTTCGCCCCGAACGCCTTCTGATAGAAATCGAGAGCCGCGACCCCCTCGTTCACGGCGAGGTAGGGGATGAGGGTCGGGAATCCGGGAGGGATCGGAGTCGGTCCCGAGGAACGGGGCGGCGTTCGCTTCTTCTTCGACTTGCGAGGCATGGGTGGACCCGCCGAGGAGAGCCGCCTCCCTACATAACGGCCGGTGGGACCGGAAGACCGTACAGCGCTCAGCGGCGGAGCACGCCCTCGACCCACCGCTCGACCTGACGCGTCAGCTGGTCGAGCGGGACGGCGCCCTCACCCAGGACGACGTCGTGGAACTGCCGCACGTCGAATCGGTCCCCCAACCGTTGCTCGGCTCGCGTGCGGAGCTCGCGGATCTTCAGTTGGCCGATCTTGTAGGCGAGCGCCTGCCCCGGCCAGACGATGTACCGGTCGACCTCCACGCGGATGTCCTGGTCGCTCTTCCCCGTGTTCTCACGGAAGGTCTGGAGCGCCTGGTCGCGACTCCAGCCGAGCGCGTGCATCCCCGTATCGACGACGAGGCGGATCGAACGCCACATGTCGAAGGTGAGCTGACCGAACTTCGAGTACGGGTCGCGGTAGAGTCCCAGCTCCTCGCCGAGGCTCTCGGCGTACAGCCCCCATCCCTCGATGAAGGCGGTCGGCCCGGTCTCGCGGCGGAAGTCGGGAAGCCCCTCGAGTTCCTGCGCGACCGAGATCTGCAGGTGATGACCGGGCACCGCCTCGTGCAACGTGAGCGCCTCCATCTCCCAGCGCGGGCGGCTCGCGATCTTGTACGTGTTCGTGTAGAAGAAGCCGGGCCGGCCGGAAGCCGGGGCACCCGAGATGTAGTACGCGGTCGGCGAGGTGGGTGCCGAGAAGTCGGGGACGGGAAGCACCCCATACGTCGAGCGCGGCAGTCGGCCGAAGAGCCGGCCGAGCCCGGGGTCGATCCGCTTCGCGAGCGCCCTGTAGGCATCCACGAGCGCGTCCGGGGAGTCGAAGTAGAACTTGGGGTCCGTGCGAAGGTGCTCGTTGAACTCCTGGAAGGTGCCGGAGAACCCGGTCGACCGGATCAGCGCCTCCATCTGGGCGCGGATCCGCCGCACCTCGCCTAGCCCGATCTCGTGCACCTGCTGCGGAGAGAGGCCGGTCGTCGTCACCCATCGGACCAGGTAGGCGTAGTACTCCCGACCGTTCGGCAGGGCGGCGGCCGCGATCGTGCTGCGGCAGTGCGGGAGATACGAGGTCTCGAGGTAGTCCCGGAGGCGGTCCAGCGCGGGGAGTACGGCCTCTCCGTACACCTGGACCGCCCGCCCGCTCAGGAGCTCGCGGTCGGCCGCCGAGACTCCCGGGGGGAATTCTCGGAACGGCTTCAGGATGGGGCTGGCCATCGGGTCGCTCGTGCCCTGAGCCCGGACCTGATCGAGCAGCCCGTCGAGCGTCACCCGGGGTGGGGAGAATCCCGCGGCGAGACCGGCGCGCAGGAGCTCGATGTTCTGGTCGACGGCGGCCGGGTACGCCGCGAATCGAGCGAGGAGGTCCTCGTAGTCGCGGGCGGAGTCAAGGCGCTGGATGTCCGAAATGCTCGCGGCCGCCCGTTGGACTCCGTCGAGCTGGGTGAGGGGCATCCGAAGGTTCTGCGGCAAGCCAAACTGGAACGGATACGGTGCGTTCCCGAACTGCAGCCCCTCCTCGGCGGTGACGAAGAGCTCGCGGTAGAGGTCGAAGCTGAGTTGGTCCGCAGGGGGGAGCCCATTCCGGTCGAACCGGTCGAGGTGGGCGAGCGACTCGGCCAGGTGGTGGCGACGCCGGGCGATCCCCGCAGGCGAGTCGTCCGTCCAGCGGTCGTTGAACTCGGGGTACCCCACGGAGGTCGCAACTTCGGGTGCCTCCTCGAGCCACGCCTTCCAGTCGTGGTCGAGGAAGGCACGGAAGCCGACGGCCGAGGGCCCTTCTGAAGACGACGAGGCGCTCATCGATCGTGCGAGGTCCGGCGACCTCACGCAGAGCGGGGCTTAATTTTTCTCTCCCGCGGAGGACGCGGGACGGAGCGGGCGCTGGCAGTAGGAGCAGATCTTCGACTTGGCCAGGTTCTGGGTCCCGCACTCGGGGCATGCGACCGTCACCGCCGGCGGCGGGGTGGGACGGGTGGCGGTGACTGTGGCGGCCGGGGGCGGGGCGGGCTCCGAGGCCGGCGTACTCGGGATCGGGGGTCGGGTCACCGAGGAGCGGCCGATGGTGACCGTCGGCGGGGCCGTGTAGCCTCGCGGGGGCGTCGGCGGGACGGGAGCAGAGAAGCGCGTGCGGCGCTCGGGGAAGGGCTCGAGTCCGGGGGAGCGACCCGTTCGGAGCATCAGGACGAGGACCACCACGAGCAGGATCGCGCAGGTGAGCGCGAGGTACCAACCCGGTCCGGCCCCCCACGTGGCGCCGTTCGTTCCGGCCGACCCCCAGAACGAGTTCGACGGCGACGCGCCCTTCGAGCCGCTCCCCGTGAAGCTCGTCCCCGGGGGGAAGGCGCCGGGTTGGCTCGCGGCGACCCAGATGTCCGTGCCGAGCAGGAGGAGCACGGAGACGCCGAGGAAGAGGAGCGAGAAGAACCGTCCGGAACCGCCTTCGCGTCGCCCGAGAGCCCCGAGACCGGTGAAGAGGGCCGCGAGACCGATCAGCGCCGCGCTCGCGGCGATCAGGATCAATACCAGGCCGTACAGGGTGCCCAGATTTTCCCCTACCCCGATCGCCGCGTACGGGAACGAACCGGCGGTGAAGCCGCCGCAGTCGGACCCGGAACAAGCGACGTTGTAGTTCGAGCCGGGGAAGAAGTCCACCGATTCGCTGGCCCCGCCGTTGGTGGCGGAGTATCCCCACCAAGACGACGCGAGGGAGGCGATCGACATCACGAACACCGCGATCACGAGGAGCGCGACAATGGTCCGGGCACTCGGACGATAGCCGATTCTCGACGATCTTCCCGGGGCCGGGCTCGCCGGGGCCGAGGGCGGGGGCGCGGCCGTGGCCGGCACGGCCGGTGGCGGCGGAGGGGGCGGCGGCGGAGGCAGAGGGGGCGGCGGGGCGAACGCGGGAGGGGCGAGGCTCCGCCCGCACGACGCGCAGAAGCGCGAGACGTCGTCATTCGGACGTCCGCAGCTCGGGCAGAGGATCATCGCCGGTCTCCCCCCGCGCGGCCGGGCTGGACGAGCCTCGTCGGACCGCCACTCCAGAGCAATCGGGTCATCGGTGCAAGGGGCGCGCCGGGCGCTCCCAGCACGCCCAGCTAGGGTGGGGGGTCGGATTTAATCCTGAGCCCTGACAACGTCGGCTCTCCGCCGAGATACCCCCGCGGTTTCAGGCCGGGGGCGTCGGGGCGCTGAGCTCCGGGTGCTTGCTCTCGTAGCGGCGACCGAGCGCCCAGCCGATTACTCCGAAGATCACCCCGCCGATTACGGCCGCGATGAGGATGTAGACGAACGCGGTCACGAGGGGGTTGAGGGCGAGGTAACCGAACTGCTGAGCGAGGAGCACGAAGACGATCCCGAGCACAACGCCGCAGCCGACGCCCGAGGAGGTGGCGCTCACGTGCTCCCCCCTCCTTCGGGCGGCGTCGACGGGGCTGTCGGGGCGTCTGCGGTCTCCGAACTCGCCGGTGGCGGCGAGGTTGACGGGGCGGGCTCGGCGTTCTCGGGCGCCTTTCCTCCGCCGGACTTGGCACGCTTGAGAGCCTGCTGCTTACCGACGGTCGCGATGCTGTAGAGCTCGTAGACCCCGAGCAGAAGGAGGACGATCGGGAGTGCCGCGAGCACGTAGAAGGCCGCCGCGACGTCCACCCAGAACGACTGGCTCCAGGCGGTCGTTCCGTTCGGAGCGAGCAGGCTCGCCGTGAGGAGGAACAGGCCCTCGAGCACGTACTCGAGCGGTCCGGTGTTCCAGTTGCTCATCGAGATGTTGCCTGACGTCTGGCCCGCCGACAGGGTGATGTCGCGGGTGCCTAGCGCGAAGCCGAAGTAGAAGATCTGGAGCCGGGCGTCGTTGATCGACCAGGGGGCGCTTCCGCCGGCGAGCCCGGTGGGCTGGCGCCAGCTGTAATAGACGTTCACGGACCCGCCGAAAGAGATGTGAAACGCCGAACTCGCCGTGGACGCCGTGGAGATGTTGGTTCCGTCCCAGCTCGCGTTCGCGCTCAAGCCGCCGGACGCGGCCGGGGTGCGCACCGACACCGAAAACGTCCGCGCCGGCGAGGCCAGCGTTGTGACGGGGGAGAGGACCATGAGTGCCAGGCTGACCGCGAGCGCCGCGGCCAGAATGTTCCCGCGCCGGACCCCCGTTCGCGGAGCCACCACCGCCATTCGGGCCGCCACGCTCCTTGGGGGTAATCAAGGTATGGTCGGCCCGTTCGGAGGCGCCGTCACGCCGCCGGTGCGGGGCCGCCGAGCGCCTGGACGAATCGATCGAGCTCGGGGCCGGTTAACAGCTTCGGATTCAGCGGTACCCAGACCCGTGCCGAATGAACCCGCGCCGTGCGGTCGACCTCGATCAACCGCTCCACCACCTTTTCGAGCCCGTGGATCCGAACAAGGTACTCGACACCTTCCAGGAAGACGACGGTGACCTGACCGGCCGAAACGGTATGCGCCAGGAACGCCGCGAGCCCATCGAGATCGTTCGGTTTGAGGGTCGGCCCCCTCCCGATATTCGTCAACCAACGGAGCTCGACGGGTCGGGATCCGATGTAGGCGCGCACACGCTCGGGAGAGTCCCGCACGATGCACAGTCCCTGGTGTCCTGCGGCCGTCGCTTCCAGGAACCGCTCCAGAGCCGGGATGTAGCTGGAGCCGACCGCGAGGTCGATACCGCTCGCGGGGGGCGTCGGTGGTGGCGTGGGGGGGGCGAGTGTAGCCGGCACCACATCGCCGGGGGCGTACATTGGCGGAGCGGGTCCTTCGGTCGGGGGAGATTCCGGTTCGGCCGGCGTGGGGGCGGATGGTGCGGGGGGAGCGGTCGGCTCCTCCAGCGGCAAGGTCTCGGGCACCACCGGAGCGGTGTCGGGCGACACGGGCACCGCTTCGGTCGGTGAATCACCGGGAGCCTCGGGGGCAGGAGGCACTGCCGGGACTTCCACCGGACTGGGCGGAGGAATTGCATCGCCCGGCTCGGCCGCCACTTCCTGCTCGGGGACTAGCGCATCGGCCGCTTCGGGGGTCGGCGCGGCGGGGGCAACCTCGCGGGTCGCGGTCGACTCATCCGGGGCGGCAGAGGGCTCGGATTCGGGCGGGGCGGTCGTCGAAGGAGGCGGTTCGTCGATCGGTGCCTCGGAGACGACCTCCGACGGCGTTCCGGTCACTTCCTCGGGCTGCGCGGGAACCCGATCACCCAGCTCCGCGGAGTGATCTGGCAGCTCGGGGCTTTCATTCGGTGACGCGGCAGAAGTCACCATTCCCTCCACCGGCGCGGAGGGCGCGTCGTTCACTGCGCCCTCGGGGCCGGCCTCGTGCTCGCCGGAAGGTTCCTCCGTGGGTAGCTCGGGCTCGGTCTCAACCGCCGCCGTAGCGCCGCCGTTCTGCGGTTCCGGTGGGACTTCGGGCAGTCGCTGGGCGCCCTCCTCGGGCGGTTCGTCCGGCGGGGACCCGCTCAGTTCCGGCCGGTCCGACTCTGACATTTCAACAGTGGGCGGTGGCTCTGCCGGAGGCGAGTCGACCGAGGGGGGCTCGGGAAGGTCCGACGGGCCCCGGGAGGGCTCGGAATCCGCGGGAAACTCCGTTGGGAGCTCCGGTTCGGGGGCGTCGGCCGGAACGGCCGGGGCGGACTCATCGACCAGGGTCATGTCGGAAGCGCCGCCGGACTCGGGGCCTTCCCCCGACGGCGGAGAAGTTGGCTCCGTCGGCGACTCGACAGGGGGCAGGGCTTCGGCCGATAGCGGTTCTACTCCGGGGGAGTCCGGAGACTCCTCCGATTCCCCGACGGGCGGTCCCGGCTCGGAACCGGTGGCGGCGGGACTGGAGACCTCCGAGGGCGACGGCGCCGATGGCTCCTCGGGAGCCGAAAGGTCCTCCGTTCGCGAGATAGGCTCCGGCTTCACGGTATCTAGGGCGGGAGTGGTGCTGATAGGGGCGGGCGGCCCGCTCGGAACACTCCTCGCGCGTCGACCGGCCGGCTCCAGCCACTGGGTGGGGTCAACGGTGGCCGGCAGAGATCCGTCCGCCCCATTGTCCCCCTCGGCTTCCCGCGACATTCTCGGCGGAAGTTCCGGAATCGTACCGCCGAACTTTGTGACGAGCACCGACGCGACCGATGTGCCGAAGCCCGGGAGCGCCGCGAGGTTGATCCAGGGCGCGTTGCGGAAGGCGTCCAGGTCCCGGAGACCCGCGTCCCAGGCGATCGCCACTTTCGCCGGGCCGAGGAGTGGCGCGCCCAGCACATCGTCGAGCTGCTGACCGAGCTCTCGGATCGCGGCCTCGCGGGTGACGATCTCGGGGTCTGCATAGTCGGTGACGGGTGGCACGAGCGCGCCGGGGGCGAAGGCGGGCCGGACGCGGGCTCCCCGGGTCCGAGGCGGATGGAGCTTGACCGCCCGGCTCGGCGGTGCAGCTCCCGTGAGGTGGAACGACCAGCGCATCCCGGCTTTGGTTCGACCGAACCCGCGGCCGACGCGGGGAAGCTCGGCGTCGGAGGCGACCACCCGGAACTCCTTCAGTCCCAGGTGACGCGCGATCGGGTCGGCGACCGAAGTGAGCTCGGCGCCGAGCGGACCGCTCGCGGCCACGACGACGACGTCGAGACCCGGCTCCGCCCGGCCCCGCAATCGGTGGCGTACCCGATCGACGAGCCGGAACGCATCCGGTGAGAGCGGGGGAGGTGGGACCCCAGCGGCGGGGCGGTCCTTCGGAAGCTCCACGTAGAGCTCGCCGCCCGGCCAACCGACCGGGACGACCCGGTCGGGGAGCGTTTCGACCCACTCCACCATCGAGAAGAGGATCTGCGTGGGCTGGCCGTTGACGATCATCGAGAACCCCTGGGGGGAGGCAAGGTCAGCCGCTTTGCGTTCGGGCATCCGCCGCAGGAGGTGGATGATCTGCGTCGCGTGGCTCGGGTAGACGCGCTGGATCTCCGCCTCCCGGGGACGAAGCTCGCGACGACGTCCCGACCACGGGGCGGAGGGGGACCCGACCTCGACCTTCCCCGCCCGCACGAGTCGGGCGACGGTCGGGGCTTCCGCCCGCCACTCGTCCCCCGCACTCTCCGAATCGACGGCGAGCACCACGAGCGGGAGCGGAGCGTCGGCCGGCAACCCGCGGTCGCGGCGGTGGGGATCGAGAGCGCGGGCTAGCGCGACCCACCGGTCCCAGGCGTGGGCGCGGTTATCGTCCAGCAGCGTCCGATCGACCCCCAACGCGGCCTCGTCGAACAGGCTCACCCTCCCCCGCCGAAGCGCCCGGTGCACGGCTTCGGCGAGAAACGGCGCGATCGGCCCGAGGAGCAGGGTCGCCCCGTCGATCACGTGGACGAGCGTTCGCGCGGCCGAGCGCTTCGAGGGCGGGGTCCCGTCCAAACGGAGGCGGGGAGCCACCCACCGACGGTACACCGCCAGGTCGTTCTCGAGGAATTGGAACAGTCGCCGGTGGACCAGCCCCGGTGCGGAGCGGTCGAAGTCCACGAGGCACTGGATGCGCAGGCGCTCGAACCGGGCGTGCAGGGCCCGGTCCTCCGGTTCGAGCTCCCCGATGAATCCGGCAATCGGCTGATGGTAGGCCCCGAGCGACGTCCCATCGATCGGGCCGAGGATCGCGCGCACAGTCCTCCAGAAGGCGTCGAGCCGCCGCGCCTCCTGGAGGCACCGCTCCTCGAAGGTGGCGGTCGCACCCTCCGACGCCTGCGCCCGCACGAGGGCGGAACGTACCGCGTCGGCGCCGCGGGCCGCGAGCAGCTTCGGGAAGTCGACCTCGGGCACCGTGGGCAGGACGCCCAATCGAACCTCGCCCGGGGTCCCTTCCACCCCGCTCATCGCCGCGATGTGGTGGACGAGCGCGGGCGCGCGCCGCCGCTCGTTCACGTACAACCGGACCGAATCCGACGACGGGAAAGGGTCGACCGCGGACCACGCGGACACAGCCGCGTCGAACGCCGCGAGCAGACGGCGGCGCACCGGGCGGCGGCGTCCGCCGCAGACGCATCGCTCGGACTCGTGGCCGGTCGCCTCGAGGCGATCGCACGACGTGCACTCAAGGAGCGTGATCGCGAGCGGGTCCTCGCTGCGGGCGGGCTCGCTCACCGGCCACGGGACCGCTTCCAACCGTTCGATCGGGCGGTCGTTCGGAAGGAGGGAGCGGTAGATCGCGACCTTCTCGGGCGGGAGGCGGGACGGTTCGAGGCACCAGGCCCGGCCGGGCGCCCAGATGAGCGGGGTACCGCATCGCGCGCAGTGCGGCACGCCGCGGCGGACGTGCAGCCGGGCGAAGATCGCGCCCTCCTCGGCGAGGTCGCGCTCGGCGAACTCGGTGGCGCTGTCGAGCTCGAGGCCCGCGTACTTGTGGACCAGCAGGACGTCGAAGCGACCCTTCGGCGTGACGAGCGGCCAGCCGGGAACTCCGAGCCGGTCCGCGATCTGAGTGTCCGTTCCGCCGTGCCCGGGCACGAGCGGAACGACGCCCGTCCCCGAGTCGCTGACATCCGCCACCGGAACGATCGTTCCCGCCGGGGGTTCGAGGCTTCCTCCGAGGGGAAACTCGTGCCGCAGGGGGTGCACGTACGCCTGCCCCTGCCAGTGGGAGCCCGGATGCTCCTCAAGCACCTCGAACTCCGCGCCGGGAAGCCACCGGCGGATCCGGTCCAGCGACGATTTCGACGTGAAGACGAGTTCATCGACGTCGCGACGGCGGTAGCGCGCGATCACGTACGGGAGGTCGGGGTGGACCATGAGCACGCTCGCCCCGAGGAGTCGCCACGCGGCGTCGGTCCAGACGAGCGCCGAGACAGGCCGGTCCCCCGACGCGAAGGGGAAGCGGACGATCAACGTCGCCCCTTCCTCCTCCTGGTACACCAGCCGTTCGGGAGAACGTGCCAGCGCACAGGCCGGACAGATCCGGAGCGAGACGTCCCGTACGGCGAGGGCCCCCATGTGCGCGAGCCGGCCGACGGCCCGTTGGACTTCGGAACGGCGAGGCTCGCTGTCCCACGTGCGGCCCTCGGTGCCCCCCACCCAGACGCCGAGCGTACCGAGGAGCGGGCCCAGCCGAGGCGTCGCGGTGGACGGGCCGCTCTCCTCGCGACGAAGAATTCCCGTCGCTCGGCGCCCCATCAGGATCATCGCGCGCGCGTCGACGTCGGCGGCGATCGCACGCTGCACGGCGAGCATCCCCGATTCCTGGGGCGCGAACGCTCCCTCGAACTGGTGGACGACCGGGCCGTCCGCGGGACCGACGAATCCCGAGGCGGGCGGCAGCCGCTGAGCGGCCCAGGTCGCTCGCGCCTCGTTCTCCGTCGCCGCGGGGTCGAGCTTCTCCGGGAGGTTCACCATGGACGGTCGGCCAATCTCTCCCCTTGCTAGACGGGCGGGTCCGAATAAACTGTCCCCCCGACGCGCCACGTCGCGCGCCGGTTCACGGTAAGGGTTATCCCGCTCCGGACTTCCCCGGCCTCCGAGGAGTGCCTCGATGGTCTGGACGCAGCAGGAAGTCCGCGAGCTCAAGGAAGGGCGGTACATGCTGATCGATGAGGAGCCGTGCCGCATCCTCAGCATCCAGACGTCGAAACCGGGCAAGCACGGGGAAGCGAAGGCGCGCATCGACGCCGTCGGGATCTTTGACGAGCGCAAGCGCAGCGTCGTCTTCCCGGTGACCCACAAGGTCCAGGTTCCGTTGATCGGCAAACGTACGGCGCAGGTGCTCTCGATGACCGAGACGGAGGTCCAGCTGATGGACCTCGAGAACTACGAGACGTTCTTCCTGGCGCTCGAACCCGACCTCAAGGGCCAGTTGACGCCCGGTGGAGAGGTCCAGTACCTCGACGCGATGGGCAAGCGCCGGATCATGCGCCGGTGAACGACCGGTCCGGGTTTCTCCGGCGTCCGGTCCGCCCGTTCCGACCTCTCGAACGCGTGTGATTTATAAGGGGGTCCGGGCATGAATCGACTGTCCCGGATGCCCGATCCTCGTTGTACGGGTCTGGGGGTCTAGGGGGGAACGGTACGTCAGGGTCCGGGAACGTGGGCGGGGTGGGCTCGTCCCGGCTCAGCCGGATCCTTCAGGAAAAGGCCGAGGCGCTCAAGAAGAAGCGGCAGACAGCGGAAACGCTCGAGAAGGAGGCCGAGGACCAGGTCGCGCTGCTCGAGACGCTGGGGATCTCGCCGGTCGAGGTTTCCGAGCGCTTGGCGCAGCTCAAGGAATCGGTTCGCCGCTCCGACTGGGAGAGCGTGGAGACGCAGGCCAAGTCGCTCACCGAGTACCTCGCGCGCACCGTCCCCAACTCGATCGAATCCCGTCGGAAACGGACGCTCGAGACCGCGGGCGCCCTCGCCGGAGCCGGCGTCGCGGTTCCTCCGGAGGTCGCCACCGAGCTCGACAAGCTCGCGCACCCGCCCGACGGAGCGACCTGGGCCGACACCATTGGCCAGCTCGCGAAGGTAGAGGTCGCGCTCACCTCGGCCCAGAAGGAGTACATCGCGGCCGCTCGCGGACGCGCGCTCGTGGTCGCGGACTGGGCCGGACTGGACCCCAAGCGCCGGGCCGAGTTCGACGCGCTGCTGAACGCGGCGATCACGCCGGCGAGCGAAGGCCGTGTCGTCGAGGCGGTCGACCAGATCCGATCCGCCCTCGCGCAGGCGCTCCCCGAAGCGCGCGCGCGCCGCGAGGAGATCCGGTCGGCGGCGACCCGCATGGCGAGCGAGGCTCGCGAGCTCGGCGCCTCCACCACACGGCTCGAGGCCGCCGTTCGCGACGACACCGACGCGCCGCCCGAGCGCTGGCCCGAGACGGTGCGGACGATCGAGGACGCGCTCGTCGAGGTCGGCGAGGGGCTCCGCGAGCGCGGGACGCAGGCCCTCGACTCCCTCAAGGTCGCGCTCGCGGCGACGAGCGAGTACGGCGTCGACCCGACCGCGGCGCAGCAGGCGGTCGAGGAGGCCTCCGCGCGTCTCACGACCGCGTCGCCCCTCGAGATCACTCCCCTCCTCACCGAGGCACGACGCACGGCCGAGGAGCCGATCGTCGCCGTCGTCGCCGGTCTTCTCGACGAGGTACGGCCCCGCATCGCGGAGGCGCGACGGTTGGGACGCGACCCGAGCGACGTCTTCGCAGCGATGAACCGCGCCCGCGAGGCGCTCCGACTCAAGATCTATTCCGAGGCGCTCGCCGCGAGTCAGGAAGCGGTCGACCGCGTCGGCCGATTGACGGAGGACTTGGACACCGCGCGGGACGAGCTGTCCGCGGTTTCCGAAATGCTCGACCGGCTCCGCCGGGTCGGATTCGCCACGGAAACGTTCGATGCCCAGGTGCAACGGGTCCGCACACTGCTCGAACGCTCCGAGGCCGCTCAGGCGCGGCAGCTCCTCCAGGAGACCGTGCTCGCGGTCGGGCGGGAAGCGCTCCAATTCTTCCTCCAACGCTGGAGCGCGCTCGACGCGGTGCGAGAGTACGCCCGGGAGCGCGGATTCCTCCCGCCCGACACCGACCGGGCGATGACCGAGGTCCGGACGCTCCTCGAGTCGGGGAATTTGGCGGAGGGGGTGGAGCGGCTCGCGAAGGTGGAGGTCGGACTCCGCGCGACCGCCGAGCCGTTCGTCGCGCGTCGGATCGAGGAGATGGAGCGAGGGTTCGCGGACATCCCGGACGAGACGCTCGCCGCGCCGACGCGCCGGCTGCTCGCGGACGCCGACGTGACCCTCCGAATCAAGCAGGACCTCGTCGGGTCGATCGAGAGCCTGCGCCGGGCCGAACGGGACTTCGCCGCGGTCTTCGCCGCGCACGCTTCGGCCCTGGTCGAGCAGCTCGAGGTCGAGGGCCGGGTCCTGGAGTCGATGGGCGGAGCGGGCGACGAGATCCAGCGCCAGATCGACGAGGTCCAGCAGATCTTCAACATGGGCGATTTCGTCCAGGCGTCGCGCGCCTCCCAGGAGATCCGCCAGCGCGCCCAGCAGCAACAGCTCATCCGCAGCGAGGAAGCGGTGTCCCACGCCAAGCTGGCCCTCGTCGAGCTCGATACGATGGGTCTCGATCTCACGAAGCTTAGGGGTCAGCTCGAGACGGCCCAGTCGTCGGCCCGGGCCGCGCGGTACGCGGAGGCGTACCGGGCGGCGAACCAGGTGGAGGAGGCGGCAGGGCGCACGTTGAATAGCGCCCAGGAAATCGTCGGCGCGCTCAACCGCACCCAGGAGGCGCTGGGGCACTTGCGCGAATCCGGGGGCGACGTGTCCACGTTCTACGACCCCCTCCGCGAAGCCCGGGTCGCCTTCCAGGCGCTCGACTTCGACCGAGCGCGGGCGCTCCTCGAGACGATCGGTCGGGACCTCACCGACGAGGAAGCTCGGGGCGAGACCGCGCGTCTGCTCGCGGAGATCGAACGTCTTACCGAGGACGGGCGTCGACTCGGGATTCCCATGGATTCGTTCGCTGCCCGCCTCGCCGGCATGCGGACGGAGGCCGCGACCGCACCGGCCGAGGCGACGCGCACCCAAGCGCGGCTCGTCCACCAGGACATCGTCGCTCTCGTGCGCCCCGTCCTCGAGGAGAACCTCCGCGGTCTGGAGCGGGACCTGGACATCGCCCGAGGCGCGGGGGTCGACGTGGACCGGATCCTTTCGCCCCTGGCCGAAGCCCGCCGTCGCATCGCGCTTCCCGTACCTGCCGGGGCGGCGGCGATGTTGGACGAGGCGCGGGCGGAATTCGTCGATACTCGCGGGTTCGTCGAGCACGCGGAACGGGTCGCGAAGCGAGCGCGGGAAGCGCTCGCCGAGGCGGACCTGCTGCACGTGGACGTCCCCTCCCTGCGCGCGGCGATGGAACGGCTCGAGACCGGGCTCTCCCAACGCCAGTACGCCCGCGTGGTCGAGCTGGGCGGGCCGCTCGAGCGCGAGCTGCTGCAGGCGACGTATCAGCACGTCTCCAAGACGCTCGCGAGCTTCCAGGCGATGCTCACCCGGCTCCGCCGCGACGGCGCCGACACGACGGTCGCGGAGAACCTCCTCCACCAGGCGCGGATGGCGCTTGACGAAGGCAAGGCGGTGGAGGCGCTCCAGCTCGCGGGCCGGAGCGAGTCCGAGCTGGAGCGGGTCGATTTGCAGCGCCGCGTCGCCGAAGGCTCCGTCCAGGCCGCGGAACGATCGCTCAACCGGGCGGTGAGCGAGGGAATCCAGGCCCCCGGCGCGACGGCCGAGGTCGCGGCCGCAAAGGCGGCCTTCCAGACCCGGGATTATCCACTGGTGCTCGAGCGGGCGCTCGCCGCCTCCGACGCGTTGGGCATCGTCCGCGAGAACTACCGACGCGCGCGCGACGCGCTCGGCGCGGCCGACCGGCAGCTCGCCGAATCGACCGGGCTCGGGGCGGATGTCCTCGAGGCGACGCAGCGGCTCGCCGAAGCGCGGCGGCAGTCGGACGCCGGTCAGTACCCCGAAACGATTCGCGCCGCGCGCGAGGCGACGGAGATGGCGCGCTGGGCGATCGAGAAGATGTTCACCGCTCCCCTCGGGGAGCTGCGGCGCATCGTCGAGCAGGGTCGGCGCGAGCAGCTCACGACCGAGATCGACCCCGTCGAGGCGATCGTCAGCGAAGGGGAAGCCGCCCTCCGCGCCCGAGAGTGGAAGCAGGTGCGCGAGGCGATCGAGCGGGCCGAGGTCGCGGTCCGGCGCGCGTTCGAGGCGGTCGTGGATGTGCGCTGGCGGGAGGTCGAGCAGGACCTCCAGCTCGCAGGGCCGCCGTCACCGGGTGAGGCGGCGCGTCGCGAGGAGGTTCGCGCGCGGCTGGCCGCCCTCCGTCAGAAGCGCGACTTCCCGCAGGCGCTCGAGCTCGTCCGGACGGAGCTGGAGCTCGTCCATCGCCGCCGGCGCGAACGCGTCGAGGCGCAGATCGCCGAGCTCAAGGCGCAGCTGTGGGTCGGCGAGCGGCTCGGGCTCGACACGACCCCCGTCATGCAAACGTTCAGCGAGGCGCGGAGCGCGGCCGACGCGGGGAAGCTGGACGTCGCCGACCGTCTCCTGCGCGAGGCCCTCCCCGTACTCGAGAAAGCGGTGCGCGAGCCGTTCGCGCGGCGTCTGCGGGACGTGACGACCGAGCTCAACTTCGCCCACGAGGGCCTCCACGTGAGTGTCGGTCCGGTGCAGGAGCGGCTCCACGAGGTGGAGCAGCTCGAACGCGACGGGAAGCTCTTGGACGGAGCGCGGGCGCTCCTCACGGCGGAGGAGGAGCTCAACCTCCGCAAATCGCTCCATCGGGAGCTCATGAACCTCCACTACCTCATCGACGCGGCGCTGGTTCGGGCCCAGCAGAACCGCATCGACACGGCCCCCGCGCGCCAGTTGCTCGCGGAATCGATCCGGCTGCGCGAGACCGACTACGCCGCGGCGCTCGAGAAGGCCCGCGAGGCGCTCCGCCTGCTCCAGGGAGAGGCGCCCGCGACGGCGCCGGCGACGACGACGGCGGCTGCGCCCGCCCCCACGACTCCCTCTCCCGCGTTCTGGCCGTTCCGGCGACCGCCCACGGAGCCGTGACGGCGGCTCGACGAACGCTAGCTCGAACCGAATGTGGTGGCGTCGCCGATCGGAGGGAGTCCCGGCGGGCCGCGCGGAGGTCCCAGCGGCAGCCGGTCGTATTCGACCGTGTGCTTGATCCCGCGGCGCCGGAGCAGCACCGAGACCTGTTCGGTGATCTGGACGACCTCCTGGCAGCGCGCGGGCTTCGTGAAATAGAACTCGGCGCGCCGCTCGTCGGAGAGGGGGAAGATCAGCCGCAGCCCGAAGGCATCCTGCCGGTTGTAGCCGGTCGGCTTCCGGTTCCCCTTCAGGTCGCGCAGGTTCTCGTCGAGGAGCACTTCGGGGAGGAGCGGGTCGGTCTCCTTGACGAACGGTCGGTTCATCTCGACCACGCGCCGGTGGATCTCGGGATAGATGCGCACCAGGTCGCGGTAGCCGCGCTTCGGGTCGAGCAGGATGTGGCCGCTCCGAGCCTTCACCGGCGGGGTCACGGTCGAACGAGAGGTGGCGCCCTCTTAGGCACTTCGGCTCGACTGCGAGGGCGCGCCGAGTGCCGTTCGAAGAGGTGGCGTCGCAGAAAGGCTCAAAGACGAAACCACCTACCGACCCCGGGCGCTCCCGTAGTCTAGTGGTCAAGGATAGAGGCCTCTCGAGCCTCTGACGCGGGTTCAAATCGGCCGACCGACGACGGGCCGGCCGGGAAACTCCCGCCGGGAGCACCTTCCTCCTTCGGTCGCGGCGTTCGGGAGCGCGGGCCCACCGCAGCGGCCGTCAACTTAGCCTCTTGAAGCAAGGGGGCTATGGTCGGCCGATGGCCGGGCCCTACTTGATCGTCCTTTCCGCGGCGGATCCGGTCGCGACCGCCGTCGAAGCGCGGTGGGGAACCCTGGCGTCGACCGGTCAGAGCGTCGACGGGGCGCCGATCCGGCGGCTTCCCACCGGCGCGCTCGTACTTCGTCGGCCCGGTCTTCATGTCACGGACGAGCGCCTGGACCGGCGGCTCCCGGGGGAGCTCGCGGCGTCGCGCCCGACCTTGGTGTTCCCGTCCATCCACCGGAGCGAGCAGGGCGTCGAGTGTCTGACCGTGCATCCGCTCGGCAACCCGGGCCCGACCGCCGAGGTGGGAGGTCGACCGCGAACGCTCAATCCGACCGACCCGGCGCTCATGACGGCGACGTTCCGGGCGCTGAGCGAGCGATCGGTCGACGTGGGAGTTCCGGCCACCTTCGAGGCGACCCACCACGGGCCCGAGCTCGGTCTTCCCTCTTTCTTCGTCGAGATCGGATTCGCATCGTCCGCCGCACCGCCCGCCGCAGCCGTGCGAGCGCTCGCCGACCTCCTCCCCTCGCTCGACCCTCGCGCGGACGATCACGTGGCGCTCGGCGTTGGAGGGGGGCATTATGCTCCCCACTTCAGCGAACTTGCGCGGCGCCGTCGGTGGGCGTTCGGGCACATCCTCTCGCGCCACGCGCTCCTCGACCTCGATGCGCCGACCGCCCGAGCCGCCTGGGACGGGGTGCCGGCGGCCGAAGGGGTGCTCTATGCCCGGTCCGCGGACGCGCAACTCCCGGCGCTGGCCGGCCTTGGTCCCCGGCTGCGCGATGGGATCGCGCCGGCCCGTCTCGAGCCGGTCAGCGTTCGCGACGCTTCTCGGCCGGCTTCTGGAACATGATCGCGCCGGAGCGGTAGACCGCTTTACCGAGGCGGACCTGCTGTGTCGACGCCACGCTCGGGCTGCGTTCGGCCAACATCAGGCTCTCCACGATCTGGCGGAACAGAGCGCTCTGGTTGATCTCGGGGTGGCGCGCAAGGAACTCCTCCTCGTCCGGGGTGATGGTGATGTTCTTCCGCAGCATCCCGTGCGCGGGCGGTTCGCCCTTCTGCAGCCGCATGTGCCTCCGTAGCACGAGGGTGTATATGTGCGTATGGGCGCACATCCGCGCCGCCGAGACAATGTTCGGCGCTTCAGACGGGTCCCACGGGGCCGGCGACGATCGTCGCCGAGTGGTTCTGGTCGAACGCGAGGCGCGCCGCGGCCCGGACGTCGACCGGCCGGACCGAGCGCAGGCGGGCGGGCCAGCGGAGCAGATAGTCCGCGGGCAGCTCGTGGTACGCGACGTCGACGGCGAGCCCGTGCGCCTCGGCCGTCGACTCGAGCGCGAGCTGCATCGCTCCGACCGTACTTCGGCGGGTCGCGCTCAGCTCGCGCTGCGGCACCAACTCCCGGCGCAGACGGCCGACCTCCGCCTCGAGCATCGGAACTACCCGACGCCAGCGGTCGGGGCCGGTGCCGGCCTGGGCCGTCCAGATGCCGCCCCACCGCATGGTGTCGAGGTCGCTGGACGCATGGTAGGCAAGCCCATTCCGCGCCCGGATGCGCTGGAAGAGCCGGGACTGCAACGGTCGGCCACCGAGCACCTCGTTCCCGAGGTACGCGGCCGTGTACGCGGGCGCGTCCTGCGGAATGGAGGGTCCGCCCAACCGGATCTCCACCTGGGACTGACCGGGCAGATCGAGAACGCGCCTTTCGGGCGACCGGGCGCGAAGGCGGGGGAATCGTAGGTGAGCGGGTTTCGATTTGGAGGGAAAAGAGAAGACTCCCCGGATCGAGCGCTCCACCGAACTCAGCGACGCGGCGGACGTGACCACGACGGCAGCCCCGTCGGCGGTGTAGTGTTCCCGATGGAACCGTTCCAGCCGCGCGCGGTCCAGTCGCTCGACCGATCGTCTCGTGCCGAGCCCTGTCGAGCGGTACGGGTGCGCCGGCGGATACACCAGCTTCAGCAGTTCGGAGTTCGCCCGACTGGCGGGCTGAGTGAGCTCTCGCAGTTGCCGTTCCAGCAGCTGGCGACGGACCCGTGCGATGTCCTCCGGATCGTAGCGGGGTAGCCGGACCACTTCCGCGAGGAGGCCGAGGAGCGGCCGCCACTCGTCGGCGGGGCCCCAGATGGTGAACTCGGCCGCCTCCGGACTGATCGCGTGAGAGAGGGTCGCCCCCGATCGGTCGAGCCGGCGTGCCAGTTGCACCCGGTCAAGCCGCTGGGTCGCGCTGGCCATCACCTGGTTGAGGAGACGGGCGGTCCCCTCGACGCCGGCGGGGTCGAAGCCCCACCCCGCGGGCGCGAAGTACGTGGCCGAAAAGCTCGCCGCCCCTGCCGGCGGTGGCTGGCGGACCACCCGCAGCCCCTCGTGGGGCCGTCCAATCTCGAGGCGTAGGGGAGCTCCTTCAGGACCCACCGTTCGCCTCCGTCGGAGTGAATCGGACGACGACCCGACCGTCAGGACGGAAGAGGTCCTTCGCCCGATCCTGTACTTGATCGGCCGTTACGCGGAGGAGGGACCGCATCAGCTCGTCTTCGAACTCGATCGAACCCACCGTGGCGAAATATCCGAGTCGGAACCCGATGCGAGAGGCTCCCTCGTACGCCAACGCCGCTCCCCGACGAACCTTGGTCCGGACGTCCTCGAGTTCCCGTCGAGACGGTCCGGTGCGCGTCAGCCGAACGATCTCGGCGTCGATGGCCTCCTCCAGCCGGTCGAGCGGAACGCCGCGTGCGGCCTGGGCGTGGACGGTGAAGAGCCCGGGGTACTCGCGGGGTCGCCATTCGCTCGTCGCGCGCACGGCAAGCCCCGGGTCGACGAGCGCGCGGTAGAGACGCGAGGACGGGTGCTCCGCGCCCCGGCCCCAGCCGCCGCCCGCCGAGAACAGTCGGGAGTCGCCGCCGAGGATCGTGTCGAGCACCATCGTCGCCGGAGTCTTCGGGTCGTGGAGGGCGGGGGACCGCCAGCCCATCTCAAGCAGCGGAGTCGTACCGGGACCGGTCAGCTCGGCCCGTCGCTCCCCCCGGATCGGGGGTTCGGTTTCGCGGACCGCAACGTCATGGCCGGACGGGGGGAGTCGACCGAACCGGCGGCGGATCTCGCGGGCGACATCTCGCGGGGCGAAGCCACCGGCGACGACGAGGACCGCATTCCGGGTACCGTAGTAGCGGTGATAGTACTCCCGCAGCTCCTCGGCGGTGAGGCGTTCGATGTCGACCCGATGCCCGAGGACCTCCCAGCGGTACGGATGGATCCGGAAGGCGAGCTGGTTCAGTTCCTCGTCGACGCGGAATTCGGGCCAGTTCTCGTTCCCTTCTCTCTCGGAGTGGATGACCGTGCGCTCTCGCTCGACCTCCCGGTCCTCGATCAGCGCACGGGTCATTCGGTCCGACTCGATGTCGAGCGGGATGCGGAGATAATCGCGCGGGACGGTCGAGTAGTACGCCGTGAAGTCGGTGTCGGTGAAGGCGTTCAGTTCGCCGCCCACCCCCACGATCGCGCGGTCGATCTCGCCCTTACCGTATCGGGGAGAACCCTCGAAGAGCATGTGCTCAACCCAGTGCGATGCGCCGGTGATCCCCGGGTGCTCGTTCTTCGACCCGACGCGGTACCACACCCACACGCTACTCGTCGGGCTGGCCGCCTCCGGGGCCAAGACGACGCGCAGCCCGTTCGCGAGACGAAACCGGGTCAATCGGGGGCGCGCCCCGGTCCGGTGCACCATCGCCGGGGGCCGAGGCGGGCGCGCATATAACTCGCGGCCGGGCGCGGGGCCATAGACCCTTCCCTCCGTCTACGGCGGAGCGCGCGCTCTCCCGCTTCCAAGCAAACGGTTAAGCGAGCGGTACCGCCATCCGTCCCCGTGCATCCGGCCATCCGGCTCGTCCGGGGCGGCAACGTCGCGGTCTCGTTCGTCGGGACCGTCGTCGGGGGGCTGGTCGCGCACGCGACGGGCGTCGGCGGTTCCGACGTCTACTGGGCCCTGATCGTCCTCGCGGCGGCCTCCACCGCCCTGGTGACCGCGGGGGGCAACGTCCTCAACGACCTCGAAGACATCGAGGGGGACCGGGTCAACCATCCCGAACGGCCCCTCGTCACGGGGGCGATCTCGGTGCAGGGTGCCCGGATCCTTGCGGTCGGTCTCTTCGCCGGCGGCATCGAAGCCGCACTGCCGGTCATCCTCGTGGAACCGCTCGTGGGGGTGATCCTCGCGATCGCCCTCGCGTCGATGCTGGCTTACGAATTCCGCCTCAAAGCCGCCGGCTTCGGCGGCAACCTCCTCATCGCCGCGCTGACCGGCCTGGTGTTCCTCTACGGGGGAGCAGCGGCCGGGAATGTACTCGTGCTCGTGCCCTTCGCGGCGATGGCGTTCCTCGCCTCGGCGAGCCGGGAGGTCATCAAGGACATGGAAGACATGGAGGGGGACGTCGGACGGAGCACTCTCCCCAAGACCCACGGGCTGCCCGTCGCGGGCCGGGTCGCTCGGGTCACCGTCGGCGCAGCGATCGCCCTGAGCTTTGTGCCGCTGTTCTGGTTCGTCCGAGCGGCCTCCGACGCCGGAATTATCTATCTTGCCCTGGTCGTCCTGGCGGATGCCATCTTTGCGGTCTCGGTCGCCTTCCTCCCGCGCCGATTGCATTGGGAACAGACGATGAGCAAGGCGGCGATGACGGTGGCGCTCTTCGCATTCCTGGCGGTGGCGTTCCGGTGAGCGCCCCCCGGCCGCACGGCCGCGTGGAGCGGTACCTCCACGAACATCTCGAGCGGGGCCCCGTCCACTTCACGCTCATCGACCCGGACAAGTCGCCGGGAGCCGAGGCCGCACGGATCGCGCGCGGGGCGGTGGACCTGGGCAGCGACGTGATTTTGCTCGGAGGATCGACCGGGATCTCCCGGTCCGTGATGGACGGGACCGCCTCCGCGGTGAAGTCCGCGGTCGAAGTGCCGGTCGTGATCTTTCCGGAGAGCTCGAGCTCCCTCACGCCGAGCGCGGACGCGATCCTGTTCATGAGCCTCCTCAACTCGAGAAACTTGGACCTCGTGATCCGCACCCACGCGCGCGCGGCCCCGGTCGTCCGCTCGATGGGCCTCGAGGCGATCCCCCTGGGGTACCTCGTCATCGCCCCCGGGATGCGCGTCGGAGAGGTGGGACAGGTCGACGTCGTGCCCCGAGACCACCCCGAGATCGCGGCGGGCTACGCGCTGGCCGCCGAGCTGCTCGGGATGCGATTCGTCTATCTCGAGGCGGGCTCGGGGGCCCCGGCTCCGGTCCCGAGCTCGATGGTCCGAGCGGTCCGCTCGGTGCTCTCCGTACCCCTCGTGGTCGGAGGAGGGATACGGACCGGCAGCGACGCGCGCGCACTGCTCGACGCCGGCGCCCAGCTGCTCGTGACCGGCACCGTCACGGAGGAGGAGGGCCTGGGGGATGGTTTCCGAGGGATCTTAGAGGAGGTGCGGCACGCCCGCGAGCACTGAGACCGCGCCGCCCGTCCCGGAGGGAGAGAGCGGCGTCCACCGCGGAGCGATCCTCTTCCGGGCACCCCCGATCCCGCTCGCCGTCGGTGGGATTCTTGGCCTGAGCGCGCTCCTCGCCTGGGTGCTCTGGGCGCCCAGCTCGGGCCTCGTCGAAGAGGGATTCCTCCTCGCGTTCGCCGGTCCAGCGCTGATCGCGGGACTGGTGACGACTCCGCTCGCCGCGGCACTGGGCGGTCGCCTCGAGCTTCGTCGCTCGTTCTTCCTCGCGATGGGGGTACTGGTCCTGCAGCTGCCGATCGCCCTCGTCTGGCGCGGGGCGCTCGCGATCTGGCCGGCGCAGACGCCGGGCGTCGTCTTCCTCGGTGCCTTCCTCGCCGGACCGGCGGTGTGGTTCCGTCACATGAGCCTCTTCGGACTCTCGCGGCCGAGTCACGCCGCCTCGCTGCCGAGCACGCTCTTGCAGCCCGTGGTCTCCCTGCTGGGACTTTTCGTCCTCGCGCCCCCGAGCGCCCGCATCCTCGTCGCGGCGGTGTTCTTCCTCGTCATTGGATTCCTGTGTGCCGTAGCCCTCCTACGCGCCGCCGACCGGCCCTTGCGGCGGGAATTCCAGAGCTCCGGGATATCGCTGATCCGTCCGCTCCTCGATCATGTTGCGCTTCGAGATCCGGCAGCGACCGGGGCCCTCGAGGCGTTTTTCCGGAAGTTCGCCGCTCCGGCGGACCTGCGGGTGAGTCTCCTCACGTTCGCCCGAGCCGGCTCGGTCCGCGCTACCGTGGCGCTGCCGACGGTCCACCCGGGCCCGTTCGCGGCGCTCGGCGCCAGCGACCTGCCCCGTAAGCTCGCGGAGCAGATGGGGGCCGGCGCCGGCGTCGTGCTCGTTCCCCACACCCCGTGCGACCACGACCTCGACCTCCCCACCGAGGGCGAGGTCGACCGGGTCGGGAGGGCGGCCTGCGAGGTGCTCGCGAGTCCGGGACCCCCGGTGTCGGGCCGCGCGAGCCCGCTCGTCACCCCGTACGCCGGTAGCCTCGCCCGCGCTCAGCTCCTCGGCGACGTCGCGCTGGTCGTGGTGACCCAGGCCCCGGAGCCGACCGACGATATTGCGTTCAGCGTCGCGGACCGGATTGAGCGCGAGTTCGCCCGCGAGGGCAAGCTCCGCCTCGCCCTCGTCGACGCCCACAACTCGTACATCGAGGGCAAAGGCGACATCACCTACGGCACTCCGGTCGCAGAGAAGCTGATCGCCGATACGCGCGCCGCGGTCGACGCGGCCGTGCGCGAGGCCCGGGACGGGGGGATCGAGGTCGGCGTCGCCGCGCGAGGCGGCTACAGCATCGGAGCCAACGGAATCGGACCGCACGGGATTCGAGCCCTGGTCGTCCGGGCGCGGGGACGGACCACGGGGTATGTCCTGATCGATGGCAACAACCTCGTTCGCGGATTCCGCGACCCGATGGTGCGGGCCCTTGAGCAGGTGGTCGACGTGGCCGAGGTCCTGACCACGGACAATCACGTCGTGCACGAGGTCGACGGTGGTATCAATCCGGTCGGCGAGCGTCGGTCGTTGGAGGCGCTGACGCAGGACGCGGTGGCCGTGCTCCAGAGCGCCAAGGCGGACCTGGGTCCGGCCGAGGTCCATTTCGGGACCCGGAGCGTCCCGTCGGTCCAGGTGCTGGGACCCGGGTTCACCGCTCGGCTTTTGACCTCCCTCGGCGACACCCTCTCGATGTTCACGAACATGTTGGTGGCGACGTTCCTTCTCCTCCTGACGGGCTCGCTCGTCGTTACCTTCGCGCTCAAGTGAACCGGTGACCTCGATGGCCGCCTCCCCGCCGGACCCGCTCGGCGCCGCGCGCGCCATCGGCGACGAGGAGTCCTTTCGTCTGCTGACGCAGCTGGTCGCTACGGCCCCCACGAACCTCGAGGACCCGAGCCACCATCGGTGGGAGAAGCCGAACTATCTGCGCACGGCGGATGCGATCACGCGCGCCGCTCGGGCCGCGGGACTGTCGACCCGGCTGTACGACCCGGTGGTCGCGGGAGAGGATCCCGCCGAGTGGCACGGGGCGAACCGTCCGAACGTCATCGTCGACCTGGATGTAGGGGCCGCCGAGACGGTCCTTATCCTGGCCCACTTCGACGTCGTACCGGTACCCGCGGAGCAGATCCCGCGCTGGAAGAGCCCGCCGCACACGCTCACCCTCCGGGCGAACGGCCGACTCTACGGACGCGGGGCCGCGGACGACTTGGGAAGTGGGGTCGTGCCGTCGCTCCTCGCGATGCGACGCCTCGCCAACGGCACGACGCCGTCGCCCCGCAACGTACGTCTGCTCGCTTGCTGCGACGAGGAGACCGGCGGCGAGGGCGGGGTCGAAGCGTTGAAGGCGCACGACGGCCCGCGCGCACCCGACGACCCCGAGCGGATCCTGCGCGCCGACGTGGCGCTCATCCCCGACGGCGGCCCGGAAACGATCGCGGGCTCGAGCGGGGTTGCGTTCCTCGACGCCACCTTCGCCGGTCCGGTTCCGCTCCTCGACACGCTCGCGTACGGGACCGCGCTGGTCGGATTTCACGAGGTGGCCCGAACGTGGCGCTCGGAGTACCCCTCCCCCGACTGGCCCGACCGACACGCCCCCGAGCCCGTGATCACCGGACGGTCGACCGTGACGCGGTTCGACCTCGCCGATACCGTACCCGACCCCGCGCATATCCGGCTCCTGGCCGCTCACTCCGAGAACGACGCCGCGAACCAGATCGCCCGCGCGGTTACCTGGGTGATCGCCGGACCCGCCTCCGAGGTCGAGACACTCCGCACCCGGCTCGGACCGCTCGTGCCGGAACCGTACCGGCTCGAGGCGGCCGGCGAAACCGCGCTCGCGGTCCCGAACGGTGCGCACGCCCTCCAGCTCATCGGAGAGGCGGCGCACGGGGGCTACCCGCATCGCGGGCACAACCCGGTGCCGGTGTCGTTCCAGCTGCTCCGAGCCGCCATTGACCGTGGCTGGTTGGACGGCCGCGCGACGGGCCGGTCCACGTTTGCGGTCGACCTCCGTCTGATCCCCGAGATGGAGTTGAAGGACGGCGTCGACTCCGTGTTGAGCTACGCGCGAAGCTGGGCGGCGACCCACGCCCCGCTCGCCCAGATCGATGCGCCCGCGGCGCGCTGCCGAGCCGGCTACGCGCTCCCGATGGACCATCCGGCCGCGGTCAAGCTCGAGCGGATCCTTCAGACGACGTTCGGGGTGAGGGGGATCCGCGGGGAGTACGGCGGCACCGACGCGAGCACGCTGCGCGGGCTCCGCACTCCGAAGGGGGATCCGCTCCCGGCCCTCGTCTTCGGTTGCATGGACCCCGAGTCCAACATCCACGACGCCGAGGAGAACGTCGACCCGCGGAAGATCGCCGCGGTCGCCGCGACGATCGAGCAGTTCGTGCGGGAGCCCTAGCGGGGACCCCGTGCTGAACAGCTTCGAATCCGCCGCGCTCTCGGTGCTCTGGGTCCTCCTACCGGCGTATGTCGCGAGCGCGCTCGCGACGATCCCCCGGGGCCGGGGCCCGCCGATGGACTTCGGCCGGACCTGGCGGGGCGACGGCCGCCGCTTGCTCGGTCCGTCCAAGACGTGGTCGGGGTTCCTCTTCGGGGGATTTCTCGCGCTCCCGGTGGGGCTCCTCGAGGCGTACCTCATCCTGCTGGCTCCCCCGAATCTTCAGCTCGTCCCCCACTTCGCGGGGAGCGTCGCTGCGGCGATCCCGGTCGTCGCCCTGATCACCTTCGGAGCGATGACGGGCGACGCGTTCGGCTCCTTCCTCAAACGTCGCCTCGGCCGGGAGAGCGGCGCGCGCACGATCCTGCTCGACCAGCTGCCGTTCGTGCTCGTCCCGATCGCGTTCGGGCTTCTCGCATATCCGTCCCTGTTCGGGAGCGTGTTCGGCAACTGGGAGGGTGTCTTCTGGCTCCTCGTCTACACGCTCGGGCTGCACGCCTTCTTTAACTGGGTCGGCTACAAGGCCGGGTTGAAGAAGGTGCCGTGGTGAGCCCGAACCCGCCCGCTACCGTCCCGCGCTCCGACGAGATCGCGAAACTGCTCGTCGATACCGGCGCCGTCCGGTTCGGCGACTTCACGCTCGCGTCCGGGAAGAAGAGCGACGTCTACGTGGACGTGAAGAAGGCGTGGCCGGATCCGGCGCGGCTTCGGGTCCTCGCGCACGCGCTCGCGGCGCACGCCGGAACGGAAGAGCGCCTGGCGGGGATGGAGCTCGGCGCGGTGCCGCTCGTGGTCGCCGTGGCGCTCGAGCTTAACCGGCCGTATGCGGTCCTCCGCAAGAGCCCGAAGGAGCACGGGACCCGACAGGCGTTCGAGGGCGAGATCCCGGCCGGCGCCCGCGTCCTGGTCATCGAGGACGTAACGACGACCGGCGGGAGCACGGTCCGCTCCGTCGAGATCGTCCGCGGCGCGGGCGGCGTCGTCGACCGCGCCCTCGTGGTCCTCGACCGAGAGGAGGGCGCGGCCGAGACGCTCGCCAAGGTCGGCGTCCGGCTGGAACCGCTCGTCACCTTCTCCGAGCTGCGGGGCGCTCGGAAGTGACCGGGCTCCTCGCTCCGGACGCGACCGTTCGCTTCGTGGACGCCGCCGAGTCGAGCGCGATCTACGCGAAGGGATACTTCGGGACCCCGACCGCCGACGGCGGGCTCCAGCTCGACCGATACGAGGCGGTCTACCTCGCCGAGATGGGGCGGGCCGAGATCGCGGTCCCATCCGGACGGCGTGCCGATTGGCCCCGGGTCTTCCGCCAGGCGGTGAAGGCGGACGCCGGCTTTGCCGTCCGGTACCTGGTCTACCGCGACCTGCGGCAGCGCGGCTACGTGGTGCGCGCGACGCCGCCTCCCGTGGCGTTCTCGGTCCTCCCCCGGGGCGGCGTTCTCCACAAGACCCCGTCGCGCTTCTGGGTCGAGGCCCTGAGCGAACGCGTTCCGTTCGACCTCGCGCGGCTCTTCGACCTCGCCGACCGGGCGCAGACCGCCAAGAAGTCGCTCCTGCTCGCGCTGGTCGACGAGGAGTCGGACCTCACGTACTATCGCGTGCGACGTTCGACTCCCCGCGGCGCGCTCGTGCCGGCTCCCTTGCCCGCGCCAACCGAGGGATGGCTCTCCGACGACCGGGTGACGGTGCACGAGGCGGCCGCGGTCGAAACCCTGGGTCGGGGACTGGCCTACGGGAGCCGCGTCGGAGCACGGCTCGAGCTTTCGCTCCTCGAGGCCGTCTATCTGGCCGGATCCGGTCAGCTTGCCGTCAAGGACACGAAGTCTGGCCGTCGCGTCTCGCTGGAGCTCCTCGTGCGACGCGCCGGGCGGCTCGACCCCCGCTTCGGAGAGCGGCGCGCCGCCTACGGGGAGCTGCGCGGCCGCAAGCTCGTGGTGAAGACGGGGTTCAAGTACGGGGCGCATTTCCGCGCCTACCCCAGGAACCCCGAACACGCCCACGCGCGGTATCTCGTCCAGGCGGTGCCCGCGACCCACCGGGCCGCGTGGCCCGAGATCGCCGGCGGCGTGCGCGTCGCGCAGGGGGTCCGGAAGGAGTTCGTCCTGGCCGGTGTCGACGGCGCGGCCGACGTCCGATTCCTCTCGCTCGAGCGCGTGCGCCCGTAGACTGGCCCGCGGACCGGCTCAGCCCAACGCGCTCGCGATCGGGCGCAGGAACCGTGCGACGGCGCCCGGAGCGGGGTCCCGGCGCAGCTGCTCCTCGAGCGCGCTGCCGACGACCACTCCGTCGGCCCCCGCCGCCCGAGCGCGCCGAGCGCTCTCCCGGTCCCGGACCCCGAAGCCGACGAGGACCGGCAGCGCGGGCGCGCGCCGGTGCACGGTTTGGACGAGCGGACGGAGGTCCACCGTCGACCCTCGCGCCACGCCGCCCGTCGTCCCGTAGTGGCTCACGAGGTAGAGGAATCCGCGGGACCGACGCGCGACGGTGCCGAGACGCTCCCGGGTCTCGCCGGGTGCTGCGAGCAGCACCAGTGACACGCGCGCGTGCCGAGCGGCCCGACGAAAGGACCCGCTCTCCTCGAGCGCCAGGTCGGGGACGATAAGGCCGGTCGCCCCGGCATCGGCGAGCTCTTGGACCGACCGGTCGAGGCCGCGGTGCACCAGTGGGTTCGCGTAGATCATCACAGCCGTCGGGAGGATCGGGGCAGTGACGCGGAGTGCGCGGAGGAGGTCCCTCCAGCCGGTTCCGTCCCGCAGGGATCGTTCGTGCGCCGATTCGAGCAGAGGCCCGTCGGCGATCGGGTCCGAGAACGGGAAGCCGAGCTCGAGCGCCGTCGCGCCGGCGTCCCGGAGCGCGGTCACAGTCGGCGCCAGCCGCCCCGCACGGCGCCGGTCGACCATCAGATACGGAACGACGATCGGTCGACCGGCCGAGCGGGCGCTCCGGAGGGCGCTATCGAGCCGCACGCTGGACGACCTCCAGGTCCTTGTCGCCGCGTCCCGAGAGCGTGATCACGATTTGCTGGCTCTTCGGGCGCCGGCGGGCCTCCCGGACCGCGGCGAAGACGGCGTGCGCCGGCTCGAGCGCGGGCAAGATCCCCTCGTCCTCCGCCAGCCAGTGAAACGCGGCGAGCGCGTCCTCGTCATGGACCGCGACGTAGCGGGCGCGGCCGGACTCCTTGAGGTAGGCATGCTCAGGACCCACCCCCGCGTAATCGAGGCCGGCCGAGACGCTCTCCGTTCCCGACACTTGCCCGTCGCGGTCTTGGAGCACGAACGAAAAGCTTCCGTGCAGGACCCCGGGCGAGCCGAACGTGAGCGAGGCGGCGCCGTGTCCGTGCCCCCGAGGGCCTCCGGCTTCGACGCCCAGCAGCTCGACGCTGGTGGCCCGGAGCGGGTGGAAGGTTCCGATCGCGTTCGACCCGCCGCCCACGCACGCCACCGCGAGGTCGGGGAGCCGGCCGAAGGAGCGGATCGATTGCTTCCGTATCTCGCGACCAATGACGCTCTGGAAATCGGCGACGATGGTGGGGAACGGGTGCGGACCGACCGCGGATCCCAGCAGGTAGTGCGTCGTGCGGACGTTTTGGATCCAATCCCGCAGCGCCGCGTTGATCGCGTCCTTCAAGGTCCGGCTGCCGCTGCGCACCGGGATCACCTTCGCGCCGAGGAGGCGCATCCGTTCGACGTTGGGGCGCTGCCGGGCCTTGTCGACCTCGCCCATGTACACCTCGGTCGCGAGCCCGAGGGCGGCGCCGATCATGGCGGTCGCGACGCCGTGCTGACCCGCCCCGGTCTCGGCGATCAGGCGACGCTTGCCCATCCGGAGCGTCAGCAGTCCCTGTCCGAGCGCGTTGTTGAACTTGTGCGCCCCGCCGTGTACGAGGTCCTCCCGCTTGAGCCATATCTCGGCCCCTCGGCCCCGACGCGTGAGGTTCCGAGCGAAGTAGAGCGGCGTCGGGCGCCCGCCCAACGTCGTACGCAGTCGGTCGAGCTCGCGTCGGAACGCGGGGTCCCGGCGCGCCGACCGCCAGGTCGCCTCGAGCTCTTCCAGGGCGGGGACCAGCGTCTCGGGGACGAACGCCCCTCCGAAGCGGCCGTACCGCCTAGCCATGGGTCGACTCGTACTCGGTGACGGCCGCGAGAAACTTGCGCATGCGGTCGAGGTCCTTGACGCCGGGCGCGCTCTCGATGCCCGACGACACATCGAGTCCCCAGGGTCGGACCGTAGCGAGCGCGTCGGCGGCGTTCTCGGGCGTAAGACCACCAGCGAGGACGAACTTGCGACCCGGATGCGCGTCCACGATCTTCGCGCACACTTCCCAGTCGGGGCGGACCCCGCTCCCCCCGGGCGCGGGCTGCCCCGCGGCGTCCAGGTGGATCCGCGGGTAGTCCTCGGCCGGGGGGACGGTGGGTTCGGGGATACCGGAGCCCGGTGGTCCGACGGCGATGGACGGAACGAGGTGATGCACCTCGAGGAACTCCAGTCCGGGCGGCACGGGGCCGTACACCTGGATGCGATCGACCCCGACCTCTTCGAAGAGCCGGTGGATCAACTCGGCCGCCGGGTTCACGACGACCGCCCATGCTTCCGCCTCGGTGGGCACGTGGTCGATGAGGGCGGCCGCCCGGTCGAGCGGGATCGTCCGCGGTGAATCCGGGACCTCGACGACGAAGCCGGCCGCTCCCCCCGCCGGCACCTCGCCGACCGCGGCCTCGTCCTTCAGGCCGCAGAACTTCACGAAGGTCCTCACGAGCTGACCTCCGGCGACGAGCGGTGCAACGAGCGAAGGAACGCGCCCGGGTCCGGCGATCGGGCCGCCGCGCTCCCCACGAGGATCCCGTCGGTCCCGGCGTCCCAGAATCGTCGCGCATCTTCCGGCGAGGCGACGCCGCTCAGTCCCAAGAGCGGCCGCAGATCGTTCGCTTCCCGGATCGTAGCGACCGCAACGTCTGGTTCCAACCGGAGCGTATCGAGGTCCCGCACGTTCACGCCGTACACGTCTGCGGCCACGCCCGCCGCCTGCTTTAATTCTGACCGGTGGTGGAATTCGAGCACGACTTCGAGCCGACGTTCGTGCGCCTCCCGCGCGAGCTCGGCGAGCGGGAGCTCGAGCAGCCCTTCGGCCGCGAGTCGGGCAACGAGCAACACGGCGCTCGCGCCAGCAAGCGTAGCAGCTTCCAGCTGGATGGGATCGATGACGAAGTCCTTGAACAGCACCGGTCGCTCGGTCGCACGGGCGACTTCCGCCACGTCCCGGACCGACCCTTCGAAGCGGTACTCGGTCGCAATGCACGAGTAGCCGGCGACTGCCCCCGGGGCGGTCGCAGCCACGAACTCGGCCGGAGTCCGTACGGGGAGGCGAGGAAGGTCCGCACCCGGGGAGACCCGCTTGTACTCGACGAGGAGAGCGCCGCGGTTCCGGTCCCGGCGGATCGCCCCCGTGAGCGACGCCCGTCGCGACGCCGCCGTGTCGGTCGGGAGGGCCGTCAGGTAGTCGGCTCGGCGGATACGTTCCCGCGTCGCCTCAACGACCTCGGAGAGAAACCCCATCAGCGCCCTCCCGACTGTCGCGGGTACTTCGCCGCGAGGGTCCGAAGGCGGCCGAGGAGATCCTCGGCGGCCCCGCTGTCCAGCGCTTCTCGCGCCCGCTCAACGCCTCCCGCCAGATTTGACGCCCTGCCGGCAATCCAGATCGCGGCCCCGCTCGTCAGGAGGATCGAACCCCGACGTGCGCCGCCCCCACCGGCGAGGAGTCGCTCCGCCTCCTCCGCGGCGGCGGGCGCGGGAAGGGGCCCCCAGCTCCCCCGGCGGTCCTCGGGTGGCAGGTAGTCGGCCGGGCGAACGCGCAGTGGGCGACTCTGGCCCGGTGACCAGAGATAGCCCGTCGTCGCCGATCGCGGAGAGAACTCGTCACAGCCGTCGTCGGACGCCATCGCGATTCCCCGGTCGACCCCGAGCGCCCGGAGCATCTTCGGGATCTCGCGCGCGGTAGCCGCGTCGGGTGCGCCAGTGACCTGTCGACGTACGCGGGCGGGGTTCGTCAACGGCCCGAGGCGGTTGAACACCGTCGGGACACCGAGCTGAGCTCGAACGGGGCCGAGCGCTGCCATCGAAGGGTGGAACAGGGGAGCATGGAGGAACGCGATACCATGGCGTCGGTAGGAGGCCCGGGGGAAGGACCGGGAGGTCAGGATCGGCAATCCCAGCGCGTCGAGAAGATCGCTGGAGCCGCACACCCGGCGACTGCGGTTCCCGTGCTTGACCACCGGCACGCCGGCAGCACGCACGACGAACGCGCTCACCGTGGAGACGTTGTAGGAGGGTACTCTCGCGCCGCCCGAGCCGCAGAGGTCCACCGGAGCCGGTCCGCGCGATAGCGGGAAGGCGACGGCAGTCCGCCGCATCTCGCGGGCCAGAGCGACGAGCTCGGCGGGACGATTGCCGCGTGCCGTGAGGGCGACGAGGAGGCTGGCCCGTTCGAGGTCCGTCGCGTTCGGCGCCGTCAGCGCCTCGAACGTCGCTCGAACCTCTCCCGGCCGGAGCTCGGTCGAGCGGAGGAGTCGGGCGAGGAGGGGCCCGCTCATCGGCGGACCTCGTCGAGGAAGTTCCCGAGAAGTGCGGGGCCGGAGGGAGTGAGATACGACTCCGGATGGAACTGCACCGACTCCACGGGATGGCGTCGATGGCGAATCGCCATCACCACTCCGTCGCTCCCCCGGGCGGACACATCGAGCGAACGCGGGATCGATCGCGGGGCGACGACCAGGGAATGGTAGCGGGCGACCGCGGTGGGCGAGGGAAGACCTCGGAACACGCCCCGCCCATCGTGTCGGATCCGCGTCGTCTCTCCGTGGACCGGGGCCGCGGCCCGGATAACGTCCGCCCCGTAGTGGTCGGCGATCAGCTGGTGGCCGAGGCATACCCCCAGGAACGGGCGCTCGGACTCCCAGCGGTGGAGCAGCGTGCGCGCGAGACCGGTCAACCGGCGGTCCCGGGGATGCCCGGGGCCCGGTGAGAGGATGATCCCGTCCGGGTCACTACGAAGTACGGGGCGGATTCCCGCCGTGGCTCGGATGCAGTCGACTCGGGCGCCCGCGGACGTGAGGGCTTGTTCGATGTTGTGGACGAACGAGTCCTCGTGGTCCACGAGCAGGATCTTCATCGTCCCTCCCCCACGAGGGTCGCTTCGACCTGGGATAGCTTCGTCAACGTCTCGTCGAACTCGCGCTCGGGTTGGGACCGGTGCACGATCCCCGCTCCGGCGGCCGTGTACAGCCGATCGCCCGCCGCGAACGCGGTTCGAATCGCGAGCGCCCAGTCGGCCCGACCGTGGCTCTGGAGCAGCCCGACGGAGCCGGCGTACGGCCCGCGCCAGCTCCGCTCCTCGCGGCGCAGCAGCTCCGTGGCGCGGATCTTGGGAGCCCCGGCGACGGTCCCCGCGGGGAAGGCGGCGCCGAGGACCGTCCACGGTCCCGCACCACGGCGGAGTCGAGCTCCGACATGCGTGACCAGGTGATCGAGACGCGCGAAGCGTTCCAAGCGTTCGACGCGGAGGAGTCGGACCGAGCCGGGGCGCGCCACGGTTCCGAGGTCGTTGCGCGCGAGGTCCACCAGCATTCGGTGTTCCGCGAGCTCCTTCGGGTCGACGCGGAGCGGGGAACGACCGCGCCGTCCGCTCCCGCGGGGGATCGTTCCCGCGATCGGGTTGAGGAAGGCACGCGTCCCATCGACTTCGACCACCGACTCCGGCGTCGCTCCGACGAGTTCGACCCCTCCAAAGCGAAGGAAGAAAAAAAACGCATAGCGCTCAGTCGCTCGAAGCTGGCCGGCGCGGGCGAGCAGGTCGGACGGCCGGTGCCACGCCCGCCGATGGGCCAGCACCACCTGGTACGCTTCCCCGTTCCGGATCTCCCGGACGAGGCGAAGGACGCCACGTCCGTACGCGCGACGATCCAGAGAGTCCGAGAGCGGCGGCTCGGATGCGCGACGGGAGGCGGAACGCCGGAGGGCGGAGCGAGGCGGCACGGCCACGCGCCGGGGCTGCTCGACGAACGCGAAGGCTCCGAGGGGGAATGGTGAACCGGGCGGTGTCGCGCGGAGGCGAGGCTCGAAGAGCCCGACCGCGTCGAAGCCGAGGAACCCGACGACGGCCCGCCCGCGCCCCGACCGAAGAAATCGATCCGCAGCCCTCGCCTCTTCGGCGGGCGAGCTGTGCGACGTGAGGGTTCGGACCGGCAACGGCCCGGCGAAGGAGAGCGCGCGACCCGGGTGGGCAGCCGATCTCGGGGCCGTCTCGAAGTATCCGGCGACTTCGGCCGACCCGGCCGACGCGACGAACGTCTCCCAGGGGTCGCTCACGAGCCCCTCGACGTGACCAGCGCCCGGTGCAGGTCCCGGAGGACACGGGATCCCCTGGCCAGCGGTACGGCGAGCGAGAGCGCCCGCGGCGTCGCGCTGAACCCTTCCGCGCCGCGGACGGCGGACGCCGGGACCCGGTCCAGGTCGTCGAGCACTCCGTCGCCGATCGCGGTCACGATCGCCACGCGGTACGGGCCGTCGAGCATCGCCGCGGCATCACGGGTGACGGGCGCGAGCGCCCGGATCGCCTCGACGACTTGATCGGGAGCAAGGACGAGGCAGAGCAACGCCGAGGAGGTGTAGAGCTGGACGAGGTTCACCCGGGCATGGCTCAGCCGTTGCGAGACCTCGGCCACGATGCCGGGGCGCTGCCGTCCGCCCGGGACCCGGAGTCGGAGCAGGCGCAGCGGACGCAGTATCGTGAGCGCGCGGTTGCGACGCGCCGCGCTCGGGGGGGCGATCGTCGTCACCGCGCTCGGGTCCTCAAGCGAGCGGACGCGGAGCAGGATCCCGTGCGCTCGGGCCGGTTCGATCGTGAGCGGGTGCAGGACGCGCGCGCCGAACTGCGCGAGCTCTTCGGCCTCCTCGTACGAAAGCTCGGGGATCGGTCGGGCGTCCGGCACCTCCCGGGGGTCGGCCGAGAGAACCGCGACGTGGCGCTTGACGAGCTCGACGCGCGTTGCGCCCAGCAGGGCACCGATGCCCGCGGCGGCGTAGTCCGACCCTCCGCGCCCGAGCGTCGCGACCCGTCCCTCCAGACTTCGCCCGAAGTAGCCGGTCACGACGGGAAGGCGTCCCGCCGAGAGCAGCCGCCCGAGTCCCCGGCGCACCGCGGGTCCGGACCGGTCGAAGAGGATGCACGAGGCCCCGTAGGCGTTGTCGGTGATCAGTCCCAGATGGTCGGCCTCCACGGGCGTCGCCGGAATACCGGATTCCACGAGACGCGCGGAGAGCCACGTAACGGCGAGCCGCTCCCCCTGGCTCAGTACGCGGTCGGCGAGCGCGGCGTCCCGGCCGGGGGTCCGCTCGACCTCCTCGAACAGTTGGCGAAGACGCTCGAGATGCTGACGCCCCCGGAGCGGAAGGTCCGGGTGCTGCCGGCGCACCTCCTCGAGGATCCGGCGGTGCGCGGGGCGGGAGCGGGGATGGGCGAGCGCCTCGGCGAGAAGATCGGTCACGCCGTCGCGCGCGGAGGCGACCACGACCACCGGACCGCCGTTGTCGCGCAGCCGTTGCACGTCCCGCGCGACGCGCGCCGCGTCGCCGAGCGAGGCGCCTCCGAATTTCACCACGATCGGAGCGCGACGTCGGCTCATCGCTCCCCTCCGCGGGGGATCCGCCCGCTTTCCAGCGCAAGCTCGGCGTTGAGCACGGAGGCGCCGGCTCCGCCGCGAACCGCGTTGTGGGAGAGGAGGAAGAACCGCAGGAAGGGGGGGTCCCACCGGACCCGACCCACCGTCACGGCCATCCCTCGAGCGCGCGCCGGCGACCCCGCCCATCGGTCGCGCAGGGGTTGGGGCCGGTCGGGCTCGACACGGACTTCCACCGGGGGATGCGGGGCCGTCGGAAGGTCGTGCCCGGCCAGCGGGTCGAAATTCTTCCACGCCCGGAGGAGCGACTCCCGGGTCGGTCGGCGGGTCGCCTCTACGGTCACCGCCTCCAGGTGACCCTCCCGGGTCGCGACCCGGGCGCACTGGACGACGAACGGTACGGTGGAGCCACGGACTCGACCGTGGCGGAGTTCTCCCAACATCCGCGCCGATTCTCGGCCGACCTTCTCCTCCTCCTCGTGCACGTACGGGACGACGTTGTCCGCGATCGCGAGGGACGGCACGCCGGGATATCCGGCGCCCGACAACGATTGGTAGGTGACGACGTGCACGGTCCGAGGCCGCAAGGTCGGTAGGATCGGGGCGAGGCCAAGCACGAGGCCCGCCGCCGAGCAGTTCGGGTTCGCGACGAGCATGCCGCGGCCCGACCGGCGCTTCGGCGTGAGCGAGAGGTGGTCGGCGTTTACCTCCGGGACGAGGAGGGGCACGTTGGGGTCCAGCCGGTGGTCGGCCGCGTTGGTGAATACCGAGAATCCTCGACGCACGAGTTCGGACTCGATCCGGCCCGCCACTCCCGACGGGAGCGCGGAGAACGCCACCGAGACGCCCGCTCGACGGAGGTCGCTCGGACGCGCGGGGCGGAGTCGAGCGTCGCTCAGTCCGGGTGGCGGGGGTTCGGCCAGCTGCCAGACCTCAGAGAGCCGAGCCCCGTTGGAACGGGCTCCCGCGCCGAGCAGTACCGGGTCGAAGGACGGATGGTCCGCGAGCAGACTCGCGAAGTGCTGGCCGATGTATCCGCTCGCCCCCAGCACCGCGCACCGGATCCGGTCCTCCGTCATGGAAGAAATCCTCCGCGCAGAGCAAGATCCGTGAGCGCGATCGCGGCGACCGACTCGAGCACGACGACGGCACGCGGGACGATGCACGGGTCGTGCCGTCCCGTCACGCCCAGGGTCGCCGCGGTTCGGGAGGCGAGATTGACGGTCTGTTGCGGCCGCGCGATCGAGGACGTCGGTTTCACGGCGGCTCGGAATACGACCGGCATCCCGGTCGCCAGACCGCCGAGGATTCCGCCCGCATGATTGGTGGTAGTCCGGACCTGGCCGTCCTTCCACACGAAGGGGTCGTTGTGCTCGCTGCCGCGCATCCGTGCGCCACGGAACCCCGCGCCGAATTCGATGGCCTTCACCGCGGGCACGGAGAACACCGCGTGGGCGATGGTGCTCTCGATCGAATCGAAGAACGGCTCGCCGAGGCCGACGGGGAGCCCTTCGATCCGAACCTCGACGACACCACCCAAGCTGTCGCCCTCGCGACGCGCCGTGCCGATTGCCTCCTCCATCTGTGCCGCGGCCGCCGCGTCCGGAGCGGCGACCTCGTTCTCCGCGGCGCGCGAACGAAGGGCGGATAGGCCGAGGTCGTCGGGAACGTCAGCGCTCACGTCGCCGATCGATCGGGTGAACGCGGCGATCTCGATGTCCTTCGATTGGAGCAGCTGGCGTCCGATCGAGCCAGCGATCACCAGCCCCACGGTCATCCGCCCCGAGAAGATCCCTCCGCCGGAGAGATCCGCCTCCGCCCCGAATCGGACCCTCGCCGGAAAATCGGCGTGTCCGGGTCTCGGGGTGTCGCGCATCCGGTCGTACGGCTCCCGCCGCACGTCCTCGTTGGCGACATGGGCACGGATCGGCGACCCGTCCGCACGTCCTTCCTGGACGCCCGTGTCCAGGACCAGGCGATCTTCTTCCTGCCGCTTAGTCGCGAGCCGCCGGCCCACCGGCCGCCGCCGGTCGAGGTCGCGTTGGATCTGGAGGGCGTCGACCGCCGTGCCGCGGGGAACGCCCTCTACGGAGACGCCGACCTCCGGACCGTGACTGCTCCCGAAGATCGTGACCCGGAAGCGCTCCCCGAACTGCATCATGCGGTCGACCTCCGGCTCAGCGCCGCGAGGTCGCGCCAGAAGTCCGGGTACGACTTCCCCACCGCGCGGGCGTCTCCGATTGACGACCGGCCGGTTGCCGCGAGCGCTCCGACCACGGCGCTCATCACGATCCGGTGGTCGGTGGCTCCCCGAAGGTGGAGCGGCCGGGGACGCGCGACCCCCCGTACCGAGATCGACTGAGGTCCCGCCCGTACGAGGGCCCCCAATCGACGCGCGAGGTCGATCGTCCCTGCACGACGGTCCGACTCTTTGTGAACGATCTGGGGAGCGCCGGCGATCTCGCTCGTTCCCGGGATACAGGCCGCAAGAACTCCGGCGAGCGGATAGAGATCGGGAGAGCCGGTCAAGTCGACGCGGAACGGATGCGGCTCGTCGCCTTCGACGCGCACGCGGTCCTCGCGGCGATGGACCCTCGCGCCAGCCGCCTCGAGCATCTCGAGCACCGCGAGGTCCGCCTGCGGCCACTCGGGAGCCAGCCCGCGCACTTCGACCGATCCACGGGTCAGCGCGGCGGCGCTCCACAGGTACGCCGCCGAGGACGCATCCCCGGGTATTCGCATGCCCGCTCCGCGATAGGTCTGGCCGCCGGCGACGTAGACCTGCCGACCGAGGCGAGAAAAACGGACGCGGTGCCGAGCGAGTACCGCCAGAGTGGCGTCAATGTACGGTTCGGAAACGATCGGCCCCTGGAGATCGAGGACGGAGTCTCCGTCGACCGTCGGAAGGGTCAATAAGAGGGCGGACGCGAATTGGGAACTCACCGAAGCGTCGAGGCGTACCCTTCCGCCGTGGATCGGGCCCCGGATCGTTGCGGGGAGCGACGTGTCCCCGTCGGACAGGGTACAGACCGCTCCGAGGGACTCGAGCGCCCGCCAGAGTTGCCGCATCGGCCGATCGGGCAGGCGGCCACGGCCGTCGAGAGTCGTTAATCGCGCCGACCGAGCCGCGAGGGCCGACACGAACCGGAGCGTTGTCCCGGATTCGCCGCACTGGATGCGGATGGGACGGACGGATCGTGCGGGGCGCGGGGTGAGCGTCCAGCGCTTGCGACCGAAGCGGATGTCGGAGCCGAGCGCGATGACCGCGCGGGCGGTCGCGCGCGTGTCATCCGAGGCGAGGGGGACCTCCACGGAGTACCGGCGG
>Ga0187783_10000236_pt1 | contig 41984 bp, 43 predicted proteins | sample 1015_SJ02_MP02_2_FD_132471 | JGI IMG/M metagenome (GOLD analysis project Ga0187783, IMG submission 132471) | Tropical peat soil microbial communities from peatlands in Department of Meta, Colombia - 1015_SJ02_MP02_20_MG | ecosystem: Environmental > Terrestrial > Soil > Wetlands > Peat | place... | reverse complement strand
TTATAGCCCGTTTTCCGTCCATGCCGGCGCCGGCGCACCTGTGGGCAAGCTGTGGGCAAGGACTTTACAGCGGGGGTGCGAGGGGGTATGATTGGCGCCGGTCCTTTCAATATATGGGTACGGACCGAGGCTGGGCCGGGCAGGCCCACGGTTACAAGGGAGGGCGCGCCCTTTCGCGCCATCGCGGCGAGTCGCCCGCGCACCGCTCAAAAGCGCCGGCAGGAGCTCGCCGATAGGTCGGGGACGTGTCTGCACCGCAGCCGCCAGCCGACGAAGTCCGGAGGTGGGATTCCTCAAGGGTCAAGGAGACCTGAACAAAATTGAAGGCGCTCGGCAGGCACATCGTGTGCGAACTTTCGGGCTGTCAGCCCTCCTTGCTTTGCGACATCAACCGCATCGCGACTATGATGAACGACGCCGCGAGGGCGGCGGGCGCTACCATTATGGAAAGCGCGTTTCACCGTTTTGAGCCGGAGGGCGTTTCTGGAACGGTGATTCTGGCGGAATCGCATCTCTCGATCCATACCTGGCCCGAGAAGGGCTATGCGGCGATGGATTTTTACACGTGCGGCGACCATACCGATCCCTGGCTTGCTTGCGAGTATGCGGCCCGTTCGCTCCATGCTGCGAGCGTGCTTGCGACCGAGTTCAAACGCGGGATCGAAAAGAGCGACGGCGAGTTCACGCACGTGCTGACGCGCAATCACGACGTGCGCGTGCTCAGCGCATAGCAGCTCGCCCCTAAACAACCGCGCGATTCTCAGCAATTATCAGCTTTTGAGCGCCGAATTACTGAAGGCTTGGCGCGTCAGCCGTCCAATTCTCTAATGCACGGCAGACAGCTCTCCTCAGATACATTGCTCCCCTAGAGAGGTAAGAAGAAGAATTTCGATGCGTTTATCATTTATGCGAGCCGGCGCAGCGGCAATCGTCGCGATTGCGTTGTCGGCCTGCGCGGATCACGGCGTCGTTCCGTCGTCTTCAGACGCGCAAGCGATGACGGCAAATGCCGGCATCTCGCCGCTTGCTCTGAAAACCTGTGCGACCAGTCCCCCACAGTACGAATGGATATTCAAAGGCGCGTGCGACGAGTTCACGCTGAAGTCAACCGGCGGATCGTTTAGCCTGCAAGAGTATCAAGACGTCACCGTCACCGGTTCGATCGGAAAGAACACGGCGAGCGGCTCGGTGGACGTCGTGATTGCCGACGCGCTCGACAAGAACGGCGACGTCGAGAGCTACGGCGGCAAAAGCTTCCCGCCGTACGACGGCAGCGGGACGACCATCGTCTACGCGATCGTCGCCAATCAAAGCACCCAGACGATCAAACCGATCTCGGTGAAAGGCAAAGCGGTGCTCGAGTATCAGATCACCGATGCGAAAGGACTGCCCGGGAACACCTGCGGCGCCGCCCTGCTTGCGGCACAAAAGGGTGGCGGAGTCAAATGGACCGCATTTCCGGGAAGCGCGCCGATCAAGGGCAAGAGCGTGACGATCGCGGTCTACGAAGCTCCGGCGGGCTTCGAGTTGCCGCCGAAAGGAACGCCGCTCTACTTTGCGGTCAACTGTTACAAGCAGTAACGCAGCGTCGGCAGCCGCCTTCGAGAACCCCGCTGAACGGCGGGGTTCTGCTTTTTCGCCGCCAATCTACGCTCGGCATGCCCAAGACGCAACGATGGCAGTGGTACGTTGAAGAGTTCTCGCCGGACGAGCAGCACCACCACGCCATAGAAGAGCTCTACTACGCGGGTCGCTCCGAATACCAGCAGATTTCGGTGCTTCGCTCGCCGGTGTTCGGCAAAATGCTGGTGATCGACGGCGACACGCAGAGCGCGCAAAGCGACGAGAGGATTTATCACGAAGCATTGGTTCACCCTGCGCTGGCCGGGGCCACGGAACGAAGCCAAGTGCTCGTGCTGGGCGGCGGCGAGGGCGCGACCTTGCGCGAAGTGCTGCGCTCTCCTGAGGTCGAGCGCTGTACGATGGTTGACATCGATCCGCTGGTCGTCGAGCTCGCTAAGAAGTATCTCCCAGAGTGGTCCAACGGCGCCTTTGACGATCCGCGCGCCCGCGTCGTCGCCGGCGACGCGCTCGAGTTCATGCGCGGTTCCGACGAGCGCTACGGCGTCATACTTTCCGACCTCACCGAGCCGCTCGAAGACTCGCCCAGCCATCCGCTCTTCAACGAGGCGGTTTTTTCGCTGATCAAGTCGCGGCTGACCGACGGAGGAATCTACGTTCTCCAGGCCAGCACCGCCGCGGCTCACAACGCGGCGCTGCACTGTAAGATGGCACGGAGCCTGCGCGGCAAGTATGCGCACGTCGTTTCCTTCACGACGCACGTCCCGGCGTTCGACACCGAGTGGGCCTTTTTGGCGTGCAGCGACGCCGTCGACCTGGCGGCGCTGGATTCGCAGCGCATTGACGCCTACTGCGCAAAGCTGCGCGGCGAGAGCTTCTTTTACGATGCGATCACCCACCGCCGGTTGTTCGCGCTGCCGATCTACTTGCGCCGAATGCTGGCCTCCGGCGGGGATACCTTCTAGCCGGACGGAAAGGCGAAAGCGGGAGAGTTATCATGACGATAGATTATTCGCGCGCCGCGCACGCCTGGGAGAAGGAGAAAAGCAACTTCGTTGCGCTTCTCGATCTGAAGCTGGAAAACGTCGAGCGCGGACGGGCGGTGATGCGAATGCCGTATCGCCCCGAAATAACCAACGGTACCGGCGCCGTGCATGGAGGCGCGATCGTCAGCTTGTGCGACACCGTTTTCTACGTCGCGCTCGCCTCGATGTACGGACGCGCGCAAGAAACCACGACCGTGGCTTTGGCCTGCAATTTTTTGTCACCGGCCGGACCGCCGCACGATTTGGTTGCGGAGGCAAAGGTCTTACGGGGCGGCCGCCGGATCGTCTACGGCGAAGTTTACGTGCGCAGCGGCGAGAAGATCGTCGCCCACGCCACGCTGAACTTCCTCAATACGTATCCGGAAGAGAAACCAAAAAAGGCGTCGTCCCAAAAGGTGTCGCCCTGAGCGAAGCGATCTCCCAGCGGCGCACTGCGCTTTACGACGATCACGTGGCGCTCGGCGCGCGCATGGTGCCGTTTGCCGGATTCGAGATGCCGGTTCAGTACGCCGGCATCTTGAAGGAGCACGACGCGGTTCGCCGGCGCGCCGGTTTGTTCGATCTCTCGCACATGGGGCAGTTCCGTCTACGCGGCGAGAATGTCGCCCGTTGGGCCGACACGCTGACGATCAACGCGGTTGCGACGATGAAGCCGCTCCAAGCTCGCTATAACATTTTTTGTAGTCGGGGCGGCGGAGCGCACGACGACACGATCTTCTATCGCCTCGAAGACGACTGGCTGCTGGTCGTTAATGCCGCCAACGCTGAAAAGATGTGGCAGCACCTGCAGCAGCACCGCCCGGCAGACGGTGTTACCCTCGAGAATCGTCACGGCCGCGACGCGCTCATCGCGATCCAAGGTCCTCGCTCGCTCGCGATGCTGCAGCCGCACGCAGACGTCGATCTGGCATCGCTGCGCTATTACTTTTCCACACGAGGCCTGGTCAACGGCGTTCCGGCGATCATCGCGCGGACCGGATACACCGGCGAAGATGGATTCGAGCTCTTCGTCGACGGTAGCGAAGCCTCGGCGCTGTGGAACGCGCTGCTGCGCGATCACCGTGCAGAAGGGCTCGAGCCGTGCGGGTTGGGCGCGCGCGACGTCTTGCGCCTAGAGGCGGGCATGCCGCTCTACGGACACGAGCTGACCGAGGCAATCACGCCGGTGCAAGCCGGGTTGACTTGGGCGATAAAGTTCGATAAGCCGGAGTTTTTAGGCAAGGATGCATTGCAGCGGCAACTGGAGCGCGACGAGTTTCCGCGCATCGTCGGCCTGATTCTAGAAGGACGAGCGCCGGCCCGCGAGGGTTATCAGGTCTGGTTCGACGGACGCGTTGCGGGATCGGTTCGCAGCGGGTCGGTAGCGCCGGCGATTGGAAATCGCAACATCGCGACCGCGCTGGTCGAGCGCGAAGCTGCAGCCGACGGTACGCGCCTGGCGGTCGAAATACGCGGCACCAAGCACGATGCAACCGTCGTGCCGATGCCGTTTTATAAACGAGCGAAGTGAACGAAGGAGAAAAGGTGGGGTTACCCGAGGATCTGCTCTTCAGCAAGGAACACGAATGGGTGAGGCTCGAGGGCGATCGAGCGACGATTGGGATCACGGATTACGCGCAGAACGCGCTTGGCGACATCGTCTACGTCGAGCTGCCGAAGGTCGGCTCAACGCTCACACAGTTCGCCAACGTCGGCGTGATCGAGTCGGTCAAGGCCGTTTCGGATCTTTACACCCCGATCTCGGGTGAGGTGGTGGAAGTCAACGCCTCGCTGGAACGGGATCCCGCCGCCGTGAACCGCGAGCCGTACGACGCGGGATGGCTGCTCAAACTGCGCCTCTCGAATCCGGACGAAGCCAAGTCGCTGCTCGACGCCGCGGAATACGAGAAGATCGCGTCGGACTGATGTACGCTCCTCACACCGAAACCGACGTCAAAGAAATGCTTCAGGCCGTTGGCGCGCAGTCGCTGGACGAGCTGTTGCGCGTTCCCGATGAGATCGCGCTGAAGGAAAAGCTCGACGTCGTACCGGCGCTGCCCGAATACTTGATCCAGCGCCGGTTCGAACATTTTGCCGCCAAGAATACCGGCGTGAACTATCGCTCTTTCCTCGGCGCCGGTGCATATCGCCACTATGTGCCGCCGGCGATTGCGGCGCTGGCCATGCGGGGCGAGTTTCTCACCGCGTACACTCCCTACCAAGCCGAAGTCTCACAGGGCTACCTACAGGCGATCTACGAGTGGCAGAGCTACATCTGCTTGCTCACCGGCATGGATTTGGCCAACGCCTCCGTCTACGATGGCGCGACGGCGCTTGCCGAAGCGGCAATCATGGCCTTTGGCGCAACCGGGCGGCACAAGCTGCTCGTTTCGCGAGCGATTCATCCCAACTATCACGCCGTTCTGCGGACCTATTGCGAAGGACTCGACGTTGACGTTGAGGAGCTCCCGCTTACCGCAGATGGTGTAACCGATTGCTCGGGGCTGGCCGAGAAGCTCGCCGGACGGCACTATGCTGCAGTCGCCGTTCAATCGCCGAATTTCTTCGGCAACGTGGAGACGCCGCCGGCACAAGCGCTCGCTGCGATGAAGGAAAGCGGGACGATTCCAATCGCGGTCGTGGCCGAGGCTCTGTCGCTCGCGGCCCTGCCGCCGCCGTCCTCTTGGGGCGCTCAGATCGTGGCCGGCGAGGCGCAAAGCTTCGGCGTGCCGGTCGCGTACGGCGGTCCGTACGCGGGCTTCATCGCCTCGACGCAAGAGCACATGCGTCGCATCCCCGGCCGGCTTGCCGGCAAAACCGTGGACAGCGCCGGTCGTACCGCGTACGTGCTTACGCTGCAAGCGCGCGAGCAGCATATCCGGCGCGAGCGCGCGACCTCGAATATCTGCACCAATCAGGCGCATTGCGCGCTGATCGCGACGATGTATCTGGCACTGATGGGGAAGACCGGGCTGCGTAACGCCGCGGCGCTCAACTTGGCACGCTCGCGCGAGCTCGCCGGCGCAGTGGCAAGCGTGGCCGGCGTCACGCTGAAATATTCGGCTCCGTTTTTCAACGAATTCGTGGCCGACGTCGGCCGGCCGGCCGCCGAGGTACTGGCTGCGTTGCAGGAGCGCAATATTTTGGGCGGCGTAGACCTGGGCCGGTTTTATCCCGAGATGCGCAACTGCATCCTGATGACGGCGACCGAGCTGACCACGAGCGGAGATATCGCCGCGCTCGCAACCGCGCTCGAGGAAGTGCTGCATGTCCCCGCAACCGTCTGATCGCACCGCCGTCCCGCCGATTTTCGAGCTCGGCCAGGATGGGCGCGCCAACCGCTATCTCGAGCCGGGTAAGCCGCTCAATACCTTTCTGCCGATGAACCTGGTGCGCGAGGAGTTGCCGCTGCCCGATAACAGCGAGCTGGACGTCGTTCGCCATTACACCCGCCTTTCACAACGAACCTTCGGCATCGATCTCGGCTTTTATCCGTTAGGCTCCTGCACGATGAAATACAATCCGCGCGTGAACGACGCAATTGCGGCGCGGCGCGAATTTTCGGAGCTTCATCCCTACGTTCCCGACGCGCTCGCTCAAGGTGCGCTCGAAGTGATGTACGAGCTGGAACGGTCGCTGAGCTCGCTCTTCGGAATGGCGGCATTTTCGCTGAATCCTTCCGCCGGAGCCCATGCCGAGCTTGCCGCATTGCTGATTGCCAAGAAGTATTTTAAGGAGCGCGGCGAGCCACTTCGCGAGAACGTGATCGTTCCCGACACCGCGCACGGAACCAATCCGGCTTCCGCCGCGATGTGCGGTTTCAAAGTAATATCGCTGCCCAGCAACGAGCGCGGCCGGCTCAGCGTGGCCGAGGTGCGCAACGTGATCGGCGCCGACACCGCCGTCTGCATGATGACCAACCCCAATACGCTGGGACTCTTCGAGGACGAGATTGCGGCAATCGCCGGCGCGGTGCACCAATCCGGCGGTCTGATGTACTACGACGGCGCGAACGCGAATGCCATCATGGGATACGCGCGTCCCGGCGACATGGGCTTCGACCTCATGCACCTCAACACGCATAAGACGTTCACTATTCCGCACGGCGGCGGCGGGGCCGGTCACGGGCCGCTCGGCGTCGCCGCCCATCTGGTCGAATACTTGCCGGTGCCGGTGGTCGTCCGAAAGGGATCCGAATTTCGACTGGAGTTCGATCGTCCCAAGTCGATCGGGCCGATGCGTTCGTTCTGGTCGAACTTCGCTCACGCGGTTCGTGCCCTGGCGTATTTCTATGCCAACGGCGAAGCCGGGCTGCGGCGCGTGTCGCAGCTGGCCGTGCTCAACGCTAACTATCTGCGCGTCAAGATTGCCGAGTTTCTGGACACCCCCTACCCCGAGAACTGCCGTCACGAGTTCGTGGTCTCGGCCCAACGGCTCAAGAAAGAGCACGGCGTTCGCGCGCTAGATTTGGCCAAGGCATTGCTCGACTTCGGCTACATGGCGCCGACCATGTACTTCCCGTTGATCGTTCCGGAGTGCCTGATGATCGAGCCAACCGAAACGGAGTCGAAGGAGACGCTGGACGCCTTCACGGAGGCGCTGCGAGAAATCGTTCGGCGGGCTCAAACCGACCCCGAGTCGCTGCTGCAGGCGCCCGTCACGACGGTCGTGGGGCGGGTTGACGAGACCCTCGCAGCGCGCCGGCCCGACCTGCGCTGGAAGGCGGAAAAATCTCACAATTAGCGGGAGGAGGGCCGCACCTTCAATTTGAAAGGTGACGCGCGTCAATAACCAAGGTTAAGGTTCTTTAAGACGAGAGGTCTTCGTGTTTCAGCGGCTGATCGCCGATCTCCGTGCCCGCACCCCTCTGGAGAGGGGAAACTCCGAAGTTGGCGCTTTGCTGGCCTCCAGTCACGGCGACTGGCAGCCCGACTGCGGGCTCACGTCGCGTCCCGGAGCCTACACCCGCAACTGTGCCTATCGCGACGACCAGTTTGAAGTCCTAATCCTCAACTGGGCTGCCGGAGCGGCTTCGCCGATCCACGACCATGGCGGCCAGCGCTGCTGGATGATGGTGCTCGATGGCAGCCTCGAGGTGGACGATTACGTGCGTCTCGACCCGGGCGACGTCCCCGGGTATGCCTACGTTGAGCCCCGCGGGTCGCGCCTGCTCGAGCCCGGAGACATGGATCTCCGGACGGAACGCTTCGACCTGCACCGCGTCAAGTGCGGGAACGGCTCGAATGCGGTTTCGCTTCACGTATATGCCGCTCCACTGCGCAATTTCTTCGTCTACGACGAAACGGCGTGGCGCTGCAACGTCGCGTTTGGAACCTACGACGCGATGCTTTCAAATCGCGAGAGATTTTCAAGCCCAGTCTAGCCGCAGGATTTTTTTCAGAGGAACTGGTGGGATGAGGCTACATAGGGCGCGCGCTATCGCCTTCGTTGCGGCAACGCTATGCGTTGCATGCGGGGGCGCCAACCTGCCCAACGGATCGGTTGTGAACTATCCGGGCAGCGGCCCGACGCAGCCGCCGACCCCGCTGGTCAACGTCAAGGTGACGGTAACGGTGCCGGCAGCCAAGAAGAGCAAGAACCTTCGCATTCGTCCGAACTACGTTTCGATCAACACCCAATCGCTGGTGATCGAGCTCTCATCAGTTAACGGCGACGGCGTCACCGGCGTCAATCCCACGACGATCAACACCGTGCCCCACGCGCATGGGTGCACGCAGCAATCCAGCGGCCTGGTCTGCACCGCGACGGCATTGGGCTCGCCCGGTGAGGACGTCTTTGCAGTTACGACCTATGCCGCCACCAACGCAACCGGTGCGGTGCTCTCGGTCGGCACCGTTTCGGCCAACGTTAGCGGAGGCGACGGCGTCTTTATCAGCAACAGCCTCTCGCTCGACCTCGACGGGGTCGTCGCCACGTTGAAGGTGTCCGTTTCTCCGGCCGGTGCCAAGCGGGGCAAGGCGGCAACGGCGACAGTGTCGTTGCGCGCGTACGACCCGAGCGGCGCGGAAATCGTCGGGCCCAGCGATTATCAATCTCCCGTCGAGCTGGCGATCCAGGGCGACGTTGACAACGCCTTTACCCTGCACGTGGGAACGAAATCGGGCCAATCGCTGACGATCGTCAAGCCGACTACGGGCATCACGCTGCGCTACGACGGAAATAAGCAGGCCTCGCCGATCACGATTGAAGCGAGCGCCGGCGGTTCCGTTACCGCGAGCGCGAATTTCGCATTGCACGGGGCACAGCCGCCGCCGCCGGTCGGCACGATCTATGCGCTGAACCTAGGGGCGAACGACGGGCTTAACTCAACGGTCACCGAGTATACCGGCACTGCCAACGGTAATGCCACTCCGGAGCGCACGCTTCAGTTAAGCTCCAAGCTCTACGCGCGCAGCATCGCGGTGGATGCCGACAACAATCTGTACGTCGGCTACTTGGACAGCTCGATCGGCTACGATCCGGCCAGCGGCGCTCCGGATACCGGCAACGAGGTCGCGATCTACCCGCCCGATGCCAGCGGGAATGCATCGCCCACCGGCTACATCAAGTCTAACGCCGGGTCGCAGACCGCGCTCTTCCCGCTCTTCCTGAGCTTCGATGCCGCCGGCGATTTGGTGATGTACGGAGCCACCGGGATCGACGCCATTGCCGGCAACGACGCGATGCTGACCTATGCGGACCCAAGCAAAGGCCCAACCGTTCCGTCGGCGGCGTTCTCGATATCCTCGCCCGGAACGATTTATTATGGCGGGCCGACCGGCTTGGCGCTCGATAGCGCGAGCAACTTCTACCTCAACACGGTGCTGCATTCCGAGTTAGGTCCGCAGTATGGTCTCTTTGCGGTGCCGGCATCGGATAACGGCAAAGCGGGAATCGTTCCGACGCGGACCATTCCGTGGAACAGCACGACCGAGCTGGAACCGTACGAGACGACCAACGTTTCGCTCAACGATGCGGGCGAGATCTTCATCGGCAACGTCAGCATCGAGGGAAGCGGAAGCGCAACCGCCTGTCAGGCGCGGGCCAACGTCTTTTCGGCAGGCGACGGCGGGGGAAGCAGCAACGGGCCGCCGCTGCGCGTGCTGACGCTCAGCGGCGTCTATACCAAGGGTTACGACTGCGTCTCGTCGCGCGACTCGTTGCAGCCGTTCTTCCCAGAGATAGCCGTTTATGGCACGCTGCTCTTTGCGGCCGACGACTTCAACAACGCGATCAACGAGTTTTCCGCCAATGCCAGCGGCACGGTCAAGCCGCGCCTGCGCATCGTGGGTTCGTCGACTCAGCTTGACGCTCCGATTGCGCTGGTCATTACGTCAGTTTCCGGTCGGGTCAAGGCCCGTCCGGCAAACACCCTGTGATGCGTCTTTTTTCAAGACAAGGGCCGTGCGGCTCATCCCCTCTGGCGCACCACATTCCCAAAAAGGAACAAATCACATGAGGAACCCCGTAGTTACTCTTGCCTTGGCGGGCTTTTCGTTACTACTGAGTTTCGCCGCGTGTAATAACGCGAGTGGTCCGGGCGTGAACCCTAGCGCACCGAACGCACCCGCGGCGGCACGCCACGGCCGCGTACATCGCGGCGACAGCGGGCCGCAAGACCTGCATGCCGGCGGCGCCGACTTCCCCGGCTATGCCTACAATCTCGCGGTTCAGCCCATAGGCTACGCCACATCACCGGCGCAACCGGGCCCCGGCGTGGGCTCGCTCTTCTACGAAGCTCCCACTGTAGGCTCGATCTACTACTGCCTAAACAGTAGCGGCTACGGGCGTAAGGAATTCGAGAAAAACAACGGCACCGCCACCGGACCGTGCGCGGCACTCGGAAACGAAACGTACACGGGCTTTGGCGCCCGTCAAGATCCGCTCGACTTCGTCGGAACCGCGGTTGCGATACCGGGTGCCAGCACGCCGCCGGAATGCTGCGGCTCAGGATCGACCTATTACGTCAATCGCTACAACGTCAGCCCAAGCTGGGGCTGGCCGTTCGAATTTCCAAACATCGGTGGGCTGATATCGTTCGCCTATTGGGCGAACGGTTTGAACAGCACCGTCGATTTCTCAACCTGGACCTACTGTGCAATCACCAACGGGACGATCACCAATTGGGACGACCCGGCAATCACCGCCGACAACGGCGGGTCGGTTGACGGTGGAAACGACGAGCCGATCACCTTCTACTATCGCTCCGATAGTAGCGGAACGACGTACAACTTCACCAACGCGCTCAATGCGTTCTGTAACCCCTCGACCTGGCCGGCACCGTACAACGCGGCACCGTACCAGTCCGCCGGTCGCAGTGCAGCGTGGACCTACGGCGTGGCCAGCCTGTGGCCGGGCCCGTCCGGTACCGGCCCAGCCAGCGATCCGTATGATTTCATCGGCGTAGCCGGTGCGCCGAATATTGCAGCAGACATACAATCCAATCAATACAGCACGGGCTATCTCGAAGGCTCGTACGCGCGCGGCGCGTCGGGTCCCAAGCTTGCTCAGGTTTGGCTGCAAAACGGTTATTCGAAGAAGACCGGTGCGATTTTCATCAACCCAGTCGGCAAGACCGGTCTTAAGGACGCCTTCAAGAACATAACTGCGTCGGACATTCAACTAGACCTGGGCAGCGACGGGACACCTCTCAACTCGGGCAACCCGGGTTGCATCCTCGACATCCCACCCAGCGATCTCGTTAGTCTGCCGTTGACGAAAGGCGCCTATCCGATCATTGGGATCAGCTATCTGCTCTTCTACGGTGAGAATAACGGCGTGCATATCTCGGATAAGCTGACGCTGATCAAGTGGCTCGAGTCATCCGCAGTAGACAAATACCTCACCCCGCTCGAGTACGTCCCACTATCCACGACGATCCAATCGGCGGTGCTTACTGCGCTCAACTCGGGCGGCGCGGGATCGACGCCTTGCGTACAATAGGCCGCTGATGCGGTAACCGTAATCTCAGTGAGCCGGTCGGGCCAAGGCCTCTCCGGCTCTCCCTCCCCTGATGCACTACTTCCGAATCAAAGGAAAGGCTAAAAAAGGAACAGCTAAATGAAAAAACCCCTCGCTACTATTGCCTTGGCGGGCATTTCACTTCTACTCACTTTTGCCGCGTGCAACAACGCTAGCGGCCCGGGCGTCAATCCGAGTGCGCCCAACGCGCCGGCGGCGACGGTGCACCACGGCCGCGTGCATCGCGGCGACAGCGGCCCGCAAGACCTCCATGCCGGCGGGTCGGACTTTGACGGCTATGCTTACAACCTGTTGGTTCAGCCGGTCGGCTTAGCCAGCGGAAATCCAGCGCAACCGGGCCCCGGCGTGGGCTCGCTCTTCTATGAAGCCCCGACCGTGGGATCGATCTACTACTGCCTCAACTCCAGCGGCCACGGACGTGAAGACTTCGAGGAAAACTACAAGGACGAAGCGACCGAAGCGTGTCCGGCGCTGGGCGCCGCGTTTGGCGGCTTCGGCGGCCGGCAGGATCCGCTCGATTTCGTCGGTTCTTCTATCGGAATTCCGGCCGAGGCCAGCTCGTGGGGCGTGGAATGCTGCGCCTCCGGCACAGTCTACTACGACAATCGCTACCAAGGCAGCCCGAGCTGGGGCTGGCCGTTCCAGTTCCCGAACATCGGCGGCGTCATCGTCTTCGCCTATTGGGCTAACGGCTTGACCTCGACGATCGACCTCTCGACCTGGACCTACTGTGCGATCGCCAACGGCACGGTATACAATTGGGACGATCCGGCGATCACCGCGGACAACGGCGGAAATTCCGTTGACGGCGGAGAGAACAACCCGATCACCTTCTACTACCGCTCGGATAGCAGCGGCACGTCGTATAACTTTACGTACGCGCTGAACACCTATTGCAACCCAAGCAGCTGGCCCGCACCGTATGACGCGGCACCCTATCAAGCCGGCGGCCGCAGCGCGGCCTGGACGTACGGGCCGAACAGCAACTGGCCCGGCCCCAAAGGCACCGGTCCAGCCAGCGATCCCTACGACTTCGTAGGCGAAAATGGCGCGCCCGCGCTGACGGCGGCCATCCAATCCACCCAGTTCAGCACGGGCTACCTCGAAGGCGCGTATGCACGAGGCGCATCGGGTCCAAAACTCGATCAGGCCGATCTGCAGAATGGCTACAAGAAGAAGACGGGCGCGGTATTCATCAACCCGACTAGCAAGACCGCCATTGGTGACGACTTCAAGGGCCTAACGCCGGCTGACATTGAGACCGATGTCGGCAGCGACAATGGTGACCCGCTCGACTCCGGTAATCCGGGCTGCATCCTGTTAATTCCCAACAGCGACCTGGTATCGCCGGCGAAGGGCGCGTACCCGATCTACGCGGTCACGTACCTGCTCTTCTACGGTAACAACAACGGCGTCCATACCTCCGACAAAGAGACGCTGATCAAATGGATCGAATCCTCTGCGGTCAATAAGTACCTCCAACCGTTGGAGTACTCGCCGCTACCCGCCTCGATCCAGAGTGCAGTGCTCACCGCATATAGCTCAGGCGGCGCCGGCTCGACTGCTTGCGTACAGTAGGCAACTAGGTAGGCAAGCAAGCTAAATCCGCCGACGCTTCCGGCAGCCCTTCTTGGGGCCGGACGGTATAATAGGGGTAACCGGGGGGCTCGTTCGCGTGCCCCCTTCCCCGTCCCCAATCAGGAGCGTCATGCGGATCAAGTACGAGGTCTCGGCGGGTGGGCTGCTGCTGCGCCGCCGTGATTCTGGCTACGATGCCCTACTGATCGGGCGGGGCGATCCGCCGCGCATTTGGACGCTGCCTAAAGGCCACGTCGAGGCTCGCGAATCGACCGAGCAAGCCGCGTTGCGCGAAGTTCATGAAGAGACCGGATGCTGGGGCGAAATCGTCGTTCGCTTGAGCGAGATCTCGTATTGGTTTTACGTCGGAAAGGCCAAGCACCGCAAGGCCGTCACCTTTTTCCTGATGCGCTACCTCTCGGGCGATCCGGCCAGCCACGACCACGAGGTTGACGACGCTCGTTGGTTCGATTTAGGGCAGGCCCGCAAAACGCTCAAATACGTCAATGAAAAGCGCCTGGTGGATTTGGCGTTCGAATTCTTGGCCGCCCATCCCGACGCCGTCGGTGAGCCCGCGGCCATTGCGCGCCTTGCCGAACGATGACAGCCGGATCGAGGCGGCCGCTTTTCGCGTGCGGCTCGACAGCTTCGACGGGCCGCTCGATCTTCTGCTCGGACTGATCAAAGAGCGCGAACTCGACATCGCGACGGTCCCGTTAGCCACCGTTGCCGAACAGTACCTCGAATACGTGCGCGCGCTGCAGACTCGCGACGTCGAGATTGCCGCGGAGTACCTGGTCATTGCCGCGACCCTGCTCTTTCTCAAGTCGCGGGCATTGCTGCCGCCGATTCCGCAAGAACTGATCGATGAAGAAGGTGAAAGCCCCGAGGAGGTCGAGGAACGGTTACGCCGCCGTCTGATCGCGTATTCCAAATACCGCGAGCTGGGCGAGGAGCTGCGCGACCATCAACGCGAGGCGGGATCGTTCTTCTTTCGCGAACCCGGCGACCCGGCCGGCGACGTCGTGCAGCGGTACGACATCGATCCCGAAAAACTCAAACGCGCTTTCGTGCGAATGCTCGCCCAGGCACGCCCGGAAAAACGTTCGATCGCGCGCGAGCGCGTTTCGCTTTTGGCCTCGATGGATTACATCATGCGGCGAATAAAGGAGTGCGGCGAAACCAGTTTCTGCCGGCTTTGCGGCGAGCTGGGCATGACGCGCGACGCGATCGTCGTCACCTTTCTGGCCATTCTCGAGCTGATTCGGCGGCGCCGTTTGGCCTTCGAGCAGCCCGAGGCGTTCGACGATATCCGGCTCTTTCCGGTCTCGAAAGCGGCGTGAGCTCGAAGTCCGGCATCCTGGCCGCAGCGGACGAAGCGGCGGTTCTGGAAGAAGCGGTGCTGCGCTTGCAGCGCCCGGTCGAAGCCTTGCTCTTCGTCGCCAGCGAAGCGCTCTCGATCGCCCAGCTCGCCAAGTTGCTGCGCGCCGAAGAGCGCGAGATCGCCGCGGTGCTGCAACGGATCGAAAGTGAATACGCCGATCGCGGAGTCGTGCTGCGCGAAGTCGCGGGCGGCTACCGGTTTGCCACCTCGCCGCTGACCCGCGACGTGGTCGAAGCTTACCTCTTGCCGCCCAAGACCAGCTTGTCTACGCCCGCCCTCGAAGCGCTGGCCATCGTCGCGCATTTGCAACCGGTCACGCGCAGCGAAATTGAGGCGATTCGCGGAGTGAACTCGGACAGCGTGGTGAGCACGCTGCTCGATCGCGGCCTCATCGCCGAAGCCGGCCGCAAGGACGTCGTCGGGCGCCCAATGCTGTATGCGACGACGCCGTTCTTCTTGGAATCGTTTGGATTGCGTTCGCTCGACGATTTGCCCGAGCTGGAGCTCGAGCCGGGCCAGCCGCTCGAGTTCGAGTTGGGAGGCGCCGAGGCTTCGGAGGTCTCGTAAGATGCGCATCGGCCTGCACGTGCACATTGCCGGCGGCTACGTGAAGGCGGTCGAACATGCCAAAGCTGTAGGGTGCAATGCGATGCAGGTCTTCTCGACCAATCCCCGCAGCTATCGGGTCGGCCCAATCGACGGCGAAATGCTCGACGGCTTCGCGCGACTGCGTCGCGACGCCGGCCTCGATCCGTGCGCCATCCACACGCCGTACCTGGTTAACTTGGCCAGCGACGATCCGAAGATCGCGGCCGGGTCGCTTCGCTTGCTGCAGAACGACCTTGCGGTCGCGGCACGGGGCGGCATGCGATTCGTCAACACGCACCTAGGATCGTATGGCGAACGCGATCGCGCGCAAGGCTTCGAAAATATTTGCCGATCGCTGGAAGCCGCGCTTGCCGGCATCAGTCCGGAGGTGTGGCTAGTAATCGAGAATTCGGCCGGCTCGGGAAAGCTGGCCGGCGGAACGCTCGAGGAGCTTGGCCGGCTAGCGCGCAGCCTGCCTCATCCGCAGCTCGGCTTTTGTCTGGACACGGCGCATGCCTGGGCCTGCGGATATGCGATCGACTCGAAAGACGGCGTGGACCGTTTTGTCGCCGAAGCGGAGGAACAAATCGGGCTCGATCGGATCGCGATGTTTCACTTCAACGACACCGAGGTGCCGCTGGGCGGCGGACGCGACCGGCATTGGCATATCGGCGAGGGTCGCATTGGCTTCGAAGGCTTTCGCGCGCTGCTCGCTCACCCCGAACTCGGCGAAAAGACGGCCATTTTGGAGACGCCCGGCAGCGACGCGGACGACCTGCGAAACATGCAGGCTGTCCTGGCGATCGCCCGCGGTGCGACCGCCGGGCGAGTTCGGTAGTTTTAGAGAACGCGCAGGTGCGGTAGGCGCATGCTCGACTCGGTGAACAGCGCTGAGTCGGCTCGCTGTATCTTCAACCTCAGGTCGACATCGGCGATGTCGGCGACGAGGGGCGCGCTGCGGATTGGGTCGCGGAACATTTTTTGAAACCTCTTGACGGATGTGGTAACCTTCAATCATTATATAGTGGTGACGGTAACTTGTCAAGTTTTTTTGCCGGTGACTAGTAGGCGCAGATGAGCGTCACGGTACATACCGCGCCCGGCGGCCTTGAGCTGGTGCGGCGCTTCGTCAATACGGTGGACCTCCCGGAAGGGCCCGACCAGCTGGACTCGCTGGAAAAGGGCCGGGCCTGGTGCCTAAGTCACGGGCTCGCGCCGGTACGCGACCAGTCGCATCTCGATCAGCTGCGGGACTTCCGCGAGACGCTGCGCGATCTGCTCTCCGCCAATAATCGCGAGGGCGGCGCGCCGGACGCCTGGGAGCGCATGGAGCGTTTCTTGGCCAGCACGCGGCTGAGCCTGGCTATCAACCCCGCCCGCGGCTTGGAACTGCGGCCCGAAGACAAAGGCCCGATTGCTTCGCTCTTAGCCGTAGTGTACGAATCGCAGCTGCTGGGAACGTGGCCGCGGCTGCGCGCTTGCCGCAAGGGCACCTGTCGCTTTGCCTATTACGACCGCACCAAGAACGGGTCGCGCGCCTGGTGCAGCATGGCGACCTGCGGCAATCAGGCCAAAGCGCAGCGGCGGCGCGCGCGTGAGCGCAACCGCTAGGTTTGTCGCCCACTTCGACGTCGACGCATTCTACGCAAGCGTCGCCGTTCGCGACAACCCGCAACTGCGGGGCAAGCCGGTTGCGGTCGCAGGCAGCAGCCGGCGCGCGGTAGTTCTCACCGCCTCGTACGAGGCGCGTCCCTATGGCGTCCGATCGGCAATGCCGCTCTATAAGGCCCGCGCGGCCTGCCCCAACCTCATCGTCGTGGCGCCCGAGATGCAGAAGTATCGTTCGATCTCGCGCGAGATCTTCGCGATCTTTGGTCGCGACGAACGGCTGGTCGAAGGCCTCTCGCTCGACGAGGCCTTCGTGGACGCCGGTCAAACGACGCTCGACTTGGCCGGCGCGCTTGCCGCGCGCATTCGGCGCGACGTTTTCGAGACGACGGGCCTCACCGTCAGCGCCGGGGTCGCGACCGGGAAGATGATCGCCAAGATCGCGTCGGACTCGTGCAAACCCGACGGCCTGCTGGCAATCGCGCCCGGTGAAGAAGCGGCGTTTCTCGCTTCGCTGCCGGTCGGCCGGCTCTGGGGAATCGGGCCCAAGATGCAGACGCGGTTGAGCGTTTTTGGAATCACGAAGATCGGCGAGCTCGCCGTGCTCGACGACGCGCGCCTGCGCGAGCTGTTCGGCTCGTGGTGGCGCGACGTGCGCGATCTTGCCAACGGGATCGATCGCCGGCGCGTCGAGACGGAGCGAGAAACGAAGTCGATATCCACCGAGGAAACGTTTGAATTCGACGTGCGTGACGAACGTCGCCTGATCGGCGTGCTGCGCGTTCAAGCCTCGGAGCTGGCCGAAACCCTGGCGCGCGAAAACAGCGTGGCGCAGACCATCGGCGTGAAGATAAAGCGGGCCGACTTTACGGTTCTCGGGCGTCAAACGCACCTCGCCGAGCCCACGCGCGACGCTGCGCGCATCTTTCGCGCGGCCGTCCACTGCTTGCGGCGCGCCTGCTTGGACGGCGCGGCAGTCCGATTGCTGGGGACGCGGGTCGCATCGCTGATCCAAGGCGAAGCGAGGCAAACTACCCTTTTTTAGCGTTGCCAAGCGCGCGAGGTCGCCCGTGCGCACTCCGCGAAGCGACGCCTCGCATTGATCCGTTATCTGGCCGTTATCGCGTTGGCGGGTTGCGCCGCGCAGACGCCCGGCGTGCCGCCGGCAATTCCGCAAGCGACCGCGTCGGCGGTTCGGCCGCTGCGCGAACGTTCGTGGATGGCGCCCGACGCCAAGCGGCTCAACCTCCTGTACGTTTCCGATTACCAAACCAACGACGTCTACGCCTATTCCTATCCCCAAGGCGAACTGCGCGGGGTGTTGGCCGGCATTTTGAAAGATGCTCCCGTGCAGGCGGGTCTCTGCGCCGATTCGGCCGGCAACGTATTCGTTCCCGATAGCTTGCACTCGAGCGTGCTCGAGTACCCGCACGGCAGCATACGGCTTGCGAACGCGCTGCCCGACCCCAACGAATACCCCTATAGCTGCGCCGTCGACCCCACGTATGGCGACCTGGCGGTCATCAATCTTGAATCGGTGACCGGTCCGGGGAGCGTCGAGATCTACGCACACGCTGGGGGCCGGCCGCGGCAATACGCATACGGATTCATCTACGACTACTATTTCGCCGGATACGACGGTAGCGGTAATCTCTTCATTGATGCCGGCTATGACGTACCCAGCGAACCGATCGCATTTCTCGAGCTGCGCCGAGGAAGCCGCGAGCTATCGACCATCACGCTGGACCAAGCGATTGCCCTGCCTGGCGGAGTCGCATGGGACGGCGCACACATAGCGATCGGCGATTCGAAAACGTCGATCATCTATCGCTTTTCCGTTGCGAGCGGTGTTGCCACCGAGGTCGGCTCGACTCGTTTGCGCGAGAGCCGTTATCTCGCGCAGTTCCTGCTCGACGGCACGACCGTCGTTGGGGCCAACTTTCACGGCAGAAGCGTGGGGTTTTGGAAGTATCCGGCCGGCGGCGCGCCGTCAAAGACCATCACCGGGCTGCCTTTTCCGTTTGGCGTGGCGCTTAGCAAGGCGACGAGATAGCGGCGCTAGATGTGATCGGTCGCCCAGCAGAAATCGGCGCGCGTCCCCGGCGCAGAAAGTTTGGTCAGAAAAGGCTGGGCATCGGCACGCAGCGGCATCATCATCAGCACCGCGCCGCTGCGCCTACGCACCGAACAAGACGGCAATAGCTCGCGGGCACCCTCCGGCGGAAGCCATCCGACGATCCGGCGAAGATCGCCGGCTGCGGCGCGCAGCAGTGCGGGAACGGCGGCAGCCGCGCGATCGTCGGCGTAACCGTATTCGTCGACGACGTAGGCGTCGCGTTCCGGAATGCGCACGCCCAGGACGTACGCGTAGACGCCGCGACGGCGCACGACGAGATTGGTCTGATGGCCGGCCGAGTGTTCCGAGCCGGCGCGTGCGCGCTCCTGGATCCAGCTCCACGTCGTGGCGGTGCGAGTGAACCCGGCCGAGCGTCTGCGCTCGCACAGCTGGAAAACGTTGCGCACGCCGGCCCAGTCAGACTCGCCCAGCCGCGCCACTTCCAGGCGCCGCGACGGCAGCGAGTCCGCGCGCAGCGAGATTTTACGAGACGGAAACGCGCGAAAACCGAGCGCTGCGTAGAACTGCGGGCGAATGTCCGAAAATAGGTAGGCCAGTTCGAAGCCGTCGGCTTTCGCTCGGTCGAGAGCCATCGCCAGCATCACGCTGGCGTAACCGCGGCCGCGAAGGCCGGGCGCCGTGAACACCGCTCCAAAACCCAGCGCGCCCATTCGGCGGCCGCCGTCCCGTACCGTGCGCTCGTAGCGTTTGAATGAAGCCAGGAGTTCGCCGCGTTCGTAGAGCCCGATCGTCCGGTAATGACGGCGGCCGTACGGAGAGCGCGCGACGGCAAGGGTCTGCGCGACGTATTCCTCGAACGTGCGCCGCCCCGCCCAGAGCGCCGCGGTTAGCGGCAGGACGTCGCGCGCGTAATCTTGGGGCGTAATTTCTCGAAGGCGCAAGGCAATCGGCTAGCGCAGCTCTTCCAGAAGCTCGGGTGCGGCGACGCCCCGGGTCGGCGCGCCCGATGCGGTAAGCAGCACGTTTTTGCGCGCTCGGCGCATAGCGTAGGCGAACGCCGCGCGTTCGCGCTGGTAGTACTGCTGTGCTGCCTTAGCGCGATACATGTAATAGGTGAACTTGGCGGTGCGCGTAGCGCGTGCCTCGCCGACGTTGTCCTTGGGAATCATGCCGTAACGCAGGCTGAAGAGAAACGATTCGGGCGAGTACCAGCGGGGGAACGACCCGGGCTGCACGCGTGCGACGATGACGTTGTCGAATTCGCGGCCGCGCACCGCTTCAACGCTCGAAAGTGCGACGAAGCCTCCTTCATCAGGGAAAGCTGCCCAGGCTCCGAGATCGCTCTCAATCCGCTGCTGCGCGTAAGCAAGAACCTCGGGCAGCGCCGTCTCGGCGGGCCGGTCGAGGAACTCCCCGAGTCCGGTCAGCAGGCGCTGCAATGCAATTTGCTGCGCGCGGGCCCGCGCCGAACCGGTCTCGCCTTCGCGCGACAACCCTTCCCGCCACACGGAGCGCGCAAACGTTTCGAAGTCCGCGATTTTCATCGTCTCCAGCCAGCCGTCGCGCAGACGGCGAAAATTCCGGATTCGGGCTGCGGCATCGGTGCTAAGCGCGTCGTCGTTCTCACCGCGAACGACGTTCCATCCCAAACGCAAGTCGCGCGCCGGATTCCAGCGAGCCGCCCGCGTGGTTGGCGACGGCTCCTCGCTCAAGGTAAAAAGCGGCCGCTGCGGATCGGGCGGCTCGCCGCACAGAGCCGCCAGCGATGCGTCGCACAGGGCCAAAGCGGGATTCGAAAGCGTGCGCAGCATCCAATCGTGACGGAACGGATCGTAGACGTTCCACAATAACGCCAGCGCATCGAGAGCCCGGCGGTCGGTGAAGATGTTGAGATCGCCGGTAACCACGAGGGGGATATTTCGATCGAGCAGCGCCTCTTCGAAGATCCCGACGCTGCTGACCGAGCGAAAGAGCACGCAGATTCGCTCGGGGCGCAATCCTTGCGCCAGCCAGTCGTCAACGCGCTGGGCGACGAGCTCGGCCTCGTCACGCGGCGTTGCGACGCGCGACAGCTCTCGATGCGCGTGACGATGAACTTCGCGCAGCTCGGCCTTCGAACGCGCCAGAGCGAACGCAATCTCGGGCTGCGCTCGGCGCTCGCCGGATAGCACCGAAGACGGGTCGCCGCACAGCGTGACGCCATCGAGCGCCGGGCCGAAAATCGCTGCGAGAAGCCGGATCTGCGCGGGGGTCAGCTCTTGGGCGTCGTCCACGAAAGCGAGCCGGTGGCGGTTGCGAAGCTGCTGGGCGAGCGCGGGATTGCCGCGCAGCAATCTCGCCGCTGCGACGATCGCGTCGCGGCCGGTCATTGCGCGGCCCGATCCGATCAGCTCGACATAGGCTTCGTAGAGCTTTGCCAGGATCTTCGCCAGGTCCACTTCGCGGCGATACTGGCGCACGAGTTCGTTCGAGGTCACCACCAGCGAGTCGCGATACTTGTTCTTCGTTGCGGCAATCAACGCGGGGTCGGCAAAGTTCGGCGGCTTAGCATAAAACTTCGCAGCGCCCTCCAGTGCGGCCGACAGGAAGAGCGGTGGGTCGACGTCGGCATCGCGCAAGCGCCGAATCAAGCGAAACGCGGAACCAAGGAAGCGCGCCGGAGAGAGCAACCCGGGAACTTCGGGGTCGAGCTGTTTGCGGGCGAACTCCTCCCACTGCAGCGCAAAGAGCGGTTCGCAGACTTTCGCGAAGATCAGCTCGGCATCTACGTCGTCGGTGGGCGTGACCGCAACTCCCTGAGCGGCGAGAAGCTCGCCGGCATATTCGTCGAGCGCGCGGGGCGAATCGATCGACAGCGGCTCGGCGTCCGGATAAAAGCCGCGAGCGCGCGCTGCGCGCTCGCGCAACGCAGTGCTCTTTCCCGTTCCCGCAGCGCCCAGAATGGCGAGGCACGGCTCGTACGGCGCTTCGACTGCCCTTCGCTGCGCGGATGTGAGCTGAAGCGCGATCAACTCGCGAAACGGCGCGCTTCGGGGGGCGGCTTGCGCGAACAGGCGATCGCATACGCGCAATAGGAGCACGTCGTCTCGTCGCCGGTCGTCTTGAAATGAGCGACCTCGCCGGTAGCCAGCTCGTCGCTCAGCTCGATCATGCGCGCGCGCGATCGCTCGAGCTCGTCCATCGCGACGGTGCTTCCGACGTTGACGACGATCGGCCGCACGTCGAGGTGCGCGTCCTTGAGCGGTATCAGCACCAGCCGCGTCACCCGGTCGCCGGCAGCCGTTCGTGCCCAATAGTAGAACGGCAGCTGGAAATCTTCAAACCTGCGAATCTTCTCGCGGTACTCGGCCGCGCTCAGCGCGATGCTTCCCGTCTTGTAATCGACCACTCCGATGCCGCCGGTGCGCTCGTCGCGGTCGAGCCGATCGATATACCCAACGAAGGGACGGCCTTCGAGCTCGATGTCCACTGCAACCTCGCGCCCAAGCACCTCGAATGGAGCCTCGTTTTCCTGCTCCAGCAGCCAATCCACGTACCGCGCGGCGGTGCGCTGCGCCCGCCGCACCTGCAGCTCGAATTCCACCGAAGTGCCGAATCCGTCGCGGTTCTGCTCGAACGCCCAGGTGACGCATTCTCGAATGCGCCGGCGCATCGACGGCTCTTGCGAGCGCTGAGGGCGCGGGAATTCGCCGTGAAAGTCTTCCAGCGCCAAGTGAAATGCGCTTCCGTAGGCTGAGGCTGCCGAACCCGGGTCTTCGATCGCCGCGCAGGCGTACCGGTAAAACCACCTGCGCGGACATTCAACGTACGTATTGAGCGCCGAGGCGCTAAAATGCTTGCGCCACGGCGGCATCGCCTGGCCGCGTTCGGCTTGCGCCGGTTCTGCCAGCGCGATCTCGCCGGCCGCCGAGCAAATCCCTTGGCTGCGCGTATGCGGCGCGGCTTCCGTGAGTGCAAAGGTCTCGACGACGGCTCGGCGCAACGCCGCATCGTCTAATTCCCGCGCAAGCGCTTGAATTCGCCGCGCGCGTTGGGCGAAGCGCAGAACGCGATCGCGGTCGTCCGGCGGCAATGCCGGCTGCCCGCGATCGATCGCATCCAAGAGCCCCGCGGATCGCACCGCGAGGCTGGCGTAGGCCGCTGCGACATCGTGGTCCACGCCGGAGCACGACGAGCGGATTAAGCGGATCAGGACAGCTTCGGCGCCGGTGCGATGCCAACGCATGGCATCTTCGATGAAGGAACGTACTGCAGCGGACTCGGGCACCTCGGTCTGAAGTTACAGCTTCCACCAGGCGCCCCTGCAGCCAACGTATAACCGCCCCCCGATGCGGCGCATCATCATTGGAATCACCGGAGCGAGCGGGAGCCTTTACGGCTACATGGTCTTGCAAGCTCTGCGCGCGATCGGCGGCGTCGAGACGCATTTGGTCCTCACTGCGGCTGCGCGCCGCACCATCGAGCTCGAAACCGATATGACCGCCGACGACTTTGAAAGTTTGGCCGACGTCGCGCATCCCGACGACGATTTGGCGGCCGCCATCTCGAGCGGTTCGTTCCTAACCGACGGTATGTTGGTAATTCCGTGCTCGATGAAGAGCGCGAGCGCAATGGCCTATTCGTTCAACACCAATTTGCTCGTGCGCGCTGCCGACGTCTGTCTCAAGGAGAAGCGGCGGCTTGTGCTCGTCGTTCGCGAGACACCGCTGCATTTGGGGCACTTGCGCGCGCTCGCGCAGCTCGCTGAGATCGGAGCCGTGATCTTGCCGCCGGTTCCGGCGATGTACGCAAATCCCCAAAGCGTGGACGATATCATTGCCCACACGGTCGGCAAGGCGCTCGACCAGTTCGGCATTGCCAACGAGCTTTTCAAGCGCTGGCGTTCGCCCGGCTGACCAGGAGTTGCGCGAGTGCGACGTCGCTAGGGCGATCGACGTTGACCGCGGTTTCCGGGTAGGAGGAGACGAGCGCCCGAACCGGCGCCCCGAGGATCTTTTTGGCTCGCGCTTCTGCTTGCGCGATGGTTAGGCGGCCCGCGGCAAATCGTGCCAGTACGTCCCAGCCAAAGAGCGAGGCCAGCTTGAACGGGTGCTTGCGCGCGGCACCGAGCCGTTCGATGAAGCGTTCGAGCATTGGAAACGATCGCGGTTTGATCGAAACCAGCCCGCCTCCGCAGAACGTCCCGTCGCGCAGCCGCGCCCAAGTGTGAGGCACTTCGGGAAAGCGTTCCAAGTGAGTCCGGCGTTCGACGCAGCCGTAGACCAGATCGGCGCTTAGAACTCCGACCGTGGCCGCGAAATCGTCGATCGATTGCGTCGTAAGCACCGGCAGGTCGGAGGCAACGATCAACGCGTCGCTATCGGCATCGAGCCCGGCAAGGCCGTTGCGCAAGCTCTCGCTAATGCGCGCGCCGTCGGGACGGAGCTCGTCCGCCAGGGCTAGGTCGCAGTGCCGGTGCGTGACGGGCGGCGCTACGACGACAATCCGACCGACGGCCGCGCTGGCGCGCAACGCCGCAAGCACGCGGCCGACGAGCGTCACTCCTCCGATCTCGACAAAGGCTTTGTTCGGCGCGCCGGGCTGCAGCAGTGCGACGCCGTCTTGCGGTCCGCCGGCCAAGACGACGGCATCGATCCGCATCATCGCCACTGCGGCGTGGTCGCGAACGCGCTGGAAAAACGTTCGTACGACGCCGGCAGGTCGAGCCGTTCGTCGATCCGGCGGATCGCGACGCTTTCAGATGCGAGCGAAAAGACGCACGATCCTGAACCGGCCAGAAGCGCGTTGGTCGCCCCGGCTTTTCGCAAGGCCGCAACCGCCGCTTCAATCTCCGGGGTTTGCGCCGCAATCACGTCGTGAAAATCGTTCTGCATCAGTGCTTGAACGCCGCCAAAATCGGCGCGCTGCAGCGCTTCGAGCAGTCCGATCGAAACGCTGCCTTTGCGCGGTCGCACTCTCGTTCCAGCTCGATCGAGCTGCGCGTAGGCTCGCGCGGTTGAGATCGCAACCGGCGGCTTTACGATCAAAACGTGCCAATGCGCAAGCGCGCCGGCAGGTGTAACGCGCTCGCCGGTGCCCTCGACCAGCGCCGCACTCTCGGCCAGAAAGAACGGAACGTCGGAACCGAGCGAACGCGCTAGGCTCAGCCAATCCCGCTGAGCCGGGGCTTCGAGCAGTCCGGTCATCGCGGCGCGCAGCACTGCGGCCGCGTCGCTCGAACCCCCGCCTAATCCGGCCTCCGTCGGGATGCGCTTGCACAGCCGAACGCGAACGGCTGGAAGCTCGCCCAAGGCTCGCATCGCCGCGACCGCGAGATTGCGGTCGTCGTCGAGCTCGCTGCGGTCGCAGCTGAAGCTGAAATGTGAGTCCGGCTCGATGGTCAGTTCGTCGGACAGCTCGAGCGGCACCATCACGCTTCGAATTCCGTGATAGCCGTCGTCGCGCCGGGCGAGCACCTCCAGCGTTAGGTTGATTTTCGCCGGAGCCCGCAGGGTGAGCATTCGCCACTGCAGTTTGCCGCCGCGTGAGAAGGCGCCTTTGCGTTCGGCGCCGCAGTTAGGAGTGAAGGTTCGAAGCGATGGATTCCAGCTACGACGCACAACGCAATGAATTCTGCGCTTACGTTTTGAACGAGTCGGAAACGCCGTACGGCCTCTTGCTTGGAAACTTCAAGACGTACGCGCAGTCGACCGCAAAGGGCGGCGTGCGCGGCCTTTGGGATGCCGACACCGACCAAATCATCTTCGGAACCCATCACATCGCCTATCGCATTTCGGACGATACGTTTTTTCCACATCAGATCGAGCGGGATCTCACGTTCCTGCCCTACGCGCAGATCTCCGAGTTCACGCTCGCGCACGTAATTCACGTTACCGAAGCGTTCTTCGTGCCGTACGGCTCGGCGTTCGACCGCGCGGTCTCGTTCGTCGTAGACGTAACGCTCTATAATCCGGGAGCTTCGGAAATCGAAGTGGCGATTTTTCCCTGGGCGATGCTGGTAGGACAGCGCTTCTATGGCGAGCCCGAGCACGAAGTCCGGGCATGGAACGACGGGCGCTTTATCTGCTCGAAGAATCTTGAAACCGGGGGCGAGCGCTGGTGGGGAGGGTCTCGTCGCCCGATTGCAGTCGAACTTTCGCTGCGCGAGCAGGTGCTTTTACAGTCGATGCGGCGCGGCACGCTGGCCAAGGAGCCCTCCGCGCAGCCGCTGGGCGACGTGACGCCGCAGCAGGCCGAGCTGGTGAGCCGGCGGATATTCGGCGCCTTCGAATATCGCGTTCCCGTTGCCGCGGGCGCGCGCGAAGCGCTTCGTCTGGCCGTGGTCTATCACAAGGACGGAGCCGAGCGCAGCCGCCCGGTTCTCGAAGCCATACTGTCGGACCAGCGTGCGCTACACCAAACGCAAGGATATTTCACCGAAAGATTGGCCGACGCGCGTCTGATGACGCCTTCGCCGCAGATCAACCGCGGCGTCGTCTGGGCAAAGGCGAACATGCTGCGCGTCGTCAAGGAATATCCGCACGGCTGGGGAGCGACAAACTCGCCCCCATCGGACATTTTAGTGTCGCGCGACACCTCGTGGCTGGTGCACGGGTACGATTATTTTTGGCCGGAGTTCAGCCGCAACGCGCTCGAAGTCTTCAACAGCGCCGTTGAAGAGAGCGGCTTGATGGTCGAATACGTTCGCGGAGTCAGCGGCTATAAAACCGATTACGACCTCAATATCAACGACGATACGCCGCTGCACCTCATCGCGATGCTCCACCACTACAACGCAACGCTCGACGACGCGTGGGTGCGAGAGCGCATTGGGCTGGTCGTGAAGCTGACCGATTACATGTTGACGCAAAAGGACGATCACGGGCTGATCAACTGCCGGGCGAAGGGCGTGGACATGTACGGCATCTCGTCCTGGCGGAACATCATACCTTACTACACGCTCGATGGCGCGGTCACCGAAATCAACGCCGAGGCGGTCTTCGCGCTCGAAGCGTCGGCAATGCTCTGCGCGGTGGTTGGCGACAACGACCACTGGGAACGGTACGGCGCCGAAGCGCGGCGGATGCGCGAGGCGATGATGGATTATCTGTACAACGACGACACCGGTGCCTTCGTTCTCAACTACGATCAGGACGGCAACTATCAGGACAATTTTACCGCCGACGAAGTTTTTCCGGTGCTCTTCGGAATCGCCGATCAAGAGAAGGGCCGAGCGATTCTCGCCCGGTTGCAAGAAGCCGATTTCGTGACGCCCGTGGGGTTGCGTACCATTTCGACCGCCGACGCATGGTATTTCCCTTCATACGGATTCGGGCTGCTAGGCGGAATCTGGCCCGACCTAACGCTTTGGTGTGCCGTTGCGCTGGCGCGCCACGGCATGATTGACAAGGCGGCCGGCCTGCTGACCGTTGCCTACGCGGCGATGGAAGGAGGAAGCCCGCGCAACACCGTTCCGGGCGAGTTCGCCGAATGGTTCGACGGCGGATCGCTGAGCAATCGGGGCATGTATCTCTCTCCTTGGACCGGCGCAAAGTATCTTTGGGCGGTTGCCGAGACCGTCGGCGGTTTGAACGGCTATCGCACCAGCGGACGCCCTCATTTGGCGCCGATTCAGCCCAAAGGTTGGCAATGGGTCGCGGCCGCACGCGTTCATTGGGGCGGTCGCTGCTGCACGTACGTGGTCGATTTTAGGAGCAATGCGATCTATGGCGACATGCCCGAGCTATCGGCCGAGGAACCGTTCGAGTGCATTCATGCCGGGCGCGACGTGAGCGACGAGGTGGCCACATCGCCGGTTGAAGTCGGCGCGATTGCGTTCGAGGATGACGCCGGAGCGGTCCGCATCTTCGTCGGCAATCAGCTCGACCGCGCGCGAAACGTGTTGCTGGAATTTCGCGGCCACACCGCTCGCGTCGATATGGCGGCCGGCGAGTTGCGCGAGGTGCACTTGATCGGCAAGCCCAGCGATCGCAAGGCGCGGGCTGCCAAGCTCGACGTCGTGCCCCCGCTGGCGCGAGTCTAGAGGCACGGCTGGTGCTATCTTCGACGCGATTGCCTACCATCGTGCTGGCTGCGGGCGCGGCCGTGCTCCTCGGGGCGGTTGTAATCGGCGAACGAATGGGAAATCGCGTCATCGGTCAGGCTACCGACCAGACGCCGCAGTCGGTCACGCCGGTGACCCCTGCGCCCGATGCCTCTCCCCAACCATACGGACCGGATTGGAAGCGCTCGCAAGCACTTTCCGCGGCTGGCGATCCCCGTTTCCCGGACCCGCGCGTGCCGCCCCAGCCGCTGCCCACCCCCCTCCCGCTGCCAACATCCAAGCCGACGCCCGTTCCGACGCCAACGCCAAATCCGAATATTCCAATCTGGCGCCAGCGACCGTTCCGGACCATGGGGCCGGCGGTCGTCCCGGCTTCGCCCGCCCCGGCGGCACCGGCCTCGCCCCAAGCGAGCGCGACGCCCGAATAGTGTTCCCAATGTTCTCATTGGGAACGGCTGTTATGATAGGAACATGGAAAGCAAAGGGACGGTAACGGTCAAGCGCGGGCTTGCCCAAATGCTCAAGGGCGGCGTGATCATGGACGTGGTCACTCCCGAACACGCGGCGGTCGCGCAAGAGGCTGGAGCGGTGGCGGTGATGGCGTTGGAACGGATTCCGGCCGACATTCGGGCTGTGGGCGGCGTTGCCAGGATGAGCTCGATTGACTTGATCCGCGGCATCATGGATGCGGTCACCATTCCGGTCATGGCTAAGGTGCGAATCGGACATTTTGCCGAGGCGGCGGTGCTCCAAGAACTCGGCGTTGATTACATCGACGAGTCCGAAGTGCTCACTCCGGCGGACGACAAGTACCACGTTGATAAGAATGCATTTACGACGCCATTTGTGTGCGGTGCGCGCGATTTGGGTGAAGCGCTGCGCCGGATCGCCGAAGGTGCGGCGATGATTCGCAGCAAGGGTGAGGCCGGAAGCGGCAACATCGTCGAGGCGGTGCGCCACATGCGCGCGATCGGCGACGCAATTGCGGAGCTGAGCGTGGTCCCCAAGCAGGAGCTCGTCGCGCGCGCTCGCGACCTCGGCGCTCCGCTCGAGCTCGTGAGAGAGGTGGCCGAGCACCGCAAACTTCCCGTCGTGCTTTTTTGTGCCGGCGGAGTCGCCACCCCCGCCGATGCGGCGCTGATGATGCAGCTGGGTGCGGAAGGCATCTTCGTCGGCAGCGGGATCTTCAAGTCCAAGGATCCGAAAAGGTTCGCGCGCGCGATCGTAGATGCAACCACTCACTACGACGAGCCGAGCGTAGTGCTCGAAGCGTGCCGGTCGCTGGGTATTTCCGAGGCGATGCCCGGCCTTGACATCCGTGCCCTTGATGAGACGCAGCTGCTCGCTCCCCGTGGAAATTGACCGTTCGCTTCCCGCCGCGACGATCGGCGTGCTGGCACTCCAGGGTGACGTTGCCGAGCATCTGGCCGCTCTAGAACGTGCCGGGGCGCGCGCCGTTTCGGTGAAAAGCCGGGACGACCTGGCGGGCGTCGCCGCGTTAGTCGTACCGGGCGGCGAATCGACGACCGTCATGAAGCTGCTCGAACGGCGTGCGCTGGTACGACCGATCGTCGAACGCGTGCGTGGCGGAATGCCGTTGTGGGGCACGTGCATGGGCATGATCGTTGCGGCGCGAGAGGTCGCCGATCTCGCTCAGCCCACGCTGGGCTTAATCGACATCTCGGTTCGCCGCAACGCATTTGGACGGCAAAATGAATCGGACGAAGTGGAGCTTCCGATCGCGGCCCTAGGTGGCGAACCCTTTCCGGCGATATTCATTCGCGCCCCGTGGATCGAGCGGTGCGGGCCGAAGGTCGAGTTGCTTGCTCAGCGCGAGGGGCGCGGCGTCATGGTCCGCGAGGGAAACGTGCTGGCAACGTCGTTCCATCCCGAACTTACCCGCGACATGCGCGTGCACCGATATTTTCTCGATATGGTAACAGCCCAAGGGTCCCGCGCCGCGTAATCGGCGCGGGGGCGCGCAGCGCCGACCTTTCAGAGGGAAGACCTCTACCGCGGCGTAACTCCTGGCTCGAGATGTCAACCCGGGCCGATTCCACCGACCTGCCGGGAGGATTTCAGGGGCAGATTCCGCCCGTCGAGCCTTTGCTCAGCGAAGTAATCGCAACGCTGGCATTAGCGGCGCACGCGTATCTCACCGAAGAGGAGGGGCGCAAAGCCGATCACCCGTCGGCCGAAGTGGCGATCGACGTGGCGACCGCGGCCTTCGAACGCGTCAAAGAAAGATTGCGGCCCGAGCAGCGGTTAGCAATCACCCAGATGCTAACCGAAACGCGACTGACGTTCGTTCGGAAGCGAGGCACCTAAGATGCCTCGTTTTAATAGCGAGGCACTACGCGAGAATGGGGGCCCACGCGCGAAGTCCGCGTGGGGGCGCGCAGCGCAGATTTCGGCGCTGCGCAGCAGGTGCCGAAAGCGGAGCGGAGCGCCAGGCGAGGCGCAACGTGCCGAGCCTTTAAAATGAGCGAAGTCCTGGTCCTCAATTCGACCTACGAAGCGCTCAACGTCACGACGTTTCAGCGAGCGGTAAAACTGATTTTCGCGGGAAAGGCGGAGATGCTGCACGGTCGGGAGCGGATGCTCGCGTCGCCCAGCCTCGAGATTCGCATGCCCTCGATCATTCGCATGCTCTACTACATTCGCCGGCCGATGCAACGGGTTGCGCTGACGAAGAAGAACGTGCTGATTCGCGACGACCACACCTGCCAGTACTGCGGCGGGCGCGGAGAACGGATGATGACGGTGGACCACGTCGTCCCCAAGAGCCGAGGCGGCGAGTCGACCTGGGAGAATTTGGTTTGCGCCTGCATGCGCTGCAATAACCGTAAGAACAACCGAATACCGCAAGAAGCTAATATGTCGCTGCTGCGCAAGCCGCGCCAGCCGAAGTACATTCCGTGGATTCAGATCAAGCGCAACACCCTGCCCGATGAGTGGGGGAAGTTCCTCTTCCTGTATAACGTTTCAATCGACGAACGCATCGAAGCCTAGACCGCTGCAAAACCGGGTCACGCCATTTGGGCAAATCCTTGCATTGCCCGGACGTGGCCTGATGATGGGCAATCGTGGAATACTCCACGACCACACCGGCCGGATCGTGCGCCGGTACGCGGTGAAACGCTGGATTGCCTGCGTGCTCGAGTTTCGCGGCCGCCGCCGCAGCGTCATGACGCCCGGTCGCTACACCGAGCTCTTTTTTCTCGACGAAGCCACTGCGTTGGCCGCCGGACATCGTCCCTGCGCGGAGTGCCGTCGGGCCGACTACCTGCGCTTTCGCGAGCTCTGGTCGGCGTGCATCGGCGGCCCTGCGGATGCCGATTCCATGGACGCGCGTCTTCACGCCGAGCGCCTTGCCGGCAAAGACAAACGCATCTATCGGCAGCAGGCAAACCTCTTGCCGGATGGGACGTACATCGTTCTCGACTCACAGCCCTGGCTTTTGTGGCAGGGCGAGCTGCACGGGTGGGGGGACTCGGGTTATTCGCAACGCCGGCCTATTCCACGAGGCGAGCTGGAAGTTCTAACGCCTCGTTCGTTGGTTTCGGTCTTGGGAGCCGGTTATCGCCCCGGCGTTCATCCCAGCGTGTCGCGCCGGTAACGGCCGAATTTCACCACCGTTCCGTGCCCGGCCCTGGTGTTGACTTCCAGAAAGTCGGTGAAGCGTTGCATGATCGCAAAACCGCGCCCGGCTTCGGCGAACACGCTAGGCAGAGCGACGCGGCCGGATGGAGGCGCCGCAATCCCGCAGCCCCGATCTTTCACGGTCGTTACCACGGAATCGCCGGCGACACGAACTCGAATCTCGATTGCTTGCCGGCTGCCGGCGTGCTGAATCGCATTAGCGACCGCCTCGCCCAGGGCGAAGACCAGGCTCTGAGTTTCCCAGCCGTCAAGCCCGTGAAGGCCGACGAACTTGGCAAACGTGCGCCGCGCCGTGCGCGCAAAGTGCGGAAGCGGAGGAATCCTCAAGCGGAGAACTTTCACGCCGTAGAGTGGCTATCGGCGCAACGCCGTTGAGCGCCGCGCAGCGTTTCGGATGGAGTCTCGCCGAACATCGCCCAATAGGCCGCAGTGAAGTGACCCATGTGCCAAAATCCCCACTCCGTGGCTACGTCGATAATCCTGGTTGACGTCGCATTTGCATCGCAGAGCATTTTGCGAACTCGGTTGAGGCGATGAGCGCGCAAATAGGCCATCGGGCTCAGTCCGGTGATGGCTTGAAAAGCATTGATCAGCGAGCGCGGACGCATCTGTGCCACCCGGCTTAAATCGACCAAACTGACCGCCTCGCCCTTATGCTGCACGATGTATTCTTGGCAGGTGCGCACCGCCAGCAAACGGCGGCTCTGAAAATACGACTCGCCGGTTGCCGCGCTTCCCGCGGTCACAACCGCCGATAAGGTATCTATCAGCCCGTCCACGGCTTTCGGCTCGTCAACGAGACCGGTTCGCAATCGGAGAACTCTGCGCAAGGAATCTCGAAGCCGTCGAGCGCGCGTCGTGCCCGCGTGCAGCAGGGCATGTTCGGGGAGCCTCTCTACGCCGCCGAGCAGCTCGGCTGCCCGTGGATAACGGGAGGTTAAACGCTGGTGATCGATCTTTGCCGTGACCAAACTCCCCGGCTGCGTACTCCGCAGGTGAACGCGGCCTCGGCCCAGCGCCACGCTGCTCTCCGTCAGCAGTAAACCGTTCCACTGAGCATCGCTGCAGGGTTCGTCGAGCAGCGCGATCATCGACGCGCCGGGAGAAATCGCAGCCTCCGCTCTAAAGTCGGCACCAAAGGTTCGGCGCACGACGTGCACGGGGCCTAAAGCCACCGCCTCCTGCCGTACGAAACAGTGGGCCGGCCGCAATTCATTCCAATCCACTGCCGGCTCATCTTGTGAACGAGTTTCTGCCAGCGCCACGCTTTGGCAGAATAGCTCAGGCGAGCGTCAAAGGATTTGAAGGAGTGGAGAAATTGCCGTGAAGGCTCGTTATCGGCTGAGGACCTCGGTCACCAAGCCCTCCTGCGCCGCGGTAAGACGATCCGAGAGGTCCGCTGCGATCTCTTCGTACAGCTTTTTTAGGTCGCCCTGAAGCGTCGGCACCTTATAGCCCTTTCCGCTCAACCTCGCCCCGAGTTCGTTATCGGCTCGATCGAAGAAATCCGCATCGACCTCGTTGTGGGCCAAGAACCGATCGAGAGTTCCATCTCGAAGCTCTTCGGCGAGCTCGTTTTCAAACGCGGCGCGATCCCACCAGAGCGCTTTTCCGTCGCGGGCAAATTCGATCGCACGAAGCCCGCTCCGCCGCAGTTCTTCCTGCTCCCAATCGAATTTGTCGATCGCTTCGCCGATCGCCGCGCGAACCATGAACTCCAGTAACCGGTCCAGCAATTCGTGATAAGTGACGTTTTCTGCCAGGCTCAACGAAGGTCCGATCCGTGCAGCATACCGGGGTTCAGGCATGCTTACACTATAGCAATCGAACAGCCGCCCGGTTATCCCAAAATCGCAAGGCTCGCCACTGCGACCTTTCGTTTGCGCTTTTGGGATATTCCGGCTCCACCAATAGCCGGTAGTATGAAGGTATGCATCTCGTTCCGGCACGCGCGATATCCCGTCGCGCTTCCATCGCAGCGGCACTGATCGCGGCGCTGTACGCTGCGCACGCGCGAGCGCAAACGCTACCGGTTCAACCGGCGGGCTCGGCGGCGCCTGCGGCTACGTCTTCGCCCGGGGGCGATTCGCATCCGGAGACCGGAGGATTCGATCCAAGCAAATTGACGCCCGAACAGCAGCAAGCGCTGCAACTTGCGATTATCAAAACATCGCAGAATCCGGTCGGAAACATCACTGTCTTTCCGTTTCAGAACAATTTCAACTACGGTTACGGGCGGTACGCGCGCCTTCAATATAACCTCAACGTACAGCCGGTCTTTCCGATCATGTTAAGCCAAAACTGGAACCTGATCGCGCGAACGATCATACCCGTTTTGAATCAGCCGTCGTCATCTCCGCCGTCCGTTTGCGCCTCGCCCTACGGCTGCCCCTCGACGTTCGGGCTGAGCGATACGCAAGAGCAGCTCTTTTTCGCTCCAAAGGCCAAGCCCGACGAACTGATTTGGGGCGCAGGTCCGATCTTCCAATTTCCGACGGCGACGCCGAACACGCTGGGCTCGGGAAAGTGGTCGGCCGGCCCCGATGCCGTCGCGCTGGTCATGCCGGGGAAATGGGTGCTCGGCACGCTCGTCACCCAGCTCTGGTCGTTTGCCGGAATCCCGAATCGCCCCGATGTCAACGCGTTTCTGGTTCAGCCATTCATAAACTACAACTTAAAAGGCGGATGGGCGATAAGCTCTGCACCGATCATGACCGCGAATTGGGTACTTCCCGGAACCAAATGGACGGTGCCGCTGGGCGGCGGCATCGCCAAGACGTTTAAGGACGAGGGGCAGCTGATGTCGGTAAGCGTGTTGTATTATACGAACGTGGTTCGTCCGCTCGCCGCACCGCAAACGACGTTGCGCGTCTCGTGGAGCCTGCTCTGGCCGGTGAAGCGCGGGATCGACATCCAGCAACTCATTCAGGAAGCCAAGTAGCGCAAAAGCAGGGATAGGGCCCGCGCCTTTGGCATTCTGCCCGTTGCCTTGGACCAGCAGCGGACGCCATACTTTCAAGCCTTGCTCGACTACGTCGATTCGGGCGTCTTGCCGTTTCATACGCCCGGACATATTCAAGGCAACGGGATGGACCTGGCGTTTAGAGAGTTCGTCGGCGATAACATCTGCGCGATTGACCTGACGCCTATGCCGGGCATCGACGATCTGCTCCAGCCAACCGAATCGATTAAGGAGGCGCAGGAGCTCGCGGCCCAAGCCTGGGGCGCCGATCACTCATTCTTCCTGATCAACGGCTCGACCAGCGGCAACCAATGCATGATGCTGACGGCGGTGAATCCCGGCCAGAGGATCGCCGTGCCGCGGAACTCGCACAAATCCATGCTGGGCGGCCTGATCATGAGCGGCGCGGAGCCGGTCTATATGCGTCCCGAGGTTGACGAGGAGCTGCGCATGGACCATTGCGTAACTCCCGAAACGGTAGCGCAAACGCTGGCGCAGCATCCGGACGTCGCGGCAGTCTACCTGGTATCGCCGACCTACTACGGCGTGGCCGCCGACCTGGCGTCGATCGAGCGCGTCGCGCATCAGGCCGGAAAGCTGTTGCTCGTCGACGAGGCTTGGGGGCCGCACTTTCACTTTCACCCCGATCTGCCGCTTTCTGCCACCACCGCAGGCGCGGATCTCTGCATCAACTCGACGCACAAGATGCTCTCGGCCTTTTCGCAGTGCGCCATGCTCCACCAAAAAGGGGCACGAATCGGCCTCGACCGGCTCACCGCGGTGCTCAAAATGTTCCTTTCCACCTCGCCGAATTTGCCGATGGTGGCATCGCTTGACGTGGCGCGTAAGCAAATGGCTACCCAAGGCGAGGAGCTGCTGACGCGCACCATCGCGCTGGCGCAAGAAACGCGCGCGCGCCTCAACGAGATCCCCGGGATTTATTGCTTCGGCGAGGAGATTCGCGGCCGCAACGGCGTCTTCGATCTGGACCCGACGAAGATCACCGTAACCGTCACCGGGCTTGGCTATACGGGATATGAGGCCTCCGCTATTCTTCGCCGTCGCCACAACATTCAGGTGGAGCTAGCCGATCTCTTCAACGTCGTTGCGCTGTTTACGATCGGCACGACGCCGGAAGCCGCCGAACGATTCGTGCAGGCTTTTCGCGAGATCGCGCGCGACCACCGCGCGCTCGACATGTTTGCGCCTTCCGGGGTTCTCGAACGGCGGCTCAAACGCGGCAACTTCCGGTTACCGCCGGTGCCTCCGATGCGGATGATACCGCGCGATGCCTTTCTTGCAGAGGCCGAGTTCGTAAAGTTTCGCGAGTCGATAGGAAGGATCTGCGCCGAGACGCTCACGCCCTATCCGCCGGGGATTCCGGTTATCGCTCCGGGCGAAGAGATAACCGGCGAGATCGTGGACTACGTGCGTCTCGAGCTGAAGGCAGGCGTGCGAATTCAAGGTCCGTACGACGACGGCTTGCGCGTGATACGCGTGGTGAAGGAGTAAGCGCGCGCCGCGGATAATGCGCCGCTATGCCCTTGGGTAAGTAGACCCGGAAGGCAGGAAAAGTATTGGCGGTCAGAGTTCAGTCCGTTTCCCCTAGTTGGGAACTCTCCCAGCTCCTCGATATCTTCCCACTTGCGATTCGACAAGCGCTCGTCCGTCTCAACAATATAGAAGAAATCATCGAAGTCGTGCTCGATCTGGGGCGTCCGCCCGAGGCCCGTTTCGAGCACGATTTTAAGTATTTGACCGAAACGCCGGTCAGTCACGAAGACATCGCGCACGTTTGCTCGCGGATCTCACCGTTCGGGGCCGACAATCGGGCAGGCATCGAGCAAACTCTTCACCGCATCAGCGCAATCCGCAATCGCACGGGTAAGATCGTGGGCCTTACTTGCCGCGTCGGTCGTGCCGTCTACGGAACGATCGACATCGTGCTCGACGTTTTGCGCAGCGGCAAATCGATCTGCTTGCTCGGACGTCCCGGGGTCGGCAAGACGACGATGTTGCGCGAATGCGCTCGAGTGCTCTCCGAAGAGCGCAAACGAGTGGTCATCGTGGACACCTCCAACGAGATCGCGGGCGACAGCGACATCCCGCACCCCGGTATCGGCTTGGCGCGGCGGATGCAAGTCGCCGACCCGGCGCTTCAGCACGCGACGATGATTGAAGCGGTCGAGAACCACATGCCCGAAGTGATCGTCATCGACGAGATCGGGACGGCAGCCGAGGCGGAGGCCGCGCGCACCATTGCCGAACGGGGCGTAACGCTGATCGGAACCGCGCACGGGCAGACCCTCGAGAATCTGTTGATGAACCCGACGCTTTCGGACCTCGTCGGCGGGGTCAGCGCGGTCACGTTGTCAGACGAAGAGGCGCGGCGGCGCGGCACCCGCAAAACCGTCCTCGAGCGCAAGGCGCCACCCACGTTCGACGTGGTGGTCGAGATTCAAGATCGCGACAGTTTGGCGATTCATAAAAACGTGGCCGAGGTGATCGACGCCTTGCTGCGCGGCTACCAGCCGCAGCCGGAAATTCGCCGGCGCGAACCCGGCGGGGCGGTCACCGTCGTGCAGGAGGCCGACACCGAATCCATGCCGCGCCTATCCGAGGGCTTCGACCACGACCGCGAGGCGGAAGATCGGGAACGGCCGCTCTACATCTTCCCCTACGGCGTTTCGCGCAACAAGATCGAGCGGGCCATCACCAATCTTCGGGTCAACGCTTCGATTGCGCGCAAATGGGACGACGCCGACGTCGTTCTGACGCTCAAGACGCTGGAGCGCAAGGAGCAGCCCAAGCTAAAGCAGATCGCTTCGGACAACGTTCCGATATATTCGATCAAAACGAATACGACGACCCAGATTCAAACGGCGTTGCGCGACGTCTTTAACCTCGGCTCGATAGATAACGAAGAACTGGCGCTACGCGAGACCGAAGAGGCAATTTATCAGGTCCTCCTCAACAGTCAGGCCATCGAGTTGTCGCCGCAAACTTCGTACATTCGCCGGATGCAGCATCAGCTGGCCGAACGATATCGCTTGCAATCGCGCAGCACCGGGCTGGAGCCCAATCGCCGGGTCCGAATTTATAAGACCGTCGATTCCTTGTCATCCTGAACGGAGGCGCGGAGCGCCGTAGTCGAAGGACGAAGCTCGCATAAATGTTTGTCGTCGTCGAAGGGATCGAGGGCAGCGGTAAGAGCACGCTGATCGCGGGGCTCGCCGAGCACCTGCGCTCGGCCGGTTATCCCGTCGTGGTTACTCGTGAGCCCGGCGGGACGCGGGTGGGCAATGCGATTCGCGAAGTTTTTTTGAGTAACGCCAACGCAATGGCGCCCCTGACGGAGAGCTTGCTGGTCAACGCAGCGCGCGCGCAGCACGTATTTGAGGTGATTCGGCCGGCGCTTGCGACCGAGCGCATCGTGCTTTGCGACCGATTTACCGATTCGACTCTGGCGTACCAGGGCCATGGGCGCGGCCTGAGCCTGGAGACGCTGCGCGAGCTGTGCGCCATCGCAACCAGAGGCCTGCAGCCCGACCTCGTGCTGCTGCTCGACGTTCCGGTAGAGGTCGCCCGCAGCCGTCTGAAAGAGCGCCCAACCGCCGATCGAATCGAAGCCGAGGGCGACGCATTTCACGAGCGCGTGCGCCGAGGTTTTCTCGAGCTTGCGATCGAGCAGGGCCACCGCATTCTCGATGGGACGCGGCCGTCCGATTCCGTGCTGAAGGAAGCGCTGGAAGAAGTGCGCGCGTGCCTCGGCATTCGCGTGCCGTGAACGAGCTTCACTTCGACGTCGTCGGAGCCGATGGTCCGAAGCGCTATTTCGAGGCGCTGACCCCGCAGCGGCTGGCCCACGCTTATCTTTTTACCGGGCCCGCCGGCGTCGGTAAGAAAACCTTCGCTCGGCGACTGGCGCAGTCGTTGCTCTGCCTGGCGCCTAAGAGCGGCGTTCTCGGCTACGACGGGACGTGTTCGTCCTGTCTGCTTTTTCGCGCCGAGAACGCGCATCATCCCGATTTTTTGGAACACCGCGGCGTGCTCAAGATCGGCGACCCGGATGCGCGTTCCGGCTTTTACGAAAGCGAAGAGCTCTCTTCGCGAGATATCGTTCGGCAGCTGACGCTACAGTCGTACAGCGGCGGAATGCGGATACTGCTGCTGGGCGATCTCGATTTTGCAACCCCTGCTGCCGCAAACGCGCTGCTGAAGTTCCTGGAGGAACCGCCCAACGGCGTGCTGATGATTCTCACCAGCTCCACGCCGGGTCGGCTTTTGGCGACGATCCGGTCTCGGACAATAGACGTTCGCTTTCCGCTCCTGTCGAAAGCCCAGGTGCGCGAAGTCCTGGAACGGATGCGCTACGGGGATGAAGATGCGCGGCTCGCGGCCGCACGCAGCGGCGGGAGCGTTAGCCGGGCGCTGGCCTCACTCGAGGGCGAAGAGGAATCGTTACGCGGGCAAGTCGTGCGCTGGTTCTTTGACAGCGTTGAGGGAAAGCCGCCCCAAGACACCTGGGCAACTCGCGAAACGCTCGACGATGGCCTGGAGACGATTAAGGTTCTCGTTCGTGACTGGATCGTTGCCGCCTGCGGCGACCTGCCGTTCGTCTCGAGCGATTACGCGCAGCGTCTGCGCGGCTTGAGACCGATTGACGAACGCGCTGCAGCAGCGCTTCTCGGGAAGCTGGGCGAGGCGCAGCGCTTGGCGCGAACCAACGTCAATCCGGTCTTGGTCGGCGAGCTCGTGCGGATGGCCCTCACCAGTAGCCTCTAAAGGCGACCTCGTCGTATTGTTTGGCGAACGGAAAAGCGAGATATCCGAGCGCGAGCGCGCGCGCCCCGGCGGATACGAAGCTCCATGCGCCGGCCGGCAGGTGAACGAGAAGATAGGGCAGCGCCAGCGGTACGCCAATGAGCCAGATTGCCACGAAGACGAGCGCCAAAATAAACGAGGCGATCGGCTGGGCTCGAACCGCACGGATCGAGGCCGAGAGTGCCAGCGACCCGGGCATTCCGCCGATCGCCGCGGCCGGGATAGTGTAAATCAGGAAAAATGCCGCCACCGCGCCGAGCGCAAGGCCGAGCGCACCGAAAAACGAGCCGATGTAACTAGCCGCCCATACGATGAACTGAAAGCCGATCGCCGCGATGGCGATCGCGCCGAATTTGGCGCGCCCTTCAACCCAAGCCTCGTCGAACGCTCCCCGGCGTCCGCGCCAAACGTTGCTCGCTTGAATTATCGTGATGCCGAATGCCCACAGGTAGACGAGTTGCACGAGCAGCTGGAAGATGCCGGAACCGGCGCCGCCGGTCGGATCGGTAAAGAGATATGAGAGCTGCACGAGCAGCAGCTCGACAACCGCGGCGAGCAACGGCATGACGAAGATCGACGGATGGCGCACGATCAGCACAATCGATTGTGCGTACATGGCGATATCGACCCGCTGTTGCGCTCTCACGTGCAATGCCTTAGAAACGCGCGCCCTCGAGCGCGTGGCGGCACGGACAATCGGCGCCCGCCGGGATATTTTCCACGATGGAACCGATGGCGCGCTTCACGCGCTCGTTGTTCTTGTTGAACACTTCGATGACTTCGTGGTGCGATACCGGGGGCATTCCCTCGAGCCCGACGTCGTAATCGGTAATCAAGGCAATGTTGACGTAGCACATCTCGAGCTCGCGCGCTAAGTAGGCCTCGGGATATTGGGTCATGTTGATGACCTCCCAGCCTTGGCTCTGAAACCACTTCGATTCCGAGCGGGTAGAGAAGCGCGGACCCTGGATCACCACCACCGTTCCGGAGTCGTGCGTTTCGATGCCCAGCGACTTCAGGACGTCGACCGCGATCGGCCGCAACGTGGGACAGTACGGGTCGGCAAAGCTCACATGCGTCGTCACTGGTCCGTCGTAGAACGTATCCTTGCGTCCGCTGGTACGGTCCACGAGTTGGTCGCAAACGACCATGGACCCCGGTTTCACCTCGCGAGCCAGCGAGCCGGCGGCGGTCGGGCCGACGATCCATTGAACGCCGAGTGCTTTCATTGCATACAGATTGGCGCGGTAGTTGATCGCCTGAGGAGGAAAACGATGGTCTTTGCCGTGACGCGGAAGAAAGGCCACGCGCCGGCCTGCGATCTCTCCGAGCGCAATCTTGTCGCTTGGCGTACCGTAGGGCGTCTCAACCCATTGCTCGCGCGCGTTTTCCATCAGCGAATAAAACCCGGATCCGCCGAAAACGCCGATCTCCGCAATCAAATCTGCCATGCGCGCAGCTTCGGGGCGTCGTCGAGAGGTCCTATACGCTCCACGCGAGCTGCGGTTCGCAGCGCGCAACCTAACGGTTGAAGTCGGAGGGCTTAAGGTCTTCCAAAAACTTCTTGAAGCGCGCCATCTCGGTTTCGTTGATCGGTTTCTTTTCGGCAGTGGCCTCTTCGAGAACGATCTTGTCGGAGACAAAAATGGGCGCGGGCACGCGCAACGCGAGCGCGATTCCGTCGGACGGCCGCGCGTCGATCTCCTGGAGCTGTCCGTTCGTCCGGACCATCAGCTTGGCAAAGAACGTCGAGTCTCTGATGTCGTGGATGACGACTTGTTCCAGGTTGGCGCTGAGCGTATCGAGGATGTTCCGCATCAGATCGTGCGAGAGGGGGCGCGGCACCGGCGCGCCCTCCAGCGCCAGGGCGATCGCGGTGGCTTCGAACGGGCCGATCAGAATCGGCAGGTAATGCGAGCCGTCCATGTCCTTGAGGATGACCACCGGGTCGTGAGTTAGCAGGTCGATGCCGAGCTTGTCGACCTTCATCTGGCGCATCCCAACCTATCCGACGTTCCCGCCGGATTTTCTTGCCGGCTGCGCGAACGGCCCCGCTCCAATGCCACTCTCGTGCGGAATCGTCGGTCTGCCAAACGTCGGCAAGACGACGATCTTTAACGCGCTCACGCGCTCGGCCCAAGCACTTGCCGCAAACTATCCGTTTGCGACGATCGAGCCAAACGTCGGCGAGGTTGCAGTGCCGGATCACCGCTTGTCGGTGCTGCAACGGCTTGTTAATGCGCGGCGCGTCATACCGGCGACCGTCCGCTTTGTCGACATCGCGGGTTTGGCGCGCGGCGCAAGCTCCGGCGAGGGTCTGGGCAACGCCTTCTTGAGCCACATTCGTGAGACCGATGCGATCGCGATGGTCGTGCGCTGCTTCGAGAGTGCCGACGTGGCCCACGTTGAAGGGCGCCCCGACCCGGCGCGAGATTGCGAGATCGTAGCAATCGAATTGGCGCTCGCCGACCTCGCCACGATGCGCAAGCGCCTGGTAAAGCTGGAGCGCGAAGCGCGGGCTCAACCGCAGACGCGACCCTATCTCGAAGCCGCGCAGCGCCTCAGCGAAGCGCTGGAGGAGGCGCGACCGGCACGCAGCTTCGAGCGCGGAACTCTCGAGGCGCAGGTTGCCGCCGACTCCTTCCTGCTCACCGACAAGCCCGTGCTTT
>Ga0187783_10000235_pt1 | contig 42044 bp, 31 predicted proteins | sample 1015_SJ02_MP02_2_FD_132471 | JGI IMG/M metagenome (GOLD analysis project Ga0187783, IMG submission 132471) | Tropical peat soil microbial communities from peatlands in Department of Meta, Colombia - 1015_SJ02_MP02_20_MG | ecosystem: Environmental > Terrestrial > Soil > Wetlands > Peat | place... | reverse complement strand
TCGGCCGCCGTCAACCATTGCACCGATCCCATATAGGAATGCCCCCACGTTCCAATTTTGCCGTTGCTCCATGGTTGTTTGCGAATCCATTCGACGGTATCGAAGCCGTCTTGCCCCTCGCCATTGTAGAAGACGAAGCTGCCACCAGATCCGAATCGGCCACGGCAGTCCTGCGTGACCGCGTAATATCCTGCAGCAGCAAAACGTCGTGCCTGCATTTCGTAGGATTGCTGATCGTAGGGAGTCCGCAAGAGCACGACGGGCCCTGGCCACGTCACGGATGGAAGATGGAACACAATGGTCTTCAGCGGTACCCCATCGCGCATTGGGACCATGAAGACTTCTTTGATGGTTGATTCCGAGCTCCGCCCTTCTGAGCTTTGGATTTGGGGGTGCGACGTCAGGCTTGTGGCGGCGCACGGGCCAAGCATCATGGCCAAGGCAGCCAAAATCTCCCATTTTTGGCGCCAAAAGCGTATCTTCTCCGTGTTTCCCATAGAGGTGCTCTGTTCAACCGTGGCGTCATCGCCTCTCGAGCAGGGGCTCAGCCAGCCGAGATTCCGAGACTACCGGGATATCAAACGTGTTCCTCGTTTAGGAATGAAGGGCGTTCCTTCTTTGTAAGCCGAGGGGCTTCGTTAGAGCGTGGTTCCGAGCCATGCGACATAGCTCTGCTCACTATCTCTTTGGCGAGATGCAGGCCACGCTCGGCGACCGGAGCGAGTTCGGAAGCGTAATCGCTACCACGGATGCATTCGATGTGCCAGAAGCCGTCAAAGCCTCGGTTGAGCAGAACCCCGATGAAATCGACTAATGGCAGCTGCCCTTCGCCTGGCATTTGACGATCCAGCTCGACCGCAGGGTCGCTCAAGTCTGCCGGCCCGTCGGCTAAATGCACGAGATGAATCTTTGACAACGGGACCTGTTCAAGGTCTTTCAGTGCGGAAGTTCCTGCAAAGAAGTGATAGCTGTCGATCGCCACGCCACCATTTTCGGCGTCCGCAAACTCTAATACATCCAGGGCCGTATTCAGGTTATTTATGAGCGGTGAGATGCCCACGAACTCAAGTGCAAGCGTCATGCCGAACTGGCCCGCATACTGGCAAAGTTCCCGAAAAGTCTTGGCTGCGTCGCGAACGTTTCCGGCGTCAAACGGGCCTAGTAGATAAGGATTGAGACAGCCTGCGGCCTGGGCTAAATTAAGTGAGTATTGACCGAGCAGAATGGCATTTCGTTGAGCTTTCCCTTGCCCGAACGCCCAGCCGTCGGCGACAAAACCATAAGCCGTGATCGGAAAGTTCAATTCCTCTGAGAGCCGCTTCACCTGGCACAGATCTCCGCGCTCCTGATAACAAGAGACCAGGTCCCACCAGCTCGTGCCGACGCCGTCGAAGCCCAGTTTTTTCATGAGTCGTACTTTGTCCAGGAGCGGGCTCGAAGAAGGAACAAGTCCTTTCATCATCCAAGGGTAGTACCAGCCAGCGACCCGGTGATCCAATATTGAAAACTTGGGGTTGTTCATTGCCGTCCGAACCAGCGAACAGATTATCTGATACTTGCGGGGAATCGTCGCGGTCAGTACATCACCATACCTCCGCACACGTTGAATGCCTGACCCGTAATGGGGGCGGCCTCGTCGCTTGCCAGTAAAACCGCCATCGGCACTAACTCCTCGGGCTGCAAACGTCGACCGATCGGAGTGATCCGCGATTCGAGCTCTTGGACGGTCACGCCCAGCCTCTGTGCATCGTGCTGCATCCTGGCCTCGTTCATCATGGTGCGGACGGGGCCAGGGCAGATAGCGTTTACCGTGATTTTGTCCTTGGCCAACTCCAACGCCAAGCTTCGAGTCAACCCTAAAAGGCCATGCTTCGAGGCTGCATAGGCGACGCCATTGGTGAGTCCGATCTTGCTTGCCAGAGAAGCGATGTTTACGATTCGTCCCCAGCCCTTCTTTAGCAGAATTGGAACCACAGCCTTGCAAAAGTAGTAGGGAGCCGAAAGATTTAAAGCCAGAGTGTAATTCCAGAAGTCATCGTCAAAATCAATAAGCGGTCGCGGGCTTGGGCTGCTACCCACTCCCGCGTTATTTACCAGAATATCTATCGTTCCGAAAGTGTCCATTACGCGGTGGACTACCTGGACCGAGGTGCATGGATTGGTGAGGTCGCCGAGAATTGTGAGACACTTGCCGCCGAGCTCGCCAATCTCGTCATCAAGTGATGCCAGTTCGCTCTCCGTGCGGGCCACAGCAACCACCGATGCTCCCTCTTTGACGTAGCCCAGAGCGATGGCGCGGCCAATGCCTCGGCCCCCTCCGGTGACGATTGCAACGCGTTTTTCGAGCTTTCGGATATACACAAAAACTTCCATGCGGCACTACGACCGAATCGCCCTGTTTCACACGGAGACCGATTGTTCGCGCCGCGTTCGCGCAAACGCGTTTGCGGCTCCTGCCGCTCCTCCCCAAGGCTCTCGGTCGCGCTCGCGGCCTGAGCCATTCGGACCTAATCGGGATATTAGACGGCGTACAGCTCCGCCGGTTCGAAACGTGTAACCTTTTTCCAGAGCGTCTTTCCCTGCCGATAATGCGCTCGTTGATAGAATGGATTGTTGGGCCCTCGTGGATCGATCTCCACGACTTCGTTTCCGCGAAGTACCAGTGTAACTTTGGCGTGTTCGCCGAAGGGGACGTCCACCCTGACGGTTCGTTCTTCGATCGGGAACTCGATTGCAACTTCGTCCCCCTGGTCTACATGACCCGCGTCGAGATATCGCCCCTGCCAACCATAGTTTCTCGTTGCGCCATTGACCTGCAGCTTCACAGCCGCAGTCGGCACCCATTGCGGAATTCTGACCAAGAGCAGATTGGAGGTTTTCACGTGGATGTCAACTCGCCCAGCGTATGGCAGATGACTGTCCACATCAGCCCAAGGAGAAGCACGGTTCAGAAGCAGATTTACTCGGAGTGTCCCGTTCTCCTGTTTCAGAATGGCGCGCCAGGCGAAGTATAGGGACCGCGACCCATTGCCCGTGCAGCAGCCACTGTGACCTTCGCGCTGGCCGAGCTCTCCGGCCCAACCTGGGTACCAATCATTGATGGAAGCATGCGTAGCAAAAGCTCCCCTCAATCGTTCGGGAACCCTTTCTTGAATGAGGAAATCCGGTGTTCGAACCAGGTTTTCTACGTCCTCTGGTTGAGTGAATCCTAGGCAACGCTGTTTACCCTCAGCGCTCGGAAGGTTGTGTGCGCGATACGCCCAGTCCGTTTCAATAAGCTGCGCCTCCGTAAGATGGTTCCGAACATAACGATCCACGTCCTCCCAGTAATCGCCAACCCCATACTCGCTAAGCTTAATCGCCAACACAGTGGCATCCGCGTCGGCACATGATTCAGACGTACGCAGATTAGCTCCGGGCTTTCTAAATTCGGGGAAAAATCCAACCGTCGGTTCGGCCAAACCACGGGCGTAGAGGTATGCTCTTTCCGTCAGCCCCGCCAGGTTCTTGTCCCGCACAGCGTCGGCGTAGTCGAGAAGCCCGATCGCCGCGAACAAATTGAGGTGAATATGGCCCCAGCGGAAAGTCCCATCATCGTCGAACGTCTGGCACACGTAGCGAGCCAGCTTGCCCGCCAGCTCCCCGGTCCGCTCGTCTCCAGTCATACGAAAGTAACGGGCCAGACCCTGTAGATCGGCACTGGCATCGGTGCACGCGGGAGGCGAGACCGTCAGCTCCTGAGCTCGGGCGGTGGCCAGAGCCTGCTCGATGGGCTCGGGGGCACTCGCCCGCCCCCCATAGGTTCCGCCAGCCCCGAGAATCTGATCCGGAGTGCGATAGATCAGCTCAAACGGAAAGTAAATGAAATCTTCCTTCGTCACCGAAATCGACTCCAGCCCTTGAACTTTTCTCTCGATCAGACGTCTCGTAAAAGAGTCCTCGGGGTTGCGCATGAGCCATGCGCAGAGCGCTAACAAGTTCCGCCCGTCGGGGTACAAGCTGAAGACATGCTGCACATCCGCTGGAGGCAGGTTGGGGCCTCGCAGCACACTCTTCCAGTCGTCGAACAGCGCCCAGGGCCGTCCTTGCACTGGCACATAAGAAAGCCCGTCTTCACCAATCATATGCAGTGCGACCCCATAGAGCTTCCGATCCACGTCCAGATTTTCTTCGCTCCCGCTTGCACTACGTAACAGCGCCAGCGACTCCAGGTACTTGGGCTGGCAACCATTAAAGTCGTGAAAGCTGTGGTACATGATGGGCGGCTGCCAATTCATGTCGGCCTGAATGTACACCTCGTTGTCGTAGTCCGGGTCGGTGGATGTTGTCAGTACCCCTTCGACTGCAATCCTGGCCCGTTCAGCCAAATCCAGAGTCGCCGGAACCGTGGCTTCGTAACGATGACCACGGTAGCGAGGAATTTCAACGGGAGGAACACTCGGGCGGATGTATTGGATCGGTGTTCTTCCGGCACTGATTGTCTTTCTCGCCAAAGCCAACGCCTTTGCATACAGTTTCCCCACTCGAGTGCCTGCCGCCAGGCCTCCTATAATTCCCATGGAACTATTCCTGACGAACTCTCTGCGGTTCATAAGTGCCCCCTTGCCGATTGTGGGATCTGCCTTCATTCGAGACGGTCGCGCGATGCCACGGAGTCCGTCTTTATAACTACCAGTCGATATTTACGTTAGAGACATAACGTGCTTTTTCCCTCATCGGAGCGTTGTCTTGCCAGTAATGATCCCGCTGGTAGATCGGGTACCCAGTTGGATTTGTGTCGCGCGGAGAGATGTCAACCAACGTGTTGCCCTTAAAGCTGCAGGTGTACTCCTTGTCAAACGGCATCGTGTACTTCGCTGTTTCTTTGACCATCGGAAAGGTGATCGTCACCGAATCCCTTCCGTTGACTTTGTCGAACAGCAGATAATTGCCCACCCAGCGCGGCGACACCTCGGTCTCGTTGATTTTGCCGCGCACCTGCTTTTTGTTAGCCCAGCCGGGGACCCGCACGGCAATGCTGCGCGCAGTCTTGTTCCTTATCACAACTTTTCCTTCGTAAGGAAGGTGACTGTCGACATTGAGCCAGGGAGAGGCCCGGTTGAGTAGGAGGTTCACACGGGCGTCGTCATTGTGACAGCGAACCACGCTTTCCCAAGCGTAGTACAAGGCCTGAGTCCCATTGCCCGAACAGCAACCATTCGTGGACGGATATTCCAAAGTGGTCGGCAAACCAAAGCAGGCGATCAAACCAAGTCCCCTCTGAATCGCTTGACGATTATCCGGCTTTTGCGGCGCAGTGATCTTCAAGATTCGCTCGTAGCTTGCTGGACCCCAGGGAAGCGGTGGAAACCTCTTGTACGCATCGGGATATTCCGCCGCAGCTTCCGAGATCTTTTCAAGAAGGTCAGCCCGCACGGGCTGCTGCTCGACCATTTGGTTGCGGATGTACTGGTCGGCGTCATCCCAGTAATCCCCAACTCCATAATCGGAGAGTCTGATGGCCAGTCCCACCATGTCAGCGATGCTGCATCCTTCCGTTTGAGCATTCCAAACTGTTCCTCCGGTGCACCCTATGCGGGATATGCCCCGAGCCCGAGAGTACTCATAACCATCTCGAACAAACTCGGCAATGTGTGGATCATTGGCGGCATTGGCATACTCCAGCAAACCCCGAAGTGCGAGTGTCGTCCCGTGCTGGTGCCCATCGTAGTGTGCGCGCTCGGGGCCAACGATCCAATTCGAATCGGCTTGGGCGCCCCAGAACTGGGGCTTCATGACAAACCGCGACAGTCTTCCGGCCAAGTCCAAGGCCTGCTTGTCTCCGCTCATTAGGTACCAGCGAGAAAGCGCACGAATTTGATGGCCTTGAAAGCAAAGCACGGATCCTTCTGCGATCCCGCCTTCATGCTCACCTTTCGGTTCGGAGGCGTCCTTGTACCCCGAATACTTGAGATAGCTGAACTCCATCCCCTCGCCGCCCAGAGGATAAAAAGCATAATCGTCTTTATAAACGGCGCACTTACCGAGTCCGCGCGCAGTTTTGTGCATCCGTTCGAGCCAGACGCGATCACGGTCCCGCTGGTACCAGGCGGCCATCGCCAAAATTTGACGCGCGTTTCCCAGCGGGCTGGTAATCGGCTCCCTAGCGATGGGATAAAAGGCGCGACGGTCCCACGGCTTCATCTTCATATCTTCGACCGGCAGGTAGAACAAACCATCCTCCGAATCTGTCAGGGCCAGGATGGCCTCCATCATTTTCCTTTCGACATCCAGATTCTGGTCGCTCCCGCTCATCACTCTCATCATAGGCAGTGATTCCAGCCATTTGGGTTGGCAGCAGAGGAAATCGCCGATGTCCATATGCAACAAATAAGCTGGCTTCGAGGTCCAGCGCACAAGAAAATACATGTTGTAGTGATCATCCGAATCCACAGCCGAGGTTAGGCCGTTGATGGCGAGCCGAGCTCTATCGGCCAGATCCAGCGTTTCAGGTAGAAGAGTGCTCGATGATGGTTGGTCAGCTGTAGGCGAAGGTGCCGCGACCGCTGGGCTGAGCGGTGCTCCGCTATTCCGAGATGCTCGAAACGCACTACCGCCGCACAAGACTGCGGCGCCGACCAGGGAATTATGGAGAAACGCGCGCCTGTTCACTGCTCCCCTTTCGCTTAGATTCAACCCAACGTTAAACAGAGAACAATTCCGCAGGTTCGAAGCGTGATACCCTTTTCCATAGCGTTTGCCCCTGGCGATAGTGTTCTCGCTGGTAGAAAGGATAGTTGGGACCCCGCGGATCGATCTCTACTACGTCATTGCCCTTGAGGACCAACGTTACTTTAGAGAACTCTCCAAAGGGTGGCTCGACAGTGACGGTTCGCTCCTCAATCGGGAACTCTATTGTTATTTGCTGCCCTTCTCGCACGTGTCCTGCGTCCAGGTAGCGCCCTTGCCACCCATAGTTCTGCTCTTGCCCGTTCACGCCCAGCTTCACCGCGTGCGTAGGCACCCATTCTGGAACCCTTACCAACAGCTGATTGGCGGCTTTGATATGAATATCCACGCGTCCGGTATAAGGAATGTGGCTGTCCACGTCGGCCCAGGGCGAGGCACGGTTTAGCAGCAGGTTGACCGTGATCACGCCCTTCTCCTGCTTCAGGATTGACCGCCACGCGTAATAGAGCGCGCGTGAACCGTTTCCTGAGCAGCAGCCCGAATGGCCTTCGCGCTGTTCATAATCTCCCGCCCAACCGGGAAACCAGTCGTTGATTGAAGCATGGGTGGCAAAGCATCCTCGAATCCGCTCCACCGCGTGCTCCCGCACCATAAATCCCTCGACACGCGCGAGGTCTCCCAGTTCGTTAAGAGGTACTACTCCCAATCGTATTTCCTTACCCTCGGCGGCGGGCAGGTTGTGAACTCGATATGCCCAATCTGTGCTCAGTAGCTGCGCCTCGGTTAAATGGTTGCGAACGTAGCGGTCGACGTCCTCCCAATAGTCGCCCACTCCATAATCGCTCAGCTTAATTGCGAGTATCGTGGCGTCTGCGTCCGCGCAGGATTCTGAGGTCCGCAGATTGTGCCCAGGCCGGCGAAACTCTGGGAAAAAGCCAACCAAGGGCACCGCGAGGCTTCGACCGTATTCGTAAATCCTCTGTACATGCCTTTCGAGATCCTTGTCCCCCACCGCATCGGCATAGTCCAGCAGGCTGATAGCAGACATTAAATTAAGGTGAACATGTCCCCACTTGAAGGTGCCATCGTCTTCATACGCCTGGCGCACGTATCGAGCGAGTCTGCCGGCAATCTCGCCCGCTCGTTCATCCCCGGTCATGCGGAAATAACGAGCCACCCCCTGTAAGTCACCTCCTGCATCGGTACAGGCGGGCGGAGAAATAGTCAACTCACTGCCGTTGGCGGAATCGAGTGCCTGCTTCAGCGGCATAGGCTTGCCGGCCTGACCTCCATATGCGCCGGCTGCAGCCAAAGTCTGGTCGGGGGTGCGGTAGAGAATTTGGTAGGGAATCCACAGAGCATCGTTCTTCTCGACTCCGATCGCTTCGATGCCTCCGACCATCGTTTGAAGCAGCTTCTTAGAGAACGGATTGTCCGGATCCCGCATGTGCCAATTACAAAGTGCTAGAAGATTACGGCCGTTGGCATAAAGGTCGAATATGTGTTCAACGTCTGGCGGAGGCAGATTGGGGCTGCGCAAAACACTTCGCCACTCGTCAAACAGTGCCCACGGTCGTCCCTTCACCGGTGAGTATGTCAACCCGTCATCCGCTACCATGAGCTGCGACACTTCATACAGTCTCTTGTCAACATGCTGATTCACGTCGCTACCTGTAATGCTCCTCAGCAGTGGCATAGCCTCCAGATACTTCGGCTGGCAGCCGAAGAAATCGAGGCCACTCATATAGGCGATGGGAGGCTGAAAGTTGATATCCGTCTGAAGGTAAATCTCATAATCATAGTCGGGATTGCCGGAGCTGGTGAGTACTCCCTCAAGAGCGATCTGTGCCCGCTCGGCTAGGTCCAGAGTGGCGGGTATGATGGCCTCATAGCGATGTCCGCGATAGGGGGGTACCTGTACAGGTGGAATGGCCTGGCGGGCGTACGAGATCTTTCCGGGGCCGGACCGTATTGGCGCCGAGACGGGATCTGTCAAGCTCGCGGCAGCTCCAATACCCACCAATTCCTTCGGCGTTCTTTCGACGAATTCCCTCGTGTTCATGGTTGTACAGTCCTCCACGAGCTACACAAATCCTAGATCGGTGGGCCGTCGAGTGCAGAAGCCAACCTGCTGGCCGCCGATTCTTTACCAGGCATATGTCTTCCGTGAAACAAAAGCCGGCACTGTCTTGGTCGCAACCTCCGTCGTCTTGAAGTGCTCCCGCTTGTAAAGGGGGTAACCGACGGGGTCTTCGCTGGGGCCTGAGACCGCGAGGCACGTGTCACCTTTGAAACTAAACGTGTACTGTCTCGGCTTCTTACCCGCCAGGGTATACGTAAAGGTCTGTTCGGGCAGCGAGAATTCGGCTGTGATCGTGTCCCCTGGCCGAAGGTCGCTCAGTACGAGGTAGTCGCCGGCCCAAGGAGGTGCGGTCTCCATATTGTTGACGCGCACTCGTAGAGACTTCCGATTTACCCACGCCGGAATCCGGAGAGCAGCCGTCCGCGTCGTCTTGTTACGAAGCAAAACCTTCCCCCGATACGGCAGACAGCTTTCCACATCCATGGCTGTTGAGAATCGATTCAGCATGAGGTTGACCTGAACTGACGAGGAATCAATTTCGCGAAGAGTCCCTTCCCAGGCATAATAAATCGCATTCGTACAGTTCCCCGTGCAGCAGATCAAAGCGTCGGCAACCGCTTGAGTGGGAATGCCCCCATCGCCGCTGAAAGTACCGAGTCCGCGGGCGATGGCGTGGTCGGTTGACTTCAGACCGGAAGTAGGAAAGTCACCGGCATTACGCTCCTTCGCTGCCGTCGGATCTAGATGGACCGAAGCCTCGGAAATAGCTTGCAGATCGGCGACTCGCGAAAATTGCAGCTCGACAAAATGGTTTCTAACGTAATGACTGACGTCATCCCAATAATCTCCGAGCCCGGTGTCACTCAAACGAATCGCTAGAGCGATCATGTCAGCAGTGCTACAACCCTCCCCAAAACATCCGACCCGCGAAAAGCCCTTTGTTCGTGCACACTCATACCCCTCACGCACAAACTCCTTCAATCTCGGATCGTCGATGGCTCTTGCATAGTCGAGTAACGCGCGCAAATAAGTGGTATGTCCATGGAAGTGCCCTTCCCACTGGGCGTGTTCGGGTACTACTACCTCGTCGGGGGGGACGCCCTGCCACCAGGTCCACATGTTCGGGCGTTGGCAGAATTTGACTATCTTGCCAGCAAGACGAAGAGCGTCTTCGTCGCCGCTCAGCACGTACCATCGCGTCAAGGCTCGAATGACGGTCCCCTGATAGATCAATGTTGAACCTTCGCCTCCGTAGTGTTCGCCCGGTGGCGCTTGCTGCGTCTTCCAACCAGTTTTTGGATAGCTAAACGCGGTGCCGCAGCCCCCGTCGGGGTAATACGCCATGTCTCCGTCCACCACGGCGATCCGAGAGAGCGCTTGACAGGTCGCCTGCGTGCGCTTCAGCCATTCTGGGTCGTCAGTCTGCTGGTAATAAATCATCATGGCCATCATGTTGCGTGAGTTTCCCAAAATATTGGCATAGGGCACACCGCAGTGAGGGTAATTGTGCGCGGCCCCGATGTTGGTTTCGTGCCAGAGAGTCATGTGCGGCCATCCGGTGTAGAACAACCCGTCTTCAGCGACATGATTGAGCATGGAGCGCGTAAAGAGATCTTCAATGTCCCGATTGAGATCGCTTCCGCTGAGCGAACGGAGTAAGGGCAAAGATTCCCACCACTTTCCTTGGCACTCGAAGTCGTACTTAGCATGCAGCAGGTATGGCGGTTTGGCAGCAAACCGAATCCAGGTGGGAGCTTCGTAATCAGAGGTCGGGTCTAAAGCTTTGGTAAGGCCGTTTAACCCAAGAGTGGCCATGTCCACTAGATCGAGTGTGTCAGGAATGGTCCTGCCATTCTCTTCCGATCCCGCCGGCTTCTCGGAGCCTCGCCCCACTGAAAAGCCGAACGAGGAAGCCGCTGGTGCGAGGAGAATGCCCGCGGCGCCTTTAATGAAATGCCGGCGCTTCATGGTTCCTCCTTAAAACAGAGTTCCTGATGTGAGCAGTCTCGTTGCCTCTAGAGGATCACGATCCCCCCGTTAAGCCGCGAATTGATTTTGGATGCGCGGCAGCGACCATCAACGTCGACGGGCCTCTCATTTAGCACGCAAACACCGCCACCCCACTGTCAGGGATTTCCGTCGCCTTCTGCTGATGCCCACCACTATTCCCTTCGACACAAAAGCACCTAAGGTATCAGAGGCGGCTCCGTTCATTCGGTTTCGGCCAACTATATCAACTCTGTTGAATAAGTGTCAACGCCAAATCAAGAAAAGTTGGCACACCGGCACACCGACTTTTCAGCTCGATTAAATGCAGTGGTGGTACGGGGAAACCGAGGCTACGAACAATATCTGACTATTCGCATTAGATCTGTGTGTTAGATGCGGCCGGTACTTTCAAATTCCCACAGACACATACTTGCTCTCGACGTATTCCATCAAACCCTCCTGGCCGCCCTCTCGCCCGATACCGCTGCTCTTCATGCCGCCGAACGGACACTGCGCCGTTGCGGGTGTGGCATCATTGATTCCAATGATGCCGAATTCTAATTCTTCGGCGACGCGCATAATGGTCCGGATGTCCCGCGTAAATACATAGGCGGCCAGCCCGTAAGCTGTGCCATTGGCGTGTCGGATGACTTCCTCGATCTGCTCAAACGCAACCACTGGAAGAATCGGCGAGAAAGGTTCCTCTCGCATGAGAAGCATACCTTGATCGACCCGATTGACCACTGTGGGCTCAAAAAAGTATCCTTGCGTCAGGGTTTTCGGTCTTCCGCCCCCGCACAGGATCTCGGCACCCTTGTGCACTGCGTCCTCCAAGATCAGTTCTGCGCGCTGCAGCATTTTGGGGCTTTGCATTGGCCCGACCTGCACATCAGGGTCGAACCCGTCGCCGACTCTGAGTTTCTTTGCTTGGCGGACGCATAATTCTGTGAACGTGGGCTCCAGTTCGTGCGAAACGTAGAACCGGCTGGGACAAATGCAAACCTGACCGTTGTTACGGAATTTGTGGGCCACGGCGACTTGGGCGGCAGCTTCGATGTCGGCATCCTCAAACACGATGAAGGGAGCGTGCCCTCCTAATTCGAGAGATATGCGCTTTAGCTGATCGGCGGCTCCCCGCATCAATTCCTTCCCTACCGCCACTGACCCCGTGAAGCTGACCTTGCGACAGATAGGATTGTTCAGCAATTCTTTGCCCTGATCCGGTCCGTCGCCCATGACCAAGTTGGCGACACCGGTTGGAATTCCAGCTTGATGGAGGCATTCGAAGACCTTGATCAACGACAAAGGTGTCTCATCCGCAGGGCGTATCACGAAGGTACATCCTGCCGCAAGTGCTGCTGCCATCTTCCGAGCCGGCAGTATCACCGGAAAATTCCACGGCGTAATAAAGCCGCACACGCCAACGGGATGATGGATCACAAAATGACGTTTTGATCCGACCGTGGCCGGAACCACGCGACCGTACAAACGCTTCGCTTCTTCTGCGAACCAGTCAAAATAGCTGGCCGCTCCGCGCGGCTCGCCACGCGTGTCTGCAAGTGGGCGTCCTTGCTCGAGCGTTATTAGGCGCGCAATTTCTTCAGCGTTCTGCTCAAGTAATTCGGCAGTGCGACGCAGCAACTTACCTCGTTCATATGCGGTCATCTTAGACCAAGCTGGTAGAGCACGATGGGCCGCTTCCAATGCTCGTCTTATGTCGTCCGCGCCGCCGTAGGCAACCTCCGCTATAACTCCCTCGTTCGCCGGGTTAATGACGTTGCGATGCCCGCGCGACAAGCTGCTCACCCAACGACCATCGATATACATGGAGGTCTGAAGGTCCATGTTTCACCTCACCCGTGAAGTTTGATTCTGATGCAGGGTCGCGACCACCTCTCTCGCAATGAACAAGGCCACTGAACGAAACGTTTGCTGGGTCAACGCAGCTGTGTGGGGACTCAGAATCACGTTGTGAAGGCCGAGCAATGGATCGCCAGGGGGAAGGGGCTCGTGCTCAAACACGTCCAGACAAGCCGCTTTTAAGCGATGAGATCTAAGTGCAGTCACAAGCGCGGCCTGATCGATCACCCCTCCCCGGCTTGTGTTCACCACTATGGCTGTCGGCTTCATCATGCTCAAGGCCCGCGCGTCAATCAAATGCTGGGTCGCCTCCGTAAGCGGAACATGGAGACTCAAAAGATCAGCGTGGCTCAAGACTTCCTCCAAACTTGCCAATTGAATCTTTTGTCCGAACTGGTTGGCGAGGTTCGGAATATGGCAAACGTCGCAGGCCAGCACTTGCATCCTCAGCGCTAAGCCTATCTCTGCCACTCGACGTCCTATGTTGCCGAAGCCCACAATGCCCAGCGTGCTGCCGGCCGCTTCGATCAGCTGCGGATCGCGCACCTCCCACCACTGGCCATTGCGCACGGCATGATCATTGTTAACGATTCGGCGCCAAGCTGCGAGCGCCAAAGCCATCGTGTGTTCCGCTACTGCGTTAGCATTCAATCCCGAAGCGGAGATTACCTTGATCCCTAACTGAGCTGCCGTGTCGAGATCGATGTTGTCGAGACCAACTCCGGCTTTCGCAACACATCTCAAAAGAGGGCACTGCCTCAATAAATCGCCGTGTAGTTTGGCTTTGGCGCGGACAATGACCGCGTCGGCATCCCGCAAGCTCGAGAGCAACTCGCGCTGGCAAAAGTTATGCATTTGGCTTACGTCACCGGCCGCCTCGAGTATCTTCAGGGCATCCGGGTCAGTGGCTTCAGTGAGAACGATTTTCATGCTGAATTTTGCCCCGAATCTGTTGCCTCTTATACAATCACGTTGTCAGCTTGTCAAACCAAGGATTTCGCTCAGCTGCATTCTTGGATGTTCCTTGACAGTTCAGCAACGACATTGTATAAGCATCAATCGTCCGGCTTTCAGCCGCAACTCGAACGATGGAAGTCTTGTGCATCCACGCTTGGATGACGGGGTTCATCGTCGCTGTGACTTAGGTGACCAAAGTCGAGAGGGGCAGGCGTAGTCAGCGTCAACAGCTGGTCGCGCTGTTAGCGGTGCCTGATTCACATGCGTCCGGCAGAATGCAGATGCGGACTTCGGATGCTCGGGGCTGGGGGCGCGGGATTCACATTATCGTCGTGGAATCAACTACTTACGTTGATTTCAAGCGGCGGTAGCATGTCCGCCAGACGACCCTGTGCGGCCCCTGTGATTGGTCACATGCACGCACTCAACCTCATTCATCCTGGGAAGGACAATCGTTGCAAATCGGCGTTCTGACGCTGCTGTTCGGAGAAAGGCCGTTGGAGGAGACCCTTGATCGGCTAGTGTCGCTCGACGTGGGGGCTGTCGAATTCGGTGCAGGCGCTTACGTGCGCGCTCGTCACTTTCCTGTTGAAGAGTTGCTGGCGAGCGATAACCAGGTTCAACGCCTCAAGGACGCTCTTCTGCGGCGAGGTTTAATTGTCAGCGCTCTCAGTTGTCACGGCAATCCGCTGCACCCAAACGAGACCATCGCCAAAACACATCACACGGACTTTGTTAACACTTGCAGGTTGGCTCGCAAACTCGGCGTGACCCAAGTAAACACGCTCAGCGGATGCCCTGGAAGCGATCCGCGGGCGGTGTTGCCGAGTTGGGTGGTGTGTCCGTTTCCCGCTGAGGATTTCCTTAAGACGTGGGAGTGGCAATGGAACGAACGCGTCATCCCGTACTGGAAGAATGCAGTGAAAATCGCGCAGGATCACGGGGTGCGAATTGGAATCGAGATGGTCCCGAACTGCGTCGTCTTTAACGTGAGCACGTTGCTGCAGCTTCGGCAAGCAGTTGGAGAAACGATCGGCGCAAATCTTGATCCGAGCCATCTGTTCTGGCAAGGAGCGGACGTCGGCGCGGTCATTCGGGCCCTCGGGAATGCCATCTTTCACTTTCACGCCAAGGATTCGGCTCTGAATCCGTATGTGGTGGCCGTAGATGGCGTGCTGGATCCAAAACCCCTGACGAACGAGTTCGGCCGCTCCTGGATTTTTCGTACGGTGGGTTACGGACACGACGAATTAACTTGGAACAACATTTTGAGCGCCCTCCGGACGGTGGGCTACGATTCGGTTCTCAGCATTGAGCATGAAGACAGCCTGATGTCGCCAGAGGAGGGGCTGAAGAAAGCGGTCAGCTTCTTGCAGAGGAGTCTAATCCAAGCCCCACCGGGGCGGGCTTACTGGGCAGAATAGAATGCAAGGCGCCGTGGGTCAGAACGATCTCAAGCGACGCTTGCACGCCGGCGAGGCGGCGGTGGGCAGCTGGCTGTCCGTAGCCCATCCAACCGTTGCCGAGGTCATGGGACAAGCTGGCTTCGAGTGGCTGATTGTGGATATGGAGCACGGAATCATCGGCATCGAAGGCGTGCTTTCTCTAGTGTTGGCGATATGCACCACTCCGGCCGCGCCGCTGGTGCGCGTGCCGTGGAACGAGCCTGTCATCATCAAACGCGTTCTCGAAACCGGGCCCGCTGGCCTCTTGATTCCACAGATCAATTCCGCCCGGGATGTGGAAATGGCCATACGGTCGGCCCGCTATCCGCCGCAAGGAATTCGCGGCATCGGATGCCAGAGGGCAGCCGGCTTCGGGGCTTGGTTCGAAGAATACCTCGATCGCGCCAATGAACAACTGCTGGTAGCAGTTCAGGTCGAGACTGCCTCAGCGCTGCAGAACTTGGACGAGATTCTCTCCGTAGAGGGTCTCGACCTCATATTCATCGGCGCCAATGACCTATCCGCCAGCATGGGGTTTTTCAATAAGCCCGGTCATCCGTGCGTCCAAGAGGCCATTGATCAGGTCTTAGCTGCGGCTCGCCATGTCGGAGTTCCGGTTGGGTTAATGGCTTCGGACGTTGATGATGCTAAACATCGAATCCAGCAGGGCTTCCAATTTGTAGGTGTCGGCTCGGATGTTGGACTTCTCAGCTCCTTGTGCCGTGACATCTGCCGGCGGATCAAAGGGCTGACGTAGCCCGACGACGCGGGTCGGGTTCTTCAGGCAGACGCTCGGCGAGGGACGTTCATTTCGGAGGTCTGCTCATTGAATCGCGGGTGGCGCAGGGTTCACCGTGTTGCAGAAGGAGGCAAACGTGGCGAAGGGAAAAACCAAGCTGACAGGGACTCAAAAATCGCGCGGGGGAGTCCAGTCGGCGCCAGAATGGAACTTCTCCCCGGCAGGCGCCCAACTCGGAAGTTCTGCTCATCGAATCGCAGTTGGTGTAGTGCCCACCGAGTTGCACAAGGAGATCAAGACCCCGAAAGGAAAAACAAAGCTAACAGGGGCGCAAGCAGTGGTCCGGTACTTGATCGGCGAAAAGGTTCCTTACGCGATTGGAATCTTCGGTCACGGCAATGTCCAGCTCGGGCAGGCGCTGCATGAACTCAAAGACTCGATCCGCTTCGTCTGCGCCAAGAATGAGCAAACCGCGGTTCATATCGCGCTGGCCTACGCTAAATTGACCGGCCAGCCTCTGGCCGTGACTTCATCGATCGGGCCGGGATCCACGAACTTGGTGACCGGCGCCGCGGTAGCACGCGTAAACCGCTTGCCGGTAGTCCTGCTGGCAGGGGAAGCTTTTGCAGATGGTGTCGGTCCGGTTTTGCAGCAGCTAGAGTCTCTCCATGGGCGCACGGCAAATGACACTCTGGAACCCGTCAGCAAGTACTGGACGCGGATCTCGCGTCCTGAGCAACTGCGACGCCGACTCCGAGAAGCGTTCGATGCGATGCTCGAGCCTGGAGATGAAGGTCCGGCCACTATCTGCCTCCCAATGGATGTTCAGGCGGAAGCTGCGGAATTCGATGTTGAGGACCTGCTTCATACGCGCGACCGTGAGTACGTTCGGGTTGTTCCAGAGCGCCACCGCCTTCGGCTGGCGGCACGGAGAATCGCGGCGGCAAAGCGCCCGCTAATCTTGGCAGGCGGAGGCGTTTTGCGGTCTGGCGCGGAGCGTGAGTTAGCAGCACTTGCCGAACTATTAGCGGCTCCGGTGGCCATGACGCAGGCGGGCAAGGGTACGCTACTTTTTGACCACCCTCTGAATGTTTTCTCCTTAGGCCCCACCGGCACCTGGTGTGGAAATCGGATCGCCAAGAAAGCCGACTTGGTGGTCGGCATCGGAACCCGGTATACCGACTTTTCGACGGCTTCGGAGACTCTCTTCGAATCTCGGCCGGAGTTCGTTAACGTCAGCATCTGCTACGACGATGTAGGGAAAGAACGTGGATTGAAGCTCTGGGGAGATGCTCGAGAAACCGTGAGTGCTCTCCGGCAAATCCTAGAGGAGGAAATCCATTGGGGCCCGCGAGGAACTGGTGAAGGACGCGAGTATGTTGCGGGCACCGCCTATTTTAAGGAGATCCAAGCCGAACGGCAGGCTTGGCTCGCGGAAGCGGACCGCTGGCGCACGATGGAGGGAACTCCCATTCCGCAGTCGACCGGTATCGCCATCATCAATGATTTCGTCACGCCACAATCGGTGGTGATTAGCGCGGCCGGCAACCTACCGGGTGATCTTTCCAAATTGTGGCGGGATAAAGATCCGAGAGGCTATCTCTGCGAGTGGGGTTTCTCAACCATGGGCTACGAGGTTGCCGCCGGACTGGGAGCGAAACTGGCCTGCCCGGACCGGGAGGTAGTTGTGTGCGTTGGAGATATGAGTTTCCTGATGGCCTCCCAAGAGATCGTTACGGCGGTACAACACGGACTGGCCTACACCGTCGTCGTATTCGACAATGGCGGCGGTCAGTCGATTCGTCACTTGCAGAAGAATTCGGACTTCTCCGACTTCGCCATGGAGTTCAGACGGGGGACGGAATTCGTCGCCCTTGATTTCGCGAAATTGGCGGAGGGCATGGGTGCATACGGCTTGCGCGCCGAAAGTGGGGAGGAGCTAGCGACCGCACTGCACCAAGCCCGAAAGAACACGGATCGGCCTACGGTGATCCACCTAAGGGTCGAGCGGGAGAATATGATTTGCGACGTGGACGCCGAGGCCTGGTGGGATGTGCCGCGCCCGGCGCTCGATGTTGATGGCCGTGAAAGCGAATCCCGAAAAAATTACTTGGCGTCGAAAGCCAAGCAGATCGTGCTATAGCCCCTGAGAAGGGGTTTGCACCCCCGGAGTGTTTCCTATGGTGAAGAATCTTCTACACGTCGGACTCTGCGTCTCGAACTTGTCAAGGGCAAGGCGTTTCTATGCGGAAATCCTGGGTCTTAAGGAAATCATTCGGCCGGACATCTTCGGGACCAAAGGAATCTGGTTTGACGCGGGAGCAGGCGACCAACTCCATATCACCCAAGCGGATGAGACGAACTCTGCCCCAAACCCGGCGCGTCCGACACAACTCAGAATCGCCAACCATATCGCTTTCCGCATTGAGAATTATGAATCGGCCCTAGCCACTCTCAGAGATGCGGAAGTCGAGTGCCAAGCCGGCCGATTGGGATTCAAGCAGATTTTCGCCTCTGATTACGATGGAAACGTGATCGAATTGCAGGAAGTAGATACGGGCGGCCTGCCACAACGATTGACGGCCACGAACGAGTGAGGGACTGCGACTCCTTGAACTAAAGAGAGAGTTTGCATGCGGTTCTCTGAACTTGTCGAGCTGCTCGAAGATACAGGTCATGCACCTCTTCTGCTGGTCGGACGGCGAGCGGGACTTCAGGTGGTCTGCGCGCCCACTCTTGTTGGACGCGTGATGAGCTGCGCTTTTGACGCGCAGCGCAGCGATACGCTTGGCTGGATTGGAGTCGAAGCGATCGAGCGTGGCGCCGTCGACCCCGTTTTCAATAATTTTGGCGGGGAGGAGAGGATTTGGTTCGGGCCGGAGGGCAGTCAATTCGGACTTCACTTTGCGGACAAGGAGCAAAGCTTTGCCGCTTATCGAGTACAGCCCGCCATGAGTTCCCTGCCTTATACCCTGCTCAGGCTATCGCCGCAACAAGACTTCTTGGTAATGTTTTCCCGAATTGAGTTGTCGAACCTGCAGGGGACCAGATTCACCCTCGACGTAGAGAGGACGGTCCGCCTCGTCGAAGTATCTCCGTACCAGTTAGGTGTGGATGGTGGGGTTGAGACCATCGGTTTTCAATCTGAGACGCTGATCACAAATATCGGTCCGCGGTCGATCGGCGCGGAAACTGGGTACCTCTCTTGCTGGACGCCGGGAACTCATTCGAATCGAGCAGGGAGCTTTGTCGTCATGCCGTTCCGCGCGACAGAAGCGCACGAGGAGGGCGATCCAGTTTTGCGTGACTACTTCAAACACTTCTGCGTCGGAGGACGCTTCCCGGCGGAGCGCTGGCGAATTGGCCATGATCATGCGGTACTCAAGAGTGACGGAAAGTGTCGGGTCAAAGTCAGCATCGGTCCGAAGCGTGCCCTCAATCGCATCGGTAGCGTTGGCATGGACGGCACGGAACTTACGATAAATGATTTCGATGTCTATCCCGAATTCCGTATGTTGCTGCGTTTTGGCGGGAGATACCACCGGAAGAGATCTTGGAAGGTGAAGCGGTCAGTTCCTACATCGACGGCCCAGATGAACGAGGTAACCGCGCAGGAGACTTTTACGAACTCGAAACGTTGTCACCAGCCCTGCGGCTCAGGTCCGGCGAAGGTTTTGTCCACCGCAATCGAGTGGTACACTTCCGCGGTTCGTTCGACGACATCGACCTGATTGCGAAGCGTTTCCTGAATGTTAGCGGGAGGCACATTTTAGCTGTTTTTGAAGGCGACAGTCTGTAATTGGGAGAGGACCCCTCGCAGCCTTCGCCTAGACCAGACCTTATCAGAACGGCATGACTGAAGAACAAGCGCGCATTCCTTTTTTGACTGGACACGGAATATCCAAGAGCTTCGGCAATGTGCGGGCATTGCAAAACGTCAATATTGAGATTCGGGAAACTGAGATTCTCGCGATCGTTGGCGATAACGGAGCAGGCAAATCTACACTGACGAAGATCCTCACCGGCATTTGCCAGCCAGATCAAGGCGATCTCTCTGTTGCCGGAGAACGCACGCGAATTGGTAGTCCGCTAAAGGCGCGAGAACTGGGTATCGGCGTCGTTTTGCAAGACCTCGCACTGGTGGATTGCCGCGACGTAGCATCTAATCTTTTCTTAGGCTGCGAGCCAACTCGCTGGGGCATTTTCGTAAATCGGCAGCAGATGCGGCGGGAAGCGGAAAGAGTGCTGGGGCAGCTGGAGGTTCACGTGCCCTCCGTCGCTACTGAGGTGCGCTGGCTGTCGGGCGGCCAGCGCCAGGGCGTGGCGATCGGAAGAGTGATGCTGCGACGGCACCGCGTCGTTTTCATGGACGAACCTACGGCAGCGCTTGGCGTCAAAGAGTCACGAAGAGTTCTGGATCTCATCTTGCGCCTCAAGTCCGCAGGAGCTGGAGTTGCCATCATCAGTCATGATATGCAACACGTGTTCTCGGTGGCAGACCGCATCCTAGTGCTGCGCCAGGGCAAAGTTGTGGGGGAACGCGACCGAACCTCTACTACTCCGCAAGAGATTGTCGAGATGATTGTGGGCGCTCATGTGCTATGAATTGGAACGCTGAGCGTGCGTGAACACGAGGGCGAACATTCGAAGTATCAGTTCAAACGTTGGCTGACAAGCCGCGAGGCCGTGATCACGTGGATAGGGGTAGCCGGCTTTATCCTCTGTGCTTTTTCAGTTGATCGTTTTCTCACTATCGACAATCTTCTCAATCTGAGTCGCCAGATTGCTCTGATCGGGATCGTGTCGGTAGGCATGACATTCTTGTTGGTTGCAGGCGAGATCGATATCTCTGTGGGATCAGTCTATGGTGCCCTGAATGTCGTCATGGGGGTTCTTGTTGTTCGGCACGGCTTCAATCCATGGGTTGGACTGGCCCTCGTAATGGCCATCGGGCTTGCGATCGGAGCGTTCAACGGGATCGCGGTTACACAAGTGAGGGTTCCTTCTTTTATCGTCACACTGGCAGCGATGACTGCCTACCGGAGCGCTGCGCTTCTTCTTTCCGGCGAACAGCCATCCGTCACCGACGGTGCGGGTTCCTTTTACGACGTGACAGGTGGGTACGTCGGAAGAATCCCGTGCCTGATCGTCTGGATGGCCGCTGTGATGCTAGTGGGGGGAGGAATTCTCTCGCAGACGCGATTGGGCTGGCATGTTTACTCGGCGGGCGGGAATGAACTGGCGGCCAGAGAGTGCGGCATTCGCACGACACGCGTAAAGATCTTTTGTTTCATGCTTACCAGCACGCTCTGCGGTTTGATTGCCGCCCTGCTCTTCGGCTGGTTGCACGTCGCGACCCCGACGACCGGCACAGGCTTTGAGTTTCAGGTCATTGCAGCTGTTGTCGTCGGAGGGGTTGCGCTGAACGGTGGCAAAGGTTCAGTTTACGGAGCATTTATCGGAGCGATGATACTGGGAATCATCGGAAGCGCCTTGGTGCTATTAGGTCTCTCTCAGCAATGGGAGGAAGTTATCACCGGCGCTTTGATTCTCGCTGTCGGCGCGGTTGATGTTGGCGTTTACGGGCTTTTCTCGCGCGAACTGTCGCACATCCGGCATTACCTGTCCAGGCGAGCCAACAGTTAGACTGCCCTCCATGGTCGTATATCGATGGCGCGCGAAAGAGCTTGGGACCCCCTGCATTTGTCGGGAACACGGAGCGGTCACGAGGGCGTGACATGAGCCTTCAAATAGGCACGGCACCGGTCTCCTGGGGTGTTTGGTTTGCGGATGACTGCAAGCAAATACCCTGGCAGCGTTTCCTGGATGAGGTGGTCGAAGCGGGCTACCAGAGTATCGAACTTGGCCCTTACGGATATTTGCCCACAGATCCCGTTAGGCTAAGGAGTGAACTGAGCCAGAGGATGCTGAACGTATCCGGGACTTTCCTTATGGGTAATCTGGAGAATCCTAGCAAGTGGCCCGACCGCGATCGGACCGTGGAACGCACGTGCGAATTGCTTGCTGCTGTCGGCGGCCAGTTCGTCGTGCTCATCGACGATACATACACGGATCCGTTCACGGGGGTCCGCACTGGCCCCACTCGGCTCGTTGCGGAACCCTGGGAGCATCTGATTGCCGCAGTTCACGAAATTGCAGATAAAGTATTCACTCAGTATCGTCTGACTCTAGTGTATCACCCGCACGCCGAGACCCACGTAGAGTACGAGGATCAGATTGAACAGTTTCTGCAGCAAACCGACCCTGCTCGAGTTTCTCTATGTCTTGATCTTGGCCACCTCGCTTATCGGGGCGGGGATCCGGTCAGTTTCATGCGCCGGCACCACAAGCGAATCGCATACTTACACTTGAAGAGCGTGGACCCGAAAGTACGAAACGTCTTTCACGAGCAAAGCATTCCCTTCTCCCGAGCCGGGGAGATGAATCTGTTTTGCGAACCGTCAGTGGGTGTTGTGAACTTTTCGGCGTTTCGCGACGTATTGAGCGAAGTGCACTACCAAGGTTGGGCCGTGGTGGAGCAGGATCTCTATCCTTGCCGGTTCGACAAGCCTCTGCCGATCGCTAAGCGCACACGGGCCTATTTGAGGCAGCTTGGACTCGGCTGAGCGCTCAAATCGAAAAGCCTCCGTAGAGACTGCAGGGTGTAAGGGCTGGCACGCCCTAAAAAAAGTGCGATGCTGACGCGCAACTTCATTTCTCCAGCCGTTTCGGTAGGTAATTCCGATGCTTTCTTCTACAGTCTCTGAACGTACCTCCCAACGCCAGCGTACGCAATACGCCTTTTTCCTCTCCTGCGTGGCGGCTTTGGGTGGCTTCTTATTTGGATATGATTTGGTTATCATTTCGGGAGCGCAGATTTTTCTCAAGCAGCAATTCGCGCTTTCTCCCGGACAATTTGGCTTCGCGGTAAGTAGCGCGATTCTTGGATGCATTGCAGGCCCTTCCCTGGGTGCATGGTTGTGCGACAAGATTGGCCGCAAAACCACCTTGCTGGCGGCGGGAATTTTGTTTGTGGTCGGCGCCTTGGGAACTACATTTGCGGCAAACATCGCAATGTTCAATACATTCCGCATCGGGGGGGGCGTTGGAGTCGGGTTAGCTTCCCTTGCAGCTCCTATGTACATCGCCGAGCTTGCACCTGCAGACTGGCGTGGCCGCCTCGGACTCATGTATCAGTTCGCAGTGGTGTCTGGAGCGTTTTCGGCGACGATCGTCTCCTATTTTCTGGCCAGATATGTCGCGCCCGAGCTGAGCTGGCGTCTGATGTTTGCCTCCTTCCTCGCCCCAGTCTCCGTCTTCATCATCTTGCTCCTTCAGGTTCCTGAGGCACCGCGCTGGCTCGCGGAGAAGGGCCGCATCGAGGAAGCCCTGCAGATTCTCAGCCGGGTTAATCGAGAAGATCAGTCGAGAAAGGAACTCGATGAGATAAGGAAGTCACTCGCTGATGAAACCGGGAGCGTTGCCGAACTCTTCGAACCCGGAATGCGCCGGGCGCTATTGGTGGGTGTTGCGTTAGCGCTGTTCAACAATTGGACCGGATGGACCGGTCTTGCCTATTATTTGCCGTTCCTTTTCCAACAGTGCGGATATCCACGGGCCGCCGCTGCCATCGGCGTGAACGTCATCATCATGGGCGGCAGTCTTATTCTCACGGCCATCTCCATTTGGCTGGTTGACCGGGTGGGAAGAAGACCGATCTGGCTAATCACTTCACTCGCAATGTTCTTCTGTCTTTTGGCAGCGGGTCTTGTTTTTCAGTCGCACTTGCAGGGACCAATCGCCGTCGCGGTCATTTTCCTCTGTGCCGCGCCACATAGTATCGGGCTTGGTCCACTACCCTGGCTTATGATGTCCGAACTTTACCCTACCCGCATCCGCGCTCGTGCGGTCAGTATTACCACCACCTGTCTGTGGATTGCCGGCTTTACCGCTCCGCTTGCATTTCCTACCATCGAGAACACTTCCAAGCGAGTCCTTGGAAGCGGCGCTGGTGTATTTTGGTTTTATTCTGCGGTCTGCGTGCTTTCTTTCTTATGGGCTCTCAAGTTTCTTCCTGAAACCAAGGGAAGATCCCTAGAAGAAATCGCCGACTCTTGGCGAATCAACGCGTAAGCGGACCAATTCCGGTTCTCGAGGCGGGTTCGCCAGCGTGAAAGTCTGCGCACGCGGCCTTGCGAAGGAGGTCTTAATGCTTCTGCGCGACCAAGTCGTCCTCGTTACTGGTGCAAGTGTAGGTATTGGAAGATCTCTTGCCGTAGGCCTTGCCGCCGAGGGAGCCATCGTGGGAGTCAATTTCAAGAACAGTCGCGAAGACGCAAAGGAAACTTGTCGGTTAATTGAACAAGCGGGCGGAGTTGCAAGACTCGTTCCGGGAGACATCAGCAAGAAGGAAGAAGCCGAAAGAGTAGTTGAGGAGACCGTTCAGTCTTTCGGTCGGATCAACGCGCTGATCAATAACGCAGCCAGAACGCGCTTTGGTCCATTCTGCGAGGTCACCGAAGAGGACTGGCTCGACGTCGCCAACACGAATCTCAAGGGCACCTTTTTCACTTCTGTGGCAGCCGTACGATTCATGAGTCAGCGCGATGGCGGGTCAATCGTCAACGTAAGCTCCTGCGCGGCGCGGTTGATGGTGCGCTTTCACTCTCTTTATGCCATGTCGAAGGGAGGGATTGAGACCCTCACCCAGCAACTGGCTGTGGAACTGGCTCCGCTCATAAGAGTCAACTGCATTGCGCCAGGCCCTACAAGCACTGCGCGCAACCGCCGCTACGATGTTCACTATGATGGGAACTGGGGCAGAGTGATTCCCATGAAGAGGGTGGCAGCACCCGAGGACATGGTGGGAGCTGTTGCCTTCCTTGTTTCACCCAGGGCATCATTTATCACTGGCCAAGTTGTCCGCATCGACGGCGGCTGGACTTTGAAGGGCCACACGCCCGACCTTGAGAAAGAAGACTTCTCGTCCGATCGGTCTTTGGGCTAGACGTATAGCGCGTTGTCCGCATCTTCTCCGCTGAAAATGATAAGCTTCTTGTGTTTTCAAGTGGAACCGAGTCCAGAACGGTGAGACTCCTTTTCGACCGTGTGAGGCTGCTCGACACCGAGAATCTGGGGGGGCTTCACAGCCTCTTGATTGCCACTTATGCGCTTTGCTCCTGAGAAATGGGACTTAGGGATTCTTGCCATCGTCCTATTTCTCTTTGCGTTTTTTTCCTTGACCACCGCACGGTTTCTTTCTGTGGGAAATCTTTTCGATATTCTGAGACAGGTGTCACTACTGGCGATCCTCGTCGTGGGGGTGACGTACCTCATGATTGCCGGGGAGTTTGATCTTTCAGTCGGATCCAACTACGGGTTGCTCGCAACGCTGGTGGGGTTTCTCGTTGTCAATCGCCAGGTGAACCCGTGGCTTGCAACCCTGATCGTAATCGTTTTGGGCATGATTGTGGGGTTCCTCAATGGGCTTTTGGTCACGGGGCTAGGTCTCAGTTCCTTCATTGTTACCTTCGGTTCGATGATCACTTTGCGCGGAGCTACCGACCTCGTTTCGGGTGGCTTCCCCATTTCTGCAACCGACTTTCACTCTAGCTTCTACAGCCTCTTGGAAGGTTCGTTTCCAGGAGAAATTCCCCATCTCGTCGTCCTGATGATCATCATTACTGGGATCGCGGGAGTTGTGCTAGCAACGACGCGTTTTGGATGTAATGTCTATGCGGTCGGAGGAAGTGCGAATGCGGCGAGAAGCTGTGGCATTAACGTTCGGGTGGTCAAGGTAGCCTGCTTCGTAATAACCGGCGGTCTGTGTGGAATAATCGCTGCCTCATTATTCGGTTGGATAGGCATTGCACCATATAATACGGGTAGTGGTTACGAGCTGCGGGCGATTGCCGCTGCTGTCTTGGGCGGGACTGGGCTTTTCGGCGGACGTGGAACCGTATTCGGAAGCGTCATGGGATGTGTTTTGCTTGGGATGCTCACCGATGGCCTTATCATGATGGGTGTGAGACAGTTCTGGGACGGGGTCGCATCCGGAGGCATCATTCTGATCGCCGCTACAATAGATCTGGTGCTTCGTCAGAAGACGACGAAACGGTCCGCCTAGTATAAGGACCTAGGCCGAAGCGGCTTGAAGTGGTCGCCCGTTTTTCGGATCGTGGCGCTCGGCAAGCTTCAGCGATTGTGCCTCGCGTCGCGCAACGCGAGGCGTTCCCGGGTGCCCTTCATACCCCAAGCGCGTTGAGATCCTGTGTGCAGCCGCGATGACGGAGTCTCGATAGAAATCCAGCCGCTCAAGCGTAATGCGCTGAGTGGGACCGCTTATCGAAATCGAACCCACCACCGCGCCGCTAAAGTTCCTTACTGGCGCCGCGACACACCGGATGCCCGGGTATGTTTCCCCGTCGTCCAAGGCATAGCCTTGGGCGCGGACAGCGTCAAGGTGTTTCTCCATTTTAGAATGGCTCGTGATCGTTCGACGGGTAAACCTCGCTAAACCTTTTTCCCGCAGAATTCGCGCGCGCTCATCAGCAGGCAAGTAAGCCAGTATCGCTTTACCGGATGCGGTCGAGTGGATAGGAATGGGCTGTCCTACCCCGCTTGAGATATTCAAAACCTGCGACCCTTCTTCTTTGTGAAGATACGCGATGATATCTCCAATCATCACGGCTAGAATCGCCATCTCCTTGGTCTCTCGTACCAGTTCCTTCAGAACCGGAACGGCAGCTGCGTACAAATCCATCTTCCGAATGCGTTTGCCCGCGAGCTGAACAACCTTCCAGGCCAAGGTATATTTCTTAGAGACGGGATCCTGTTCGACGTAGCTATGCTGCATAAGCAACGACAGCGTTCTAAACACGATGCTTTTGTCGGAGGCCAGCTGTCGGCTCAGCTCGCTAACTCCTACGCCGTCGACCGCACTAGCCAGTACGTCCAAGGCCCTCAGGCCACGGTCCAGCGACGTAATCATCACTTCAGTTCTCTTGTTTTTTTTCTTCATGAGACACAACCTCTGCGTCGGTCCATCGCCCGCTACCTGTCGCCTCACTCCGGGCGGTTCTACAGTATAGCACTCAGAGAATCAGGCAAACCAAGAGTGGCAGAGGGAAACGATAACACATCCGTTGAATGTCCCCGCGATACATCCACACGAGTGAAGCGTTTGCTCATCTTGACATGGAAGCAATCGTGTTGTATAAGCATCAACGAATTTGAAGGGCCCCGCTGCGGCCTCATTCCGGGGAACCGCAGCGTCTCCCTGTGTTAAGGTGCTATGATAACAGATGGGTTTGGAGAATCGAAAACGCCGGGACGCATTGAACCACAGTGGTACGCCTTATATACCCGGTCACGACACGAGAAGTTTGTTGCTGCCCTTCTTGAGGCGAAGGGGTTTTCCGTCTTTCTGCCAGTGAAGGAAGCAAGAAGGCAAGTTGCGTCGGTGCGGGCCCGCACAGTCTGCTCCCCTCTGTTTCCCGGGTACGTTTTTTGCAGCTTCGTTTGCACCGGAGAAACCATTCATCGCATCATCTCGACACAGGGTGTCGTTTCAATCGTCGGAACTCGGCGAGTGCCGGTTCCCATACCAGATGAGCAAATCGATTCCATACGTCGCGTAATAACGTGCCGCACGCCTTGTCACCCGGGTAGAGACTACCGCCGAGGCGACCAAGTCACCGTCAAAGCGGGCCCTCTCACGGGTTTGAAGGGGAGGCTGATCCGTTACAAGAACGAACGGGTCCTGGTAATCGTAGTAGAACTTCTGAAGCGTGCCGTCCTCGTGGACATCGATCAGAACGTGCTCGAACTGGCACGCACAGCTTAGACGAGCTTTAGTGATCGAATTTCTCGTAAGAGATTTTGATTCAATCTCATACGGAGAAACGAGAGGGACGGAGTGTCGAGAAAACCGAGCTCATTGTGCTGAACAACTCAGCGTTCCCCGTATTCGCTCTCCCTCACGAAGGCACGATTCTTGACCCTGGAAGCGATCTCGCTTGAGCTATCATGATGGACCCCTACGAAAGAATGCCAAGGAAAAGCTCAGCTTCCCAAACCATGGAAACTGACAAGGCTCGGTTTACCGTTGCCTTAGTGGCAATCGACGCAACGGAGATACCGCAATGGGTGTGGGATTCAATGTCGGCCGAAGGTATTCGTTTAATTGCCCACGACTGCACGCGCCCGGACGAATTTCTCGAGTACGCAAGAGACGCCGGCTTGGTTTGGGTCCTCGGCGGAAATAGCTTCGTGTCGGCTGAAAGCCTTGCTCCCCTGCTGAGCAAGTTGCCGAAATGCGGAGCCATTCTGCGCTCGGGGAGCGGCACGGATAACGTCCCTGTTGAGGAGGCTACGCGCCTCGGAATCGTTGTCGCCAACACACCCGAAGCCACTTCCGACATTGTCGCCGAGCATGCGATCGGGTTGCTCTTTGCAGTGGTTCGCCAGATATCTCTGCACGACCGCTTGATTCACGGAGGAACGTGGGACCGTTCTCGGGCTTGGCCCAAGTGGCACCTCGAGGGTCAGACTCTAGGATTGGTGGGCTTCGGTCACATCGGGCGTGCGGTAGCTCGCAAAATGGCTGGATTTGGCGTGAGGGTCTTGGTCCATGACCCCTTCTTGAGCAGTGAGGAGCTCACCCGGAACGGTGTTCGCGCGGCGAAGTTTGACGATCTGCTGGCAGAGGCTGATTTCATTTCGCTGCACTGCCCTTTGACCCCAGCCACTTTTCACAAGATTGCGCATCAGGAGCTGCGTAGGATGAAGCCCACGGCGATACTCATTAACACGTCGCGCGGCGCTGTGATTGACGAAGTCGCTCTCACGCGCGCCCTTCATGAAGGTCGAATCGCCGCTGCCGGCCTCGATGTGCTGGAACAGGAACCGCCGTCTCCCGAAAACCCCCTACTCGCCCTCCCCAATGTAGTTCTGACGCCGCACATCGCGGCGCTTTCCGACCTGTATTTCGAGAGCGTGTGGCGCGATTCTGTGGACGTGATTCTCAGCCTCGCGCACGGTCATTGGCCGCGCTGGTGCGTCAATCGAGGCGTAAAACCTCGGTGGGCGCTCCGAGATGGTAGCGGATACACAGAAGGCTGAATCATGGGCACCAACGCCGTCGATGCGGAAAAGCTCAAAACTTTCGTAGTTCAAGTTCTGGAAAAGGCAGGTATCGCGTCCGAAGACGCCCAATTAGCAGCGGAGGTCTTAGTCGCGACCGACATCCGAGGAACCAGGACGCATGGGGTTCGACAGTTGAGGCGGTACGTCGACCAAATAAAGCTCGGTGGAATAAACGCAAAAGCGGACATTCAGGTGACGAGGTCAGGCCCCACTTGGGCGGTAGTGGACGGTCAGTCGGGTCTGGGCATGGTCACTGCCTACAAGGCGATGAAACTGGCAATGGCCAAAGCGAGCTCTGATTTCGTCGGCATCGTGACAGTAAGGAACAGTAATCATCCCGGGGCGATCGGCTATTATGCCAACATGTGCGTTCAAAAGGATATGATTGGATTGGCGACGACGAACGCCGACCCGACGATGAGTGTCCCTGGGTCTGCGGGACGAGTCCTCGGGACAAATCCTCTGGCTTATGCGTTTCCAGCAGGACGGGAGCGAAGCATCACTCTCGACATCGCAACAAGCACCGTATCTGGCGTCAAGATTGAACAGGCGGCTCGGGAAGGCAGGGCTGTACCGGAGGGCTGGATCGTTGATCGCCGCGGTTGCCCGACAACCGATCCGGCAGCACTAGCGGCCGGAGGCGCCCACCTTCCTGTGGGAGGACATAAGGGATACGGACTGGCCTTGATGGTAGAGATTCTTACCGGTGTGCTATCCGGCTCTGCTGTTATGGATGAAATTCATTCTTTCGCGCGATCCCCAGAGAAGCCTTCGAATGTTTCGCATTTTTTCTTGGCAATGAACATTGGCGTCATGGTTCCAATAAGCGAGTTCAAGGGCAGACTGGATACCGTAGCAGAAAAAATACGAAGCCTCTCTAAAGAAGGGGAACATATCTATCTTCCCGGAGAGATCGAGGTTTTAGAAGAAGAGAAAGCCAAGACCCAAGGCGTCTGCTTGGATGAGTCGACGCTTTCAGACTTGAGACTGCTAGCACAAGATTTCAAAGTACGGTGCCCTTACCCCTGGGCACAATAAGGTATTGCCTTCGAGGGTCGCGCATTGGATCAGGAACCTTTGGACGAGGATAACCGAGGACGAAATCAGGGCTATCACCTGTCCGGCAAGCGCTCTACGCGAAGAGTTTTTCTACGCAACGGCGCTGGCGGCGCTGCTACGGGGGTGCTGGCGGGCTTACTTTCCGCGTGCAACCGGTCATCGTCCGCCTCTGCGGAAAAAGGAGAGTGGGGCCCAAAGCGGAGGATGGTGTGGATTCCTCAAGCTGCAGGCGATTGGGAGCTCCCCGTTCGCGTTGGCCAGTTGGAGTTCTGCAAGATGGTTGGTTGGGACTACCAGCATTTGGGCAATCCTGTTTATTCCGTTCAGAATCATCTCGACCTGCTGAACAATGTTGTGATGGGAAGGCCGGACGTTGTTGTGACCTCGCTCGAGAGCCCAGGGATAGTGAGTGGGATTAAAAGAGCGATAGAAGCGGGGATCACGGTGGTACTTGTGAACCAAGTAGTGCGTGAAGAAGCGCTCAAGCTCGGACTGAACTCCATTGTGCAGGACGAGATGGAAGCAGGAATTCTCAACGGGACGCAGGCAGCGCTATGGGGCGCAAAGATCTCCGGAAAAAAGGACGGGGTCATTCTGATCGGCAACGGAAATCCCGGTTCCGTTTCGATTGATCTGCGTCAGAAGGGCACCGAGCAGGGGATCGCCTCCTACAACAGTGATCACGGGACCCATTTCACCCATGAAGTTTTCGCCGATAGTGCCTTTGAAGATATCGTGACGTCGATTGCCAAATACAGCGCGCAAATTGACGAAAAGGGTGACCATTTGGTTGCGTTGGTAGGTTTGGGCGGGCCGAGCGGTGTTGCTATCTGGAAAACGCTCAAGCAACGCAATATCCCGCCGGGCCGTAAGGTTGCCGCTGGATCAACCGATATCTTCGTGGACCAACAAACTGCCCTAGAAGAGGGTTATTTACAGTGGGGGATTGACCAGGATCTTCTCGTTCTGGGTTTCATTTCGGCGGCCAGCGCATGGCTCCAGCTGGAGCAGGGATATCACTACTGGGACATTCGCTTCCAGGGGGAACTGGTGCTTAAGAATGATATTCCTCGCATTCGGGCCCGAACTGAGGCTTGGCTTTTTAGGGCCAAGCAGTTGAACCTGGTGTCAGGATAGATCCCTCCTGACAACACTAGGGGTGCGGCCTGACCTGCTGAAGAAACCCGGATTTACCGGAATTGGACGAGCCGAAACATCTAATTTGCGGTGAACTAAGACCGCTTTCGGCATCGGTGCATACCGATGCCCCTACGTGTGCTGATCAACCAGCGTGAGAAATCACGCAGGCGACCCAAAATGCAAACAAGAACCCTCGCGGTTGTGCTGTTATTTCCCTTGCTGGCAATATCTATGGGCGCCCAATCGCCGACCGTTCACGCGGACAAGGCGAGCATGGATCCGGAAAGGTTGGCACGCGTCCCCGTCATGATGCGATCGTACGTAGAGAAGGGGCGCGTCGCGGGAGCAGTGACCCTAGTTGCGCGGCACGGCACAGTGGCCAGTCTGGAGGCTGTCGGCTTCCAAGATCTTGAGAGCAGGAAGCCGATGCGCATTGACACGATATTCCAGATCATGTCTATGACCAAACCCATTACAGCCGTCGGGCTGATGATTCTGGCTGAGGACGGTAAGTTATCGCTGGGCGATCCAGTTGAAAGGTACCTGCCCGAATTCAAGGGAATGTGGTTGGTTGAAAGTCGCGACGGTGATAAGTCTATGACGCTTAAGCGGCCTTCGCGTTCCGTTACGATTCGCGATCTGCTCACACATACGTCGGGCTTTCCGCCAACGCCACCTGAGGCCTTCCGGCCGTTCGAAGTCTGGGATACGACTCCGATGGACAAACTTGTGGCAGTCACCGCGCAAGAACCGCTCAATTTCGAGCCCGGTAGTCGATTTGAATATAGCAGCATGGGCTTTGAAGCGGTGGGGCGGGTCATCGAAGTGGTCTCTGGGATGGCATTCGACGAATTCCTCGCGACGCGCTTGTTCGCGCCGCTCGGCATGAAGGATACCTTTTTCTTTCCTCCTCGAGATAAGTATGACCGGATTGCTTCCGTCTACGTGCTCGAAGATGGGAAATTGAAACCGGTGGGGACCGATAACCCTGGCGGCGGAAAGTGGAAATACCGCCAGGGAGCGAAAAACCCGCTGCCCGATGGCGGCTTATACACCACAGCGCCGGACCTCTTTGCGCTGTACCAAATGTTGTTGAATGGCGGGACGTACCATGGCGCACGGATTTTGTCGCCAGCCACAGTGGAACTGATGACAACCTCTCTCACGGGAGATATTCCTGTGTGGGGCGAGAGTGGCCAGGGCTACGGCTTAGGCTGGCTTGTAAATCGCGACTCCAGGTCGTTCTTCACTCTACCCTTTACTTCCATTGGCACCTTCTCACACGCCGGGAGATTCAGCACCGAAGGCTGGGTGGACCCCACGCGAGACTTGGTAGGAATATTCTTGATCCAGCGCGAGCCTTACACTACAGAGGAACGCGACGCGTTTATGTCTGTCGTCGCGTCTGCCATTGTGCGCCCAACTTCGGAACACGCCCCGTAGAATCCAATTGCGTGTGCCGTCATATAATTCGCCCGACTGCCGCTCGTCCGCGGCTTCCTGCCTGACGCAGATCTCGAGTTTTACGAAAATGGCCCGCGGCAGAATACGCTTGGGTATTATAGGGACGGGCAGCGCCGTACAGACGATCCATTGGCCGGTCCTCCAACGGCTCTCAGCGGAAATCCGGATTGCGGCTGTCGTCAGCAGGAGGCAGCAGAATGCGAAGGCGTTCGCCCGACTCGTGGGCGCGGCCCGGGTGTACAGCGACTACCCCAGGATGCTGGCTGATCCTGAGATCGACGCCATCCTGATCGCAGTTCCTATCATCATGAACGGTAAGGTTCTGATTGATTGTGTGCGTTGTGGCAAACACGTTTTGGCGGAGAAACCTATTGCCGCGACGCCGGTAGAAGCGCTTCAGGTTCTCAAAGAATGTCGAAAGAGCCGAGCGGTCGTCGGAATCGCCGAAAACTTTCGTTATCGCGACGATGTCATGGAAGCCAAACGTCTCATCGCGAAAGGCGTGATCGGCGCCTTGTCTGCTTTCCAAGTCAACGTAAAATTCGACATGAATGCTCGCCATCAAAAAACTTGGACCCGTACACGCTGGCGGCAGAAGGCCCAGCATCCTGGAGGGTTTCTTCTCGATGCTGGGGTTCACCATGTAGCCGCACTCCGAGACGTCCTGGGGGAGGTTACCGAAACATTCGCGCAAAAATTGGACCGCGGTTTCACCGTCCCCGGAGCGGACGTTCTCTTGGCGCAGTTTGCACTCGAGAACGGAGCTTTCGGGCACTACTTTGCCTGCTATTCTGCGAAAACACAGAAGGAGACTACCTTTGAATTACTTGTCTACGGTACTCGCGGCAGTATCGAAGTTCGCGATGGCAAAGTCCATTGGGGACGCGGTCTGCGAGGTCGCCCACATGTCTTCGTGGCCAAACAGTTTGACCGCGGTTATCGCCAGCTGTGGCAGAATTTTTGCAGCGCCATTCGTGGCGAGGATGAAATGGTGTCGACTCCCGAGAAGGCATACGGCGATGTGCTTCTCATCAGCGCCGCACTCGAGTCCGCGAAGACGGGAAGGAACGTTTCCATTCGACCCCGCTTTTACCGAAACTGGTGACCAGGAGGAGAGGGATGAAAGCTCTTCTAGTCGAGAAGCCTCATCAGTACGAATTAGTTGATGTTCCTATGCCGACCGTTGGCGCCGATGAATTGCTCTTGCGGGTGGGCGCCTGTGGTATTTGTGGAAGTGACCTGGACCTTTTGGAAGGTACGCGCCCCCTGGAGGTGACTGCCTATCCCGTGATCCTCGGCCACGAGTTTTCTGGACAAGTAGAAGAAGTAGGCTCAGCCGTCAAAGGCTTCAAGAAAGGAGATCGTGTGGCCGTGGATACCATCGTACGTTGCGAGAGTTGCCGCAACTGTCGACTGGGCTGGGGATCCCACTGCTTGAATGGTTTTCATCAACTGGGATGCACCAAGGCTGGCGGAATGGCTGAGTACGTCGCTGTTCCGCAGCGCCTGGCCTTCAAGCTTCCCGACGATGTCGATTTGGCTGAAGCTGCGCTCGCCGAACCAGCTAGTTGCGCGGCCCACGGAGTTTCTAAAGCTGAAATACGGCCCGGCGACTCCGTCGTCATCGTCGGTGCAGGGCCAATCGGGGCACTTGCGCTACAAATTGCGCGGTTGTTCTCTCCTGACAACTTAATTCTCTTGGAGATTGACGATTTCAAGCTGGAAGTTGGGAAGAAACTTGGTGCCACGCATACGATCAACGCGAGAACAGAAGACATTACTTCGAGGGTGATGGAAATCACAGAGGGCCTGGGCGCCGATGCCGTCATCGAATGCACGGGGAGCGTCGAGCCAATACAGCGCAGCTTTTCCTACATCGCAACGAAAGGCAGGACGGTAGTCATTGGCGTGCCTCCAGTAGCGAAGTTCGAGATTGACTTTCTGACTATGTTGCTGCGTGATTCTCTGTTCAGGCCCTCCAATGGTTACACCACCCAGATTTGGATGTGGGTGTTGCATCTGATGCGCCAGCACGTGTTTGACGCCGATACCCTCATCACCCATCGCTTTCCATTGGCCTCGATTGCCAAGGGATTCCACGCTCTCGAGACTAGAAGTGAGAAAGCCATAAAAGTGCTTGCATCTCCCGCCTGGTAGTGAAAGTTGTCCGCGTCGATTCAATAGAGTTTATTGATGCTCTTCAACCAAACACGAGCCCTCGCGTACATGCGCCGCCACAACCTTGACGCGCTCGTAGCGACCTCCCCTGTGAATGTCACTTACTTTTCGGGCTATTCCTGCTGGGTTGACTCGCAGTTCAAAGAATACATGATGAGGCCCGGCGCCGCCAGCGATCCACTCCCAGGAGCCTACGCGATCTTTCCATCAGAAGGAGAGCCTGCGCTCCTCGTCAACGCCGTATTCGCTGTGAATACTGAAAGTCTATGGGTGAAAGACATCCATGTATTCGGTGGCCGCTTCTTGGATAACTCTTTGCAATCGACCAAAGCATCGGGTGATTTCTGCCACATTTTCGATGTGCTTCGCGGCTCGGCCTGCGCGCTATCACCGACTGAGGCTCTCATCCAACTCGTAAAAGAGAGAGGTCTGGGTCAAGCGCGGATTGGTCTTGAGATGGAAGGAATGGCTCGGTCAACTCGCGAGGCTGTCATGCAAGGGCTGCCTTCGGCGGAAATCAGAGACTGTTCTAATCTGATTCGCCTGATACGCATGGTCAAGGGGCCCGAAGAACTTGCAAGATTAAGGCGGGCTGCTGAGATTAACGAGGAAGCTGCTATGGAAGCCCTTGACACGGCGCGCGCGGGCGTTCCCGTATCGAGTCTTGTCCAACGTTTTCGCGAGTGGACGGCTTCCATGGGTGCAGACTTCGACCATTTTGCGGTCGGACTTCACGGAATGGGTATCGCTTCGGAGACTAGCTATCTACTCAAGGGAGAGGACATCTGCTATGCGGACTTTGGCTGCACTTATGGGGGCTACTTTGCGGATAGTGGAACGACGTTGGCCTTGCGTCCCCTGTCTGCTGAATTGCTGGCCAGGCATGCTGCACTTCGGGGCTGCATCGATGTAGCCATTGAGAGCATGCGCCCTGGCACTCGAGCGTCCGTGGTCAGTGCCGCGATGTCGAGAGCTTTGTACGAGCGGGGCATTACAGCGTCCTTTCCTCACGGACATGGCCTCGGACTAGAGGCGAGAGACTACCCCATTGTGGTCGACGACAACGGATTGAAGATCGCAGACGGGATCGTAAGCCTTCCTTCAGACTTGGCCCTAGAGGCGAATATGGTCATTAACCTGGAGTGCGCTATCTTCATGGCAGGCCTTGCTTCCCTGCATATCGAGAAGTCGTTCTTGATCACTATGGATGGCTGTGAACCGCTGGTTTCCCAGGACCGAGGAAAGCCAGTGATGCCCCTTCAAACGGGCTAGACCTGCAGTTTTGCATATCTCGGCTTCGTTCGCTTTCTGATAACGGGCACACTCGCAGTTTGGGAGGAAACCATGAATCGCCGGGAATTTGTAACTGGACTCCTGCTGGGTATGGTAGGCAATACATTGACGCAACCCATCGCCAGCGCCCGAATGTCGAAGAGAACTGGACCCCAGACCACGGACGACTGGCGCGATCCCAACTTCAGGGTGGTCGAAATTAGCGTCCCGTCCTTCCCAGGACGAAACTATGAAGCCCAGACCCCTGACACCTTGGACCTGACTGACCGGGGCAGGTTCTCTATCAACGCAATGACCCGGCTACTCGACCCCGACCATGATTACACGCAGTTCAGTTTTGCTGAATTCCGAACTCTTCCGCCTCTCCTGATCACCGGGCAGGGAGGGCTCCTCTGTCTGAATCCGAAATGGGCGGAGGCTCTTCCGCTCAACCGGATCATGAGCGGCAGCACACAGAATGCGGAGATTGACCATCATTTGCTTGAGAGCTTTATTCACAACACCGGGAAAGACGGCCTCGCCTATCAACCACCGGAATATCCCGGCGCATTCTACGACGAATTCACACGCAGGCAGGGCAAGCCATATGCAGAAATTTTCGGTGAAGGCCGTCAGCTCCTAACTTACTCGATTTGGGCCCAGCTCGTTTCGGACCCGCTTTTCCACGATCTTGCGAAACGAAAAATCGGCCGCCTCTTGGAACTCACTGTTCCCCGGCAGGGCGGTCTCTACTTTCGACTAGGCCATGGCTACACGCCTGGGCAAAAGAACACTGACGACATCGGCATCTATGCAATCACTGACCATGAAGTAATGGATCCGCGATTGGGGATGGTTGGTACAGCGGCGGCGTATACAAGCGGAACGATTGCTATGGGAGGTGCCCGCTACGCATTGGTCACAGGATATGAACCGGCTCTGGACCTGGCCCGCGGTGTGACAAGTTATTTTCGACAGCAAGGGCGCCTCATTGACGATAGCGGTAAATGGTATGGCTGGCATTTTCATATCATCACGACGGCCATCCTCGGGACTGTTGAGTATGGTGTAGTGGCGAATGACAAAGATGTATTGCAATGGGCTCAACGTGCTTACGAGTACGGCAAAAGCATTGGCGATCCTTTGATCGGATTTTTTGCTGGCGTGCCACAGGTCGAGCCAAACGATTTCAATCCGAACACTCGAGAAAACGGAATGGACAGCGCGCGGATGGAGACGGAGCCCTGCTCCATCGCGGACATGGCACTGATCGCCCTAAAGTTGAGCCGAGCTGGTGTTGCGGACTACTACGAAGACGTTGAACATTTTATTAGAAATCTCTTAGTGGAAGAACAAATCACCAATCTCGATTTTCTCGGAACGTTTCCCCGGGAGATTGCTCTCTCCGACCAGCTCAAGAATACCCTGAGGTCACTTGCGCCAGATCCTAGACAGATCAGCACTGACAACGCCGCCGAGAGAGCGGTCGGTTCCTTCGTAAATTCCAGGCCTTCGCAGTGGTACCTGGGGCTTCCGGGTCCTCAAGCGTGCGGCTGCTGCCTGGGTAACTCTTCCCGCGTTATGTATTACGTCTGGGACAGTATTTTGCAGGCCGAAGGAAACACACTTCGTGTGAATCTGTTGCTGAACCGCGCTTCGCCTTGGGCTGATCTGGACAGTTACCTACCGTATGAGGGAAAAGTGGTACTTCGGATGAAGCAGGCCAGGATTGCTCTCGTTAGAATCCCAAGTTGGACTCCCAGACATCAAGTCTCTTGCTCGGTGAATGGGAAGAACAGGCAGTACGTGTGGGAAGGCGCGTACATCAAGATCGGCTTGGTTCAGGCCGGTGATACGGTCGCGGTAACCTTTCCGATTGTTGAACGAACATTGCGGCGGGATCTCAAGTCTCATGTGTACACGGTCACCGTCAGAGGCTTCACAGTGGTAGACTTGCAGCCGTACGCGGATGTGACGCCCCTGTTCGCTAGGACCTACTACAAGCGATCCAGTGCTCCGATGAAGAACAGGCAGCAATTCGTTTCCGAGCAACGCATCGTCTGGTGAGACGCGGAGCAGTCGGAGCACAGGATCAGGCTCGAGCTTTCGCATCGAAAAGGAGTGACGTCGCTGACGGTGCATGAAAAACTTGCGCCAGCAGGTTCTCAATAGAGACTTGACGGCCGGAACCTTTCTGAACCTCGGATCAAGTCTTACGGCCGAAATCGCCGGTCGCGCGGGCTTCGACTGGGTGCTGATAGATCTTGAGCACGGTGCCGGCGATTATCAGAATCTCGTGGTCCAACTTCAGGCTATCGAAGGTACTCCTGCGGCCGCGATCGTTAGGATCGCGTGGAATGACCCTGTGCTGTTCAAACGAGTTCTCGACCTTGGCCCGTCGGGCGTCATGGTTCCCTACGTACAAACGATGGAAGAAGCCAAGCGTGCAGTTGCTGCCATGCGCTATCCGCCGGTCGGAATCCGTGGGGTGGCCAGTATGAACCGTGCATGCGGATTCGGGCCTGATTTCGAACAGTACTTCAACTCAGCCAATGACGGGTTACTTCTGATTGTTCAAATTGAAACGCAATTGGCGGTTGACAATGCTGCCGAAATCGCCGCAGTGCAAGGTGTGGACGTTCTTCTGGTTGGTCCCCTGGATTTGAGTGTGAATATGGGCCTTGTACGTCAATTCGACCACCCGAAGTTCCGCGGTGCCCTCGCCCGGGTTGCGACGGCTTGCCGCCAGCACAATAAAGCGGCTGGAGTCATGCTAAGCAAGGAGGAACAAATCCTCGCCGCCAAAGCAGACGGATTCACCTTCCTGGGCCTCGGTTCGGACGGCGCGCTAATAGCAGAAGGTATGAGAAAACTTGCTGCTGCCCTTCGGAAAATGTAAGGCTGACCGGTTCAGACTGGCGCCTCCATGGAAACATCCGTAACGAAAATCGGATTTGTGCTTTTGTCCGTTTGGTGATGGATGATTTCGAACAGACGGGCGTGCCTCAACCTGTCTCGTCCAAACTAGCCCCGACACTTACACACTGAAATGCACAACTGCAGGCAAAACAGAGGCTCGCGCAAACCGGAGGCGACGGACGATGCAAAGACCTAGCTTGGCGGCTGAAAGTTGCAGTCCGCGATTTTGCCGCAAATATGCAAGGCTTGGTTCTCTCATTGTTCGAGCGCTGCTTGCCATTCCCTTCCTGCCTTGCAAAGCAGTTTACGCCCAGATCATCGATCGGCAGCCGGCCCCCATAATTGCCACGAGTTCCGAAGGGGAACATATCCGCGCCTTTGGCGATATCTACATCTATGACGTTTCGCCTGATTTTCAGCCCGGCAACGTAATCCAGTCAGGCAATCAGAATCCCAAGGTGAAGATCAAACCCAAAAAATCATGGGAAATTGGAGACAATCTTTTTGGAGCAACTCCAGCTGGCGTGCCCCGTTCACCGGAGACCGACCGGCAGTTCAACCTTCCCATTAACCTGATTGATGGGGATCCGAAGACGGCATGGACAAGCCGAGCTCAACCGCAGCCCAACTTCGAACCCGAATGGATTCGGCTGGACCTGCCTCAGGAGCGGATGATCCAAGAGATTGTTCTGTTGCCCCGCTCGACTCTGCTGCCAGAACGAGGGGTTGATCCCGAATGGGGCCCGACCGCCCGCTACCTCGATCCCCTTCCAAAAAGACTTTCAATCAAAGTGAGCCTGGACGCCTGGCACTGGGACACTGTTTATCAAACTGATAGCCTTGAACCACCCCGCAGTATGGGCGCACCCATGAGGTTTCGATTCCCCCTTCGGCGTGTGAAACAAATCTGGATTATTGGCGAGAATTTCGGACTGATGGTCAGCGGCCCATTCGTAGACTTCTGGGGGCACTGTTGGAGTGTTGCTGAGGTTCAAGTGCTCGATGAAAACGGTTTCAATTGGGCGCTGGCCTCTCTGGGTACGGGCGTCACCACTTCCTCTACAAACTACGGGTATCAAGGTAAGCGACAGGAACTCGCAGACTGGTGGTCACTCCATTACGACATGGGACTCAAGTGGCTACGGGTCGCCTTCTGGGACTCGGTTCTTCAGTGGAACTACGTGGAACAGGAAAAGGGAATTTATCAAGTTGATCCATTGGCAGACCAGATGGTCACAGAAGCGGCAGATTACGGAGTCAAGCTAGTCATGGGGCTGGAATATAGCAATTGGCTATACGCAGACCAACCCAAAGGTAATTTTGCGGCTGGCGTAGAAACAATTCCCTTCGATCCGCCTCCTGTTCCCTGGAGTGGTTCCCAGGTGGAAGCCTACAAGAACTTCGTTCGTTTCATGGTCCGTCATTTTAGTGGTCGAGTTTATGCCTGGGAACTGTGGAATGAACCCCTTCAAGATCGCCGCTACGGATGGGGCCATGATCAAGAGGGAATTCGCAAGTACGCAGAAATCATCAAGCAGGTCGTCCCTATCATTCGCCAGGAAGACCCCAAGGCGAGGATCATGGCGAGTGGGACCCTGGGGCCGGCAATTGCTTTGGTGGCTCCCTTGGTGGACATCATAGATGTGGTCCGCTATTACGAGGCCAGCCTAGATGGCCCCCTTTATCGCAACGAACCGGAAGAAGTGAAAAGCTACGAGTCCTTTGTTCGCTCGAAAGGATTCACGGGCAGCATTTTCTTCTCCGAGGAAAACCAGTGGCATGGATCGCCCTATCCATACCCCATAGCCGGGGCGAAGGAAATCGAGACCACGGAAATTGGACAGGCCAAGAACCTTGCTCGAACTATGGTCCGTCATGCGGGCCTAGGATTGGTTAGCTTTTGGAATGAAACTTGGGACACGGCGCTTACCACTGGAGACGTTGGCCTGCTTCGGTTTGGTTTTGCCGCGGGATCTTCCGATGCTATGACCGCGAGGCCCGGATATTATGTGTATCGGACTCTCTGCACAGTGCTCGCTGATGCGAAGCCAGACCCGTCTTTCAAAATTCAAGTGGCGGCTTCCGTAGGAAGCGATGTCGGAAACCGGCTCCAGGCACCATTAGGCTCCCCCGAAGAAGTTTTTGATCACTGGCAATTTGTCTCGTCGCATGAGACGCACCTGGTGGCTCTTTGGCAAAAGGGCGAGGCGCGGGACTACAACAAAGGCACTTGCTTGAACGTCACGGTCGATCTCCCGGCACAACACGTCGAGGCCATCGATACGCTCAACGGCGTCGAACAGGGAGCGAATTTTGAAACGGAGCAGGGCAACACGTTGATCCGCGACTTGTGCCTGTATGACTATCCTGTAATTCTCAGCTTGCGGTAGGTTCCTCATTGCCCTGGCCTCTCTCGCCGACGCCTCGACCAACCAATAGATGTTCAGTGCTTGGCGGAGGGCGTTTTTGCCGCGTTTTTGGCGTTGACACCTATTGAACATCGTTGTATATGTTCGGATTGAACTTTCGGAAGACTCCGGCAGCAGTGATTCTTATTGAGGGGGATCTCATGAAGCGGCGAGAGTTTCTGGGACGATCGTTGAGCAGTTTGGCGGCGGCCTCGACAGTGGCGAGTGGGCTGGGCTCAATGCGGGCGTGGGCTGTGGAACGCTCCTCAGACGTAGAGGGGGTCAATGTCTTGGATTCACCAGAAGGCGAAAGCTACTCCGCGGAGGTGCCGGACACGCTGGATTTGGCCGAGCGGGCCAGGCTGGCGATTGTGCCCTTAACCGAGCATCCGGATTTGATGGGAGTAGACAACGCATGCGCTCCCAAGATGTTTGAGGCCCTTCCCTTGGTGCGTACGATGAGTGGCAGCAGCCAAAACAAGGAGTTGGAACAAGCCAACCTAGAGCACTACATTCTTTCCCGCCTCGAAGAAGATGGACTACTCTATTTCCCCAAGGGCCCAAACGGACCGTCGGCCTGCGTGCTCCCACAGGGCCGGTTGTTGCGGGCCATGACTTATTATCATCAAATCGACGGGGAACAGATTTGGCTGGAGCGGATGCAAAAGCTAGCAGATGGATTGAAGCGCATTGCGATTGAGAGAGAGGACTACGCG
>Ga0187783_10000234_pt1 | contig 42264 bp, 31 predicted proteins | sample 1015_SJ02_MP02_2_FD_132471 | JGI IMG/M metagenome (GOLD analysis project Ga0187783, IMG submission 132471) | Tropical peat soil microbial communities from peatlands in Department of Meta, Colombia - 1015_SJ02_MP02_20_MG | ecosystem: Environmental > Terrestrial > Soil > Wetlands > Peat | place... | reverse complement strand
CTATCCACTTGGGCCTACGCATTCGCGCGGTCCTGGCCCTTTGTGCTGTGTGTTCGCGCGGGAGGATGGATCGGGCGCGGAGTGCGGGGACCCTCGCGCGACGCATTGCTCGCCGATTGCGTGGCTCCCGAGCGGCAGGGTCGCGCGTTTGGCTTTGAACGTTCCCTGGATACACTTGGCGCAGTCCTCGGCCCCTTATCTGTCAGCTTGCTCCTCGGCCGGATGGCGACCCGCGCTCTGTTGCGGTGGACTGTGGCGCCCGGGCTCGCTGCAGCGGCGGCCTTTGCTGCGCTCGGGCCCGGCGGAAGGCCGGACGGCGCCCGTCGCGCGCCAAGCCTCCGGTCGACTTTCACAGGGCTGCCCGGGAACTATTGGGGCTATCTCGCGGGCGTTTTCACGCATGGACTGGGCGACTTCGCCCCCACACTGCTCATTCTGCGCTCGACCCAGCTGCTGGTTCCGCGATTCGGGACCGCACGCGCCGCCGCGCTGGCCGTCGGGCTCTATACATTCCATAACCTGGTCAATGCGGCGGCCTCCTATCCGGCCGGCGCGCTCGGCGATCGCTTAGGCCGTCGCGCTCTGCTCGCGGTCGGTTACCTGGCGGGCGCGATCACCTACGCGGGGTTCCTGTTCGAGCGGCCGCAGCTTGCGATTTTGGCTGTTCTCTTCGGCCTGGCCGGAATTCACATTGGCATCACGCAATCGCTTGAAAAGTCGGCCGCCTCAGAATTGCTGCCGCCTGAAAATCGGGGCTCGGGATTTGGCCTGCTGGCCACGACGAACGGCGTGGGGGATTTCGTGTCCAGCATGGCGGTAGGCGCGCTGTGGTCAGCCGTGAGCCCCGCGGCTGGATTCCTGTACGCCGCCGCACTCAGCCTTCTCGGCGCCGTCCTGATTTGCTCCTTCCGGCCACACTGAGCTTGCCTGTCACCGTCCCCTTTTGCGGACACCGACTCGGAGGCGCCTCGCGTTCCCGCCGCGCGGCGCGCGCTGGCAGGATGGGCAAAAATAGCTGCTGCGCCCCGCCACAATGATTCGGCGAATCCGCGCGCGGCAACGAAAGCACTGTTTTTCCTCGCGCTGGTAGACGCGATGCTTGAGCTGAAATTCACCTCGCTGGCCTTCCGCGTCGACGTAATCGGAAACCGAGGAACCCCGCGAGCGGATCGCTTCGGTCAGGACGCGCTGAACTGCGCGATAGAGTCGCCCGAACTCCGCGCGATTCAGCTTCGCCGCCATCCGGCGCGGGTGAATCCTGGCCCGCCAAAGGCTTTCGTCGGTGTAGATGTTTCCCATGCCCCGCACGACGTGCTGATCGAGCAGCAGAGCCTTCACTTGTGCGCGCCGCGCGGCGAGCGTGGCCCTGAATTCGGGTTCACTCGCTTCGAGCGGATCGAAACCGAGACCGCCGAGCACGTCGGCCCTCTCGCCACTGGCGATAAGCTGCATGCGGCCGAAGCGCCGGATGTCCGTGTAGCGCAGTTCGCGTCCGTCGTCGAGCGAGAAAAACGCATGCGTGTGCGGCAGAACCGGGGCCTCGGCCGGGCAGGTGATCAGCTGGCCGGTCATCCCGAGATGGACCAGAAGCAAGAGCTCGCCCTTCTCGTCATCGGCGGCCTCCAGCCGCAGCACGATAAACTTCCCATGCCGGCGCACAGTCGCGATGCGCTTCCCGGGGAGTTCGCGTTCGATCGCCGCGGGATCGTCCATGAAGTCGGTCTTGCCAAGCCGCACATCGAGAATCCGTCGCCCCGGCAGGACGAGCTGGAGTCCGCGCACAACGGTCTCTACTTCGGGCAGCTCCGGCACAATTTCACTCGCTCGGCGCCCACCAACTCCCCGAGGAGAGGCTACCGGCAGGGCCGGCCCGCGCCCTGGATGGCCCGTCGCTTGGCCGCACTCGCGTTTTCCTCAACGCTTGGGAGCCGGGAGGGGACCGATGGTTCTTCGATTTCGACCTCTCTGCCGACACGGTCAGATCAACCCGGTGGGGACCGCGATTACGGCAGGACGGCGAAAATACGCACGGCTCCGCCCGATCCCCCTTCGAGCTTGATCGGAGCTGCAATCAGGAACGCCCCCGTTTCGGGCAACCGATCAAGGTTTGCGACGTTTTCAAGATTGAACAGGCCGGCAGGCAAGTCCACGTGATGCACTTCGAAGTCTTTCGAGGGGCCATAATCGACGCTGAGCGTGTCGATGCCCAGCCCGACAACGCCTCGCGCGATCAGCAGCTTGGCCGACGGAACCGCATACCCGGGGAAGTGCATCACTCCCTGGGCGTCCGTGTTGCGGTAGCGCGCCTGATCCGGCCAGCGCGAGGCCCAGCCCGTGCGCAGGAGAACGATGGCCCCGCGCGGTATTCTTCCGTGCGAAGCTTCCCACTGGGCAATCGGGGCGGACGTCAATCGATAGTCGGGATTCTTCGCTGCCTCTGGGCGTACGTCGATCACCACCGCCGGCCCGAACAGGTGCGCGACGGGAATCCGATCGAGCGTCTCTTTGCCGGGAGGAAAATGCGCCGGCGCGTCCATGTGCGTGCCGAAATGCTCAAGCATCCAAAAGCTTCGCGCGAAATAGCCGTCCTTCTGCGGGGTCGCGACTACTTTGGCTTCGAAGGCGTGCTCGTCACCCGGCCAGGTGGGCAGCTGATTGCTGATCGCGTAACTCATGTCCACGACCTGGATCTGGCCGCTTGAGATCTTGGCCAGTTCCTGAACGAGTTGCGGACTTGAATCCCCCCTGGCGAGCGGCGGCGCCTGCTGATCGGCGGCAATCAGAAGACCCGCCGCCCACAAGGCAAGCAGGCCGGCGAAACTCACTGCTCTGAACATAGGAGTGTCTCCTCCGCGCGCAATTGTATCGGAGCGTCTGGGTTCCGCACTTCAAAAAATTCCGATTCTTCTCAGGGCAGGGGAATACCGGGAGCCGCGACGATCCCGGCCATGCGCAGAATCTCCGCGTATTCCTCTTCGGTCAACGGACAAATCGTCAAGCGGATGTTCTTGAGGAGCTTGATCTTGCGCAGCACGCGGTTCTCGCGCAATTCAGCCAGGGCGACCTGCCGCGGCAAGCGCTCGATGGCACGCAAGTCCATGACCAGTTTTTTCTCTTCCGGATGATGCGGATCAGGGTACGGATCGCGGCTAACTTCGGCGAGGGCGTAAACGGAATGCTCGCCCTTGCCGTGATAACAGAGCGCGCGATCACCTTTGTGCACTTGTTTGAGCTGCCGCAGCGCGTCAGGCTTGCTCCCCGCGTGCCGCCACATCTCCTTGCCTTTGACGAAGAGCGTGTCCCAGTGATAAAGGCGCGGGTCAACGATGAGCAGCCAGCGGCGAGGCTTTGGAGGAGGTTGCGTCATCCGGTAGTTTGCAATCGTCGCGAACTATACACGCAGTTCGGCGGAATTCAGTACAGAAATTGCAGATTTCTTTCCTGTGGCCTGCTCGCGGCGAGAACTAAAGTCTCTGTCGCCCGGGCCGGCTGAGCAGGCGGGGTTTGAAAGTAACGCCAGCTTATTCAGTAACTTACGACGGGACGCTGGGTCCCGAGCGGAAGCCTTCTTACAACTCGACGTAGACGTCGTCGCCGCGGATCTCGACCTTATACGTCTCGACTCCCACGGCCGGATTCAAGGTCACTTTGCCGGTGGTCACGTCGTACTCCCAGCCATGCCACGGGCAAGTGACCGACTTGCCGCTCAACTCGCCCTGTCCGAGCGGTCCACCCCGGTGCAGGCAGACGTTGTCCAGGGCGTAGATTTTTCCCTCCACGTTGGCCAGGGCGATCACTTTGCCGTCCAGCTGCAGCTCGCGGATCATCCCCGCCGGCACCTCATCCTTCCGAATCGCGCGCACAAATGGCATCCGACCATCCCCATTCGTTTTGAATTTCTTGGATCGTGCTTCTCGTGCGATCCGCTTGCGGCCGACTATTTCGGCTGCGGCGTCTGCGCCACCATCACTCCGCGCTTGAAATCCTCGACCATGCCCTCGTCAAGGCGGACTTCCGTGGGCCGCTTGGCCAACGACATCTGGTCGATCTTGTCCTGCAATTTGAGCAGCGCATAAAACAGGCCCTCCGGCCGCGGCGGGCAGCCGACTACGTAGACGTCGACCGGCACAATCCGGTCGACACCCTGCAGCACCGAGTAGACGTTGAACGGCCCGCCTACACTTGAGCAGGCCCCCATGGAGATGCACCATTTGGGGTCGGGCATCTGGTCCCAGACGCGCTTGAGCACCGGTGACATCTTAAGCGTCACGGTGCCCGCAACGATCATGAGGTCCGCCTGCCTTGGCGAGGGACGAAATACCTCCGCGCCAAAACGCGCAATATCGAACCGCGACGTGGTGGACGCAATCATCTCGATCGCGCAGCAGGCCAGCCCGAAAGTCAGCGGCCAAATCGCGCTTTTGCGCGCCCAATTGAACACGTAGTCTACGGTCGAAAGGACGTAGCTGCGCTCAAACCGATTGTCGATTATGCCCATAATCGCCCTTCACCCTCTCGAAACGCGCGAGTATAACACGCTGCTTGCCGAGATGTAGCTGCGCGGTTTAGAGGTGACCCTGTTCGGAAATGGCCACCTTTCCCCCAGGGCGCTGACTTCCGAAGGCCGGCGCGCCGGGGTGGTCCGTTCTACTGGTGCCGAACGGTCGGAGTATCCCCGCCCGCTGCTGGCCATGGCCCGCTCGAAGTCTCCTCGAGCGGCAACGGCTGCAAATTATATTTGCCAAGCAGCGCGTTCACCGAGGGCACGAAATTCCGTTCGAGTTTCTGCCACTCGGCCAAATCCTTGTCGAGCGACTTCAGTGAATCGTTGATGGCTGCGTCGGCCGAATCCGACGGGGCCCCGTCTCCCACCTCGATCATGAACAGGATGCGCGCGAGGTCACGGTTGACGGGCCCCATGCCGGGGTCGCGCATATCGCCTTGCTGCACGGCTTCAATTTGCGAATCGAGATCCTTCACCGCGTCGGCCGCATCCTTGGCGGATGCGTTGGCCAGAAGAGCCTTCTGTCGGTCGCTGATCGCGGCGCGCAAGGCGCTGGCCGTATGGTAGGCCTCATAGGTCGACGCCAGGCCTGCGGTGACGCGCCGGGCCGCATCCAGCTGCTGCTCGAGATCGGACTGCGAAACATTCACGCGCGGATCGAGCGTTATCGTGAGAGGCTGCTTCATCAAAACGCCATTCCCGATGAAGGTCACCTCATACTGCCCCGGCGTCACCAGCGGACCGAGGGCCTGCTCCCGCGGCGTGTCACCCGCAATGGCATGATCGGAAAGCGTGTATTCCACGTAGTCGAGAATGTTTCCGTAATAGCTGTAATTCAGCGCGGCCGGCGGGGGATAGCGCAAATCCCACACAAAACGGTTCAGGCCCGCATTCTTGGTGAGCGCGGTCTCGAGACCGAACCAGTAGTCGGGCACATTCTTGAGCGTCGTGTTCGCGGGCAGCGGAACGCTCGTGAACCGGCGAACGAGCGCTCCTCGCGCATCATGAATCTCGATGGTGAGCTGGCCGGCCGGCGGCGATTTCAAGTAGTAGTAAAGAATTGCGCCGTCGGGCGGATTCGGAGCGGCGGGGACTTCGGGCGGCAGCGGCGTTTCCTGGCTGTTGTCCCAGCGCACGCGCATAGCCGTCGACGGGCGAAGCAGGTACGCATTCCCGGTTTCGATCTGGCCGCTCGCCTCCCGGAGCGGTGCAAGGTCGTCCAGAACCCACAGGGCGCGGCCGTACGTGGCGGCCACCAGGTCATTGCCGTGCACGGCGAGATCGCGCACGTCTGTCGCCGGGAAATTGAGCTCGAGGGACTGCCAGTGATCGCCTTCATCGAAGGAAACATAAACCGCATTCTCCGTGCCCGCGTAAAGCAACCCCTTGCGCACGGGATCCTCGCGAACGACGCGCGCGGCCCAGCCCGTCGGGAGGCCGTCGATGATCGCTTGCCAGGTTTTTCCGCCGTCGCGCGTGCGGTAGATATAGGGGGCCGCATTGTTGCGCGCGCCGAGCACGGCGTATGCCGTGTTCGCGTCAAAATGGGAGGCTTCGAGAATCTCAATTTCCATGTGTGGGGCAAACTCAGGCGACGTGACGTTCTGCCAGCGGACGCCCCCGTCCATCGTTCGCTCGACCAGGCCGTTGCTCGTGCCCGCCCACAAGACACCCTCGTGAAGCGGAGAAGGGGCCAGCGCCGTGATCGCCGCGCGCCCAAACGGCGGAAGGGCCGCGGCCGTCTTTGAGGCGTCTTTTTGGATTCCCGGCGCCGAGCGCTCGGTGAGATCGGGACTGATTTCTTGCCAGCTTTGTCCTCCGTTCAGCGTTTCGAGCACGTACTGCGTACCGAGATACAGCCGGTGCGCATCCTCGGGCGAAAAGACCAGGGGGGGCATCTGCGAGGTGCGGTATTTCGCGCTGCGCACAAAAACATGCCTGATCTGCCCGGTTGTCTTGTCAAATCGCACCACGCTGCCGTACCAGCCGCCCGAGTAGACGATGTTGGGATCGAGCGGATCGGGCGCGATGTAGCAGAACTCGAATCCCCCAATCGAGAACCAGTCGCGATCCGTGATCTGGCCGTAATCGCTGCGCTCGGGGACGGCGGCCGTGCCGCTGTCTTGCTGCGCGGCATAGGCGACAAACGGAAACTGATGGTCGGTAATCACGTGATAGAACTGACCGGTGGGCTGGTTGTACCAAGAGCTCCAGGTCTTGCCGCCGTCGATGCTGATCGTAGCGCCCTGATCGACGCCCAGTATCATGCGATCGGAATCCCGAGGATCGATCCACATGACGTGATAGTCATCGCCGCCGGGCGCGCCTTTGTAGGCGGCGAACGTCTTTCCGCCGTCGGTCGACCGATAGGTCGTGGTCTGCATGACGTAGACGATATCCGGATTCCGCGGGTCGACATAGACGTGGCAGATGTAAGAATTGCCGCTAATGCGCGGGTCAGAGGTGATCTTCTGCCACGTCTCGCCGCCATCATCGGACCGGTAAAGCCCCGGGCTTGCAATCAGGAAAACGCGGCGACCCCGGTCGCCGGGTGCCACGGCAAGACCCAGGCGATTGAGCGGCTCGGCGGGAAATCCGGTCCCCGGAAGCTCCTTCCAGGTGGAACCCTCGTCGAGCGATTTATAAACCCACGAGTCCCCCTCCTTCGCTTTGCCCGGCTGTTGCGGCGCCGAGAAATCGCGCGGACGGCACATTCCGGCATACAGCACGCGGGAATTGTTTGGATCGACCACCAAGTCGGAAATCCCGGACGCATCATCCTTGTAGAGCGTTTTCGTCCACGTCTTTCCGCCGTCGATCGTCTTATACACTCCACGCGCCTGGCTGGCTGGCGCCAGGCCCAAGATGGGAACGCCAATGACGCCCACGATCACGATTTCCGGGTTTTTGGGGTCGACGATAACTGAACTGATGTATTTCGTATCCGCCAGGCCAATGTGCGTCCACGTCGCGCCGGCATCGGTCGATTTGTACATGCCGTCGCCGGGAGTCTGCTCGCCCGTGCCGACGTAAACGATCTCGGGATTCGACGGAGCCACAGCGACCGCCCCGATCGAGGCTACGTGCTCGTCATCGAAGATCGGCTTCCACACATGCCCTCCATCGGTCGTCTTCCAGACGCCGCCGCCGGGCGTGCCGATATAGAAGACTGCGGGGTTCCCGGCAATGCCGGCCACCGCGGAGACGCGGCCTGCGCGAAATGGCCCGATGAGCCTCCAGCGCATCCCCGAATAGAGGCTTGAATCAACCGGCCCGGGCCCCTGCTGCGCCCGGACCGAAGCTGGCGCGAGCAAGACGGGCAAGACCGCCACAGCCCAGGCGATCCTGACTCGTATCGAGCGGTTCTTCCCACGGACCGATGTAAAACTGCCCACGACGTGCCTCATCACCCCCCCTTAAGACAAACCACAGTCTACCACCGCGCCTCTGCTCGGCTGCGTTCGCCTCCTGGCCAGTTCGACTTGCCGCGGACCGACGGTCTTTGCCTTTGAAAGGCGTCGCCGGCAAGCAGGAGCAGACCAAGGTGCGCGAGAGCAGCCGCTTTCCGACTTACCCCAGCATGGAAATCGCGGGGCGGCGCGCCCTATCGGCTACGCGCCGCTTTGCGTCCCGCGAGCTCGACTTCCGATCCAACGAATCCCCAGGCGTTCCATGCATTCCCGGAGACCACTTCTTCGAACAGCTCGCTCGGACGGCCAAGATCGCCCGCGCAAAGGTGCCAGTTGCCAACGCCGTAGCCAACGGTGTCGAAAGCGAGCTCGGACTCGGTGTCGCTCGGGCTCTTCGGCCTGGGTGGAAGGGTTTCAAGTTCCGACAGCATGCCCTGGTAGAAATGCAAGAGGCGAAGGTAGAAGCCGTAATGTGGCTCGGTATTTTGTACCTGGGGGGTGATCTTCTGAAGGACCTGAGCGGCTTCGCTGTCCTTTTTCGCCCGCCGCAGGGAGACATACAGCCAATTCGTCGAGTCGATCACGCTGTTATTGTTCGCGGCGAGTCGAAGGGCGATGCGAAACGCATCAGCCGCTTGGTCAAACTGCCCCTGAAAGTAATGCGCAAGGCCCAAGTGATAGAAGGCGTCAATCTTCTTCGGATCGAGCGCGGCGGCGCGATCAAGATCCCTCTGCGCCAGGGCGAACTGGCGCAACCCGAGCTCGCGATGTCCCCGCTCGATGAGCAGATCGGGGTTATCCGGCAGGAAGACCAGGCCTTTGGTGCACGTTCGGACAGCTTCCCGGTACTGCCGCCGCCCGGCTTGGGCCCCGGAGAGCGCGAGCACCAGCTTTGCGTTCTTGGGATCGGCAGAGAGCTTCTTTTCTGCCGCTAGGATCGTTCCGTCATCGGGCTCGGCGTACAGCTTCCGACCCAGCTCGGATGTGACCTCGAATGCCCCCCGCGTTTCGCTTGCCGGCCCACCTGCCGGAGCGGTTTGCGCCCGAACTTGGGCCAGTGGTCCCCTGCCGGTCAGCAGAAAGGCCGCGGCAAGCACAGCCAGGATGGCCGAACTTCTTTGGGCTCTGTGGCTAGATTCCCGCACTCTCATCCGAGCCTCCCTCCCGCGAAATTCGAGAGCAGCAAACCGGCACACCATAGCGCGCTCGTGCGGGGGAAGAGACGGGATGGCTGCCGGGGCTAGTCGGCGGCGACGCCTTCGGATGCGCGCTCGCGTTCCCGGCGGAGCTGGGCCTCGTATTCGGCGAGTTGCGCTTCGATTTCCTGCTCGGCTTTGCGGCGCTTGATGATTTCGTCGCGATAACGGCGCAGGAAGTAATCGATGGTTTCGACCCGAATGCGAATCGAGCCCGAAGGCTTATTCTCGTCGAGATCCTTGAAGCAGAAGTAAGGCGTGCCGGACTGCTCAATGATTCCCTCGATCACACCGTAGATCGGCGCATCGTGCCCGCATTTGAAGCTGGACATTTCCAGGGCCACCAGGTTCGGATGGCGCGCGGTGAACTTGGCGGCCCAAATCTTGTGGTTCGTGCTGCAGGAATAGGAATTCTTCCATGCGTCAGAGATATCGAGCGGGCTGCTGATGACGCCCGAGCGGACTTCCTCGCCGAACAAACGCTCAAGAAGGTCAGCGTCGAGCGGCAGGGTGCTCTGCGAGAAAATCGGGTAGCCGAGCTTCTGGAACTCGTCCAGGATTTCGTGGTTCAGGCCGGGATCGTGATGGTAGGGGCGGCCCAGCATGACGATCCCAATGCGGTCCTCCCGCTCGAGCTGATCGAGCACGTGGCGCGCACGCTGGCGAATGCTGGTTTCGTAATCCTGGAGACCCTCGAACCCGACGACGACCGCGCGGTCGTTCTCCTCGAGCGAAAGCCCGAGAAGGGATTTCAAGGCCTCGAACATCTGGAAGGCGAAGAGCTTCCGGTCGGAGAAATTCAGGATCGGGTTGATGTACTGGACATTGATTTCCGAAAAAACATCATTCTCCTTGGTAAAGGCGGCCTTCACCGTTTCCGGTGTCGCGGTCACGGTCGGGCAGGCGTTCGAGCCGGTGAGCTTTACGAGCGGCGAATGCAACACGTCGTACATGGGAAAGAAAATGGCGTCGAGGGGCTTCTTGCGGTGCTTCACCTGAATCAAGTTGTAGACGTGTGAGATGCCGATCTTGGCGGGAAAACAGGGATCGATCGCGCCGCGCCCCGCGCCCGCCCGGTACAGTTCCGGCGAGGTATAGTCGGAATAGACGATGTTCTCGGGCTGGACGCCGAGACTTTCAAAGTAGGCATTGAAGAGCGGAGCGTAGACATAGGCATTCAGCACGCGCGGGATTCCAATGCGCAACTCGGCGCGCGCTTCGATGGCCGCCACGCGCTGCTTGGCGGCTCTTGTCCACGCGCGGGAAGGAATCGGGTCGGCCACGATCTTCGGATTGCGTGGCCGGAAGACCTCGTGCGCGGCGATGTCAACGAGATTCGGGTGCGCTTCCTTCAGTTGGTCGAGCCCGGCCTTGATTTCCTTCATTTCGCCGATGTCTTCGACCGTGCCCTTCTCGCAGGTGGCGATGATCAGGCGCCGCTCATCGATGGCGAGCGGAACCTTGCTGACCTTTTTTTTGGCCGGCGTGACGGGCAGGGGAACGAGTGAGCTCAGGCTGACGTCGACGCGTGTATCGCTCCCGTGGCCGCAGGCCGTATGCTCGTGGGCGTGCTCGGCCCCTCCGCCCAGCTCGTGGATGTGGGCGTGTGTGCCATTGTCGAGCTTGATGTCGATAAAGGTGCGCAGGCAATTGTTCTTGCAGAAGTTGCAGCGCGTGTCCTCATTGCGCGTGGTGCGATATTCGATGCGGCGAACCGCGTCGAGGCCGATAAACGGCGTGCGCGCTCCGTTGCGCCACAGGCGAAGGGCTTCCACGCCGGCCCCGATAGCGCCCGACTCGCCGCAGTGCTCGTGAACAATGATCTCGGGCGTTTTCCCGGCCGCCCGAAAACTTGAGCGGATGAAATCCACTTCGGCCTTGACCACGGCCAGATTGTTTTGCGTTCCGCCCTGCAGGACGAACCGCGAGCCGAGCGCGGCGAGGTTCGGGATGCTGGCCACGTACAGGAACACGTTCTTGGGCAGAACGGCCGCCAAACCGGCGAGTATTTCCTCGGCACGCCAGCCCTGTCTTTGGAAATTGACGATGTCGGACTGCATGAACACCGCGCATCCGTACCCAAAAACGGGCATGGCCGTCGCGGAAAAGGCCATGTCCGCGTACTCCTCGACCTTCAGGCCAAAACCCTCGGCGGTCGATTGCAGGAAATAACCGTTGCCGGCCGAGCATTGCGTATTGAGCTTGAAGTCTTTGACTCGGCCATCCTTCAGAATGATCAGCTTGATGTCCTGCCCGCCTACGTCCACGATCACGTGCGGATCTTCATAGAATTTCAGGGCCGACTCGGTATGTGCGACGGTTTCGACCAAAGCAACGTCGGCTTTCAGGACGTCCTTGAGGATGTCCTTCGCGTAGCCAGTCGTGCCAACACCGAGAACCTCGAGTTTCGCTCCCTGCGACTCGACTTGGCCGCGCAGGTGCTCGAACATGTCGATCGTGTCCTGAATCGGATTGCCGTTAGAGAGCTCGTAGGACTTGGCCAGGATATCGCCCTCTTCATCGAGGAGTACGGCCTTGGTCGAGGTCGAACCGCCATCGATGCCTACAAACCCGCCGACGGTCTGCCCCTTGCCGAAGGTGGCGGGAACGAATTTCTTCCTCCGGTAAGCTTCCCGGAACCCCTCAAGCTCGCTCGTCTCCTTGACCAGCCCCGAACTGCCCGATTGCGCCTTCTCTTCCTGACGCCCGAACTCGGTGTAATGGCAGAGCTTCTCTGTCCCCTGGTAACATCCCACACAATCGTCCTCGCCCTTGCCGAATTCGATGGCGCCGAGCGCGGCGAAATACTGCGCGTTTTCGGGCACCTTGATGAGATCCTCGGGTCGGCTTCCAGCCGGGATTTCCACCTTGCGTTCCTGCCACATCTTGGGGATGTTAGCCTGCCAGGCCTCCCGCATGCCGCGAATGAACGTGTTCGGACCGCCGAGCAACAGTACGTGGGGGCGAAGGGTGTGGCCGCGGGTCAGCACACTCAGATTTTGCAGGACGATGGCATCGAACAGAGAAGCCATGAGCTGATCGGGCGGCGTGCCGACCTTCTGCAAACTGTTGATGTCGGTCTCCGCGAACACCCCGCACTTTCCAGCCACCTTGTGCAGCTTAATCCCGTGATAGCCCTGGTCACCGAGCTCGGCCGCGGGAATTTTGAGCTTCGCGTTGATCTTGTCGATGACCGCGCCCGTTCCGCCTGCACACTTGTCGTTCATGGAGGGAATTTTTTTCTTGCGGCCGCTGTCCTGGTCGTCTTTGAAGACGATGATCTTGGCATCCTGGCCGCCCAGCTCGATAACCGAATAGACCTCGGGGTGAAGCTTCTCGACGGCGAGCGCCACAGCGGTGACTTCCTGCACAAATTTCGCGCCGATCAGCTCGGCGATGGTTCCCCCACCCGAACCGGTCAGAAACAGGCGGGTATTATGCCGGCCGATTTTCGCCTCGGACTCCATGCGCCGGAGGAATTCGAGCGTTTTCTCCGGTTGCTTGGTTTCATGGCGCTGATAGTCCTGCCAGAGAATCTCGTCTGTGGCCGCGTTGACCACGACGGCCTTCACGGTCGTTGAACCGATGTCTAGTCCGACCATGTACTTCGTTTCGCGATCGTGCATTTTCAATCCCCCATGTTCCGCTGCGCGTCGATATTCCCCTGCGTCGGCGTTCTCGAAAAAAGGTGTTGGCGGCGCCCCCGTTCACGGGACGCCGCGTTCGGCTAAGCGGCGTCGGGAACGGCGATCCCCTGCGATCGGGAACGGCGCCAGAATCGATGGCTCGCGTCCATCCGATCGCTGACGTGCAGGATGAACTGGGCGGCGGTGCCGGCAAGGCCTTCCCGGTGCGGCACGTGATAAAACGGCCGGCGCAATTCGGGATGTTCGGCGATGTAGCCGCGGATGTCGCCGAGACTCTTGCCCGTCGATCGCAGCGCATCTTCGAACTCCGCTTTTGCCTTCATCTTGGCCTCGCCGAGCGCCATCTGCACGCGGCTGTGGGCGTTCACTTCCCCCTCGCCGGAGGTTTCGATGGGCAGGAAGATCATGTCGCGGAATCTATTGATCACCGCCGACTGAACCCCATCGGACTGGGAGGAAGGCATGCAACCGAAGGGCTTGAGGGCGAGAACCATATGGCAGAGCTTGTGAACCGTGTAGTAGACGTTCTTGCCGACCTCCAGGTGCCCTTCCCCTCCGCGCGCGAACTGGTTGTAGAAGGGGTGAGCCAGCGCGGCCAGTTCGGGCTGCGGAACAAGATGGTGGGTGATCCCGCCCAGGTGGTCGATCACCCGGTGATAGAAGTAGTACCACATCTTCTCCCCCGCCCCGATCATCATGAGCTTCTTGCGCAGCGACCACTGGTTCGCGGCCCGCTGCTTGAGCTCCCACCAGCGGGGATCGCGGTAGGGCCGGGTAACCGGCCACTTCGCCCGGGAGTGCGCCTTGGCCTGATACATCAGGTAGGCCACCCAGGTGGCGATCGGCTCGACCAGGACTTGCGCGCCTTCGCGCTCGAGGAATTCGAACATGTGGAAGTTGCCGTCGCCCTCGGTGGTTTGCGCCCAGAATTCGCCGGTGATCTTGACCACGGGCTTCACCTTCGTGCGGTCGACTTCGATTGCGTTCATCGATTCCCGTGCGGCGCCCAGGGCCTCGAGAAAATCTTGACCCCAGAAGTGCTCGTGCATCTTGCCAAAAACGTTGAAGGTGTTCCGCAGGATCTTGTTTGATCGGAACTTCGGCTTGGCCCATTTGGGCGCGCACTGCTCGATTTCAAAAGCGTCGCGATTCTTCAGATCCTCGCAGAGCTGGTCGACGGCGTCGCGGAATACGCGATCGGTTTCGCCCTTGCTCACTTCAAAGGGGCGAATCTGATAGATCAAATCGTTGATCACATCGCCCATGAGCAGCGCATTCAGCATGCCTAAACCGAAGTCCACGGTGAATTTCAAACCCGGCTCGCCGGACGCGGCCTTGATTCCATCGCTATCCTTGAAGAGCAAAACGCGGAAGCCGTCGAAGCCGGAGTTCTTCAGGGCGAAGCGATATTCGGCCTCGTACATCCCGAACCGGCAGGGGCCGCATGAGCCGGCCGTAAAGAAGACATAATTGTCCAGGATGTGCTGGCGCGGAATGCCCTTCTTTTCGAGGTCCTGCAGATACTGCACGAGATTTCCGACTGTGAAATAGGTGGGATTGCATTGACCGTTATTGCCGTATTCCTTGCCGATCTGGAAGGCGGGCACGTCCGGGACCGGCAGGCGCTCGCATTTGTAGCCCGAGCCCTGGAAGACGGCGCGGATCAGCTCTTCATGCTTCCAGGTGAACCCGCCGAACAGGATGGTGACTCGGCTGCGTTCCTCGGCTCTGAACGGCCGCTCCACCGGCTTCTGGAAATGTGTCGGCGTCTCCAGCCCCGCGATTTTGCGGAGCCGCATCCTTTCCGCCGCAAGCCGCTGCTGAATCTGTGGGTCATCCTGAATCTGAACGAGTCTCGTCGCCATCGCTCCCTCCTCGGGCAAGGTAAAGGTTAACCGCAAGCGGCCGGTCACCGGTGTTAGCTGTTGGACTGCAGAGGATTCCGACTGGGAAATAACGCGTTACGTATTAAGCGAGGCGTACACTCCGAAGGGAGTGCCTCGCCTGCGAAGGCTCCGCGGGAGAAGTTGGGATTATGATTGACTCGTCGAAAGCAGTGGGTCGGGCAACTTTCTTCATGTCCATGAACTGACCCAGCTCGGACTTGGCATCTTCGACCGTACCCCGCGCGCGTCCGAAGGGGCTGCGGGCGTAACTTAGACTGCCAACGGGGATTATAATCGAGATTCGGCCGAGGCGGCAATTCCAGAGAGTTCCCGAGCGGTCGAGAGAAGATCGCTGACCTGCCCCCGGCCTACACTCCTTGATCCACCGGCGGCCGCCTCTAACTCGTTCAGGCAGCTCGACATGGGGCCAAGGCAAGGATGGCGGTCCACTCCCCTTCTCGGGGCCTGTTTTTCCTCTCTCGGCGCGCGGCCCGGCCGCGGACAACTAACGCTTGACACCGCTGTGACGTTCGTCACCGCGGGAAGTGGCCAGGGTATAAGCTGGGGCGGCTTCTGCCCGCGAGAGCGGGACTCCGTCTCGCGATCCGAAGGGAGAGCCCGGGGAACGCGGGGGAGAGAGTTAGGGAAGAGAGGCCCTCGATTCTCGCACGTTCTGCGACAGCTTCTCAAAGAACCGTTTGATCATCATCTTCGAAGCACCGTCAACCAGCCGCTGGCCAACGGCCGCAAGCGTCCCGCCGACCTCGACTTCGCCGTCGTAACTGACTTCGGTGCCCTCGACCTCCGTGCTCGGGTGCGCGGCCGCCAGATGTAGCACCCCTTGGCCCTTCAAGAAGCCGATGCGCCCGGATCCTTCGACCATGAGCCGGAAGCTCAAGGGCGGCGTTGGGTCGGCAATGCGGACGCTGCCCTCAAACGAGCCGGTCAGGGTCGCGAGGATGACCTTCAGCCGCAGGCGGTATTCGTCCGGACCAATCTGCTCGAGGCTTTCGCATCCGGGCATGGCCCGAGCAAGTTCGCCCGGATCCTGCAGCAGCCGATACGCGCGCTCGGGCCCGACCGGCAATGAATAGGACCCGGAAACCTTCACACAATTCTCGATAGTGCCGTGGCGAGCGCTCGCGCGGTATGGACGGCGGCCAGGTGTCGGCGGTAGTCGGCCGAAGCGTGAAGGTCCGAGTTCGCATCGATGCCTTGGGCGGCAAGCGCAGCGGCACTTTCGATGGCGGCTGGAGTTGCGGGCCGGCCCTCGAGAGCTCTTTCACAAGCGACCGCGCGATAGGCGGAGTTCCCCAGGCCAGTGATGCCGATGCGCACGAAGGAGAACTTGCCTTCCTTCTGTCGAACGCGCGCGGCCACACCCACAATGGCGAAGCCGCTCGCGGGCTGAGCGACTTTCTTGTAGCTCGTGCCCGTGCGCGCATCGTCGGACGGAACCAGGATCTCGCGCACAATTTCGCCCGTTTCGAGCGCGGTGGTGAAAGCGTCGAGGAAGAAATCGGCGGCGCTAACTGTGCGCTCCCCTTTGGCCCCCTTCAGAACGAAACGCGCTTCGAGCGCCTGGAGTGCCGCCGGATAGTCGGCAGAGGGGTCGGCATGCGCGACGCTGCCGCCGATGGTTCCCATGTTGCGCACCTGCACATCACCGATGGCCCCCGCCGTTTCTGCAAGCAGCGGACACTTCTGCCGAATGAGCGGCGAGTTTTCGACGTCGTAGTGTGTGGCTATGGCGCCGATCTCGAGCCCGCGGCCCGACTCCCGAATATCGTCGAGCCCGCGGAGGCGGCGAAGGTCGACCAGATGCTCGGGTGCGGCCAGGCGCAGCTTCATCATGGGGATCAGGCTCATGCCGCCGGCCAGCGGTTTGGCGCCGCGCGCGAGCAGGGCCAGGGCTTCGTCGAGGGATTTTGGCGCGCTGTATTCGAATTTCTGCGGGATCATGTCAGTTGCTCCTCCGAACCAGCTTCCAGATTTTTTCTGGCGTGAGCGGCATGTCCACATGGCGTACGCCGAGAGGAGAAAGCGCGTCGACAACCGAGTTCACGACCGCCGGCGAGCAGCCGATGGTGCCGGCCTCTCCGACGCCCTTCACCCCGAGGGGGTTGACCGGGGAAGGCGTAACCGTGTGCTCGCTCTCGATCCAGGGCATCATGTGGGCTTTCGGAAGGGCATAGTCGGTCAGCTCGCCGGTGATGAGTTGGCCGTTGTCGTCGTAGACGGCCTGCTCCCAAAGCGCCTGGCCCAAGCCCTGCGCCACGCCGCCGTGCACCTGTCCATCGACCAGCAGCGGATTTAGGACCTTGCCGCAATCGTCTACGGCGACATAGCGGCGGATTCTGATTTGACCCGTGTCCCGATCGATTTCCGTGACCACAATGTGCGCGCCAAAGGGAAAGGTGAAATTCGAGGGCTCCCAAAAATGGGTCGATACGAGGCCGGGCTCCGTGCTGGGGGGCAGCTTCATCGCGCGGTAGGCGGCCGCGGCAATCTCGGCAACCGATTTCGATTGGCCGGTCTTATTACAGCTGACCTGCCCGCCCGATAGAGTGACGTCCTCGGATTCGAGCATCATGGCGCCGAACTTTCTGATCTTGGCCTTGAGGTCCTGGAGCGCATAGTAAACGGCCGAGCCGCCCACGGCGGTGGCGCGACTCCCGAACGTGCCGATGCCGTACTGCACAATGGCGGTATCGCCATGCAAGACGAGCACGTCGTCCAGGCCCACGCCGAGCTCGTCAGCGGCAATCTGCGCGAATGTGGTTTCTTCTCCCTGGCCGTGCGGAGAGGCGCCGGTGAGGACAGTCACCTTGCCGGTGGGCTCGATTTTGACCGTGGCGCTTTCCCATCCGCCGGCCGGACAAGCCGGGGAGGGACCAAGGGCGCAGATTTCGCCGTAGGTCGAGATCCCGATGCCCATCAACTTCCCTTGCTTGCGGGCTAGGGCCTGTTCCTCACGCAGGTGGTGGTAATCAACCAGGTCGAGTGCCTTCCGAAGCGGCGCGGCGTAATCGCCCGAGTCGTAGGTCAACCCCGTAGCCGTGGCGTAGGGGAACTTGTCCTGGGGAACAAAATTCTTGAGCCGAATCTCCGCGGGATCCATGCCGAGTTCATCGGCGAGGATATCGACCATGCGTTCGATTCCGTGCGTCGCTTCGGGCCGGCCCGCACCGCGATAGGCGTCGGTCGGGACGCAGTTCGTGAACACCCCGACAATATCGGCGCGCACATTTCGCGTGTTATACAGCCCGGGCATCATCAGCACGCTCAGCGTCGGAATGGCGGGCGTCAGCAACTGGTGATAGGCGCCGAGATCCTGGATGATCTTCAGCTTGATCCCGAGAATCGTGCCGTCGCGCTTGGCGGCGACTTCGTAGTAGTCGACATGTCCGCGGCCGTGAATCGTACACAAGAAATTCTCGCGGCGGGATTCGATCCACTTGACGGGCTTTTGAATTTTCCTGGCCACAAAGCCCATGAGCGCTTCTTCGGCGTACACATTCAGCTTGCTGCCGAAGCCGCCGCCCACCTCCGGCGTGATGACGCGCATGCGGTTCTCTTCGAGTCCCAGCATGCCGGCCACCAGCGTGCGCACGAGGTGCGGAATTTGCGTTGACGTGTATAGATTCAGCTGGCGATCGGCCGCGCGCCACTCGGCTACCACACCCCGCGTCTCCATGGCCATGGGAACGAGCCGCTGGCTGGTGATACGCTGCTTTGCGACCACATCGGCTTCGGCAAAGGCCTTGTCGACCTCTCCACCTTCGGCGTGATAGGTGAACGCCGTGTTGTCAGGCCACTCGGGGTGCACCGCGGGCGCACCCTTCGCGAGCGCCTTTTCTGGATCAGCAACGGCAGGCAACACGTCGTAATCGACTTCAATCAAATCCGCAGCGTCGCGCGCCAGGTACCGGTCGCGGGCCACGACAACGGCAACTGGGTGCCCGACAAAATATACGCGATCGGTGGCCAGGATGTGATGATGCGGTACGCGCAAGCCCGGCAACGAAGCGCCGCAGGGCACCGGCCCCACGCCTCGGGTGTCCTGGCCGGTAAAGACGGATACGACGCCCGGCGCAGCAGCCGCCGCTCGCGTCTGGATCGACCGGATGCGCGCAGCCGCATGCGGGCTGCGCACGATCACCGCGTAGTGCATGCCGGGCATCTGAATGTCTTCCACATAGGTGGCTGTGCCGGTGATCAGCCGCGGGTCTTCCCGGCGGCGGACGCGCTTGCCGACCAAGGTTTCCGTCTTCGTGAGGGTGGTCGCCATGATGGCCCTCCTATTTGGCCCCTGCTGCCGCGGCAGCTTTCACTGCGTTGACGATGTGCTGGTATCCCGTGCAGCGGCACAGATTGCCTTCCAGGCCGTGTCGAATTTCCTCCTCGCTGGGGGCTTCGTTGCGCTCGAGGATTTGCTTCGAGGCCATGATCATTCCCGGCGTGCAGAAACCGCACTGCAGTCCGTGCTCGTTCCAGAACGCTTCCTGCACAGGGTCGAGTTTCCCGTCCGTCGAGAGCCCCTCGATCGTCGTGATCCTGGCCCCATCGGCCTGAACGGCAAACATCGTGCAGCTCTTGACCGCCCGGCCGTTCAGCTCAACCGTACACGCGCCGCAAAGCGAGGTTTCGCAGCCGACGTGAGTGCCTGTCAGGCCCACTACCTCGCGCAGGTAGTGAACCAGCAGCAGTCGCGGCTCAACCTCGTGAGAATAGGATTCTCCATTGATATCGACTGTGATCTTCATGGCACGCTCCGGAAGGACGGGCACCCAGCGAGGCAGAAGATAACAGAGTTGTAGCCTGCCCGCCTAGCGCGTTTTGCTTTCCGTCCAGTGGGGCCGGACAGCGCTCCAAGGCGTTTTCGCCCCGGGGAGCCCCAGGAAACCTTTCCGAACCCGCGGGCCGGTGATTAAATACCGGCATGCCGCACCCTAAAAGCGAGGACATATGACGCAAAACCAACGGGACCTGATTTCCTGCGCCCTGGATCGATTCCGCATCGAGCTTCCCTCCTGGGGCTTCGCCAACACGGGCACGCGATTCGGCAAGTTCATCGAGCCCGCGGCGGCCACGACCATTGAAGAGAAACTCTCCGATGCCGGCCACGTGCATGGCCTGACCGGCGCGTGCCCGACGACGGCCCTGCATGTCCGGTGGGATTTCGAGCAGGGAGTCGGGAGCGTCGAATCGGTCGAAGCAGCCGCAGCGCGCTACGGCGTACGTGCCGGAGCGATCAACCCCAATCTGTTCGAGGATCAAGTCTACAAGTATGGTTCGTTCGGAAACCCGGACCCGGCGATTCGCGAGCGCGCGCTCGGCCATGTCGGCGAGAGCATCGAAATCGCCCGCCGGCTGGGCTCGCGGGACATCTCGCTTTGGTTCGCCGACGGCTCGAACTATCCGGGAACCGCCAACCTACGGCGGCGCAAGCAGTGGTTCGAGGAAGCTTTGCGCTCCGTACACGCGAAACTTGAACCGAACCAGCGCATGCTGGTCGAGTACAAACCGTTCGAACCGGCCTTCTATCACACCGATTTGGCCGATTGGGGCATGGCACTGCTCGCCGCCCGGCAGGCCGGCCCGCGGGCCAAGGTCCTGGTCGATACAGGACACCACTACGCCTCCCAAAACATCGAGCAGATCGTCGACTGGCTGCTCACGGAGGACATGCTGGGCGGGTTCCATTTCAACGATCGCCGATATGCGGATGACGACTTGACGCTGGGTTCGATCGATCCCTACCAGGTGTTTCGCATCTTTCACGAGATTCGTTACTTCGAATGGGAAAGCGGCCGCCCGACCGACATCGCCTACATGATCGACCAAAGCCACAATCTCAAAGGCAAAATCGAGGCCATGATCCAGACCGTAACGGTCGCCCAGCAGCTCTATGCCAAGGCCGCATTGGTTGATCACGAGAGGTTGGCCGAGGCGCAAACGAGATGCCAGCTGGTTCGGGCGGAATCGCTCCTGCAGGATGCGTTCTCGACCGACGTGCGAGGGGCGATTCGCGAATGGCGGGCGTCGAAGGGCTTGCCCGAGGATCCCCTGGAAGCCTTCCGCCAAAGCGGGTACCTCGAGCGCATCACTGCGGAACGAGCCCGGCGAAAGCCCGAAAGCGCAACTTCCTATGCCTAGCTCCGCCCGCCGGGAAAGGTTTCCGCGCACGTATTGCGCGATTGATCTCGGGGCCGAGAGCGGCCGAGTCGTCCTGGGCCGCCTCGGGGGCGGCGTTCTCACATCACAGGTGGTCCGGCGCTTTCCAAACGTCCCGCTTCGCCAGGGGAAATCTCTGCGCTGGGACGTCGAGCGGCTCTGGCGGGAAATCGCTTGTGGGCTTCGCGGAATCGATGAGCGGGAGCTCGACGGCATCGGCGTCGATGCCTGGGGCGTCGACTATGCGCTCCTCGGCGAGCGGGGTGAACTGCTTGAGAATCCCTACCACTATCGCGACCCGCGCACGAGCGGCACGATGGAAGAGGTGCTCGGGCGAATTCCGAGAGAGGAAATCTATCGAATCACGGGCATTCAGTTCATGCCCATCAATACGATCTATCAATTGGCGGCGGCAAAGCGCGACACGCCCGAACTGCTCGACTCGGCCAAGCAGCTGCTGACCATTCCCGACCTTTTTCATTATTGGCTCACCGGCACCACCGTTTGCGAATTCACGAACGCGACAACCACGCAGCTCATCGACGCGCGGAGTCGTTCGTGGTCCATCGACCTGATCGAGCGACTGGGATGGCCGACACACCTGCCCGCCTCCATCCGAGAACCGGGAACAATCCTCGGGCCCCTGCGGCCCGAGGTCACAGGCGGGCGGCTCTCTGCACAGGTCATCCTTCCCGGGTCTCACGACACCGCATCGGCCGTCGCGGCCGTCGCGGCGCGAGGCGATACCGCGTTTCTGAGCTCGGGAACCTGGTCGCTCGTCGGCATCGAACTCGACGCCCCGGTGATCACGCCCGAGGCGCTCGGCCTGAATTTCACAAACGAGGGCGGCGTCGACCGAACCACACGACTGCTCAAGAACGTCATGGGGCTCTGGCTCCTGCAATCCTGCCGGAAATCGTGGAGTTCGGAGGGACAGGACTACAGCTATGAGGAGTTGACCCATCTCGCCGAGAGACAAGCCCGCTTCGCGTTCCTGTGCGACCCGGACGATCGATCGTTCCTGTCGCCGGCCGATATGCCTCGGGCCATCGATCAATTCTGCGAGAGAACAGACCAACCGCGCCCCTCCTCCCCCGCAGGGTACGCTCGCGGAATTCTCGAGAGCCTGGCCTTCAAGTATCGTCTCATCATCGAAAGCCTCGAACGGTTGCTTGGCCGGCGCATTGAGCAAATTCGCGTCATCGGCGGCGGTTCAAAGAATGAGTTGCTCAACCAGCTGACCGCGGACGCGACGGGGAAGCGCGTGCTGGCCGGCCCCGCTGAAGCCACCTCTCTCGGCAATCTGGCCGTGCAGATGGTCGCCGCGGGCGCCGTCGGTTCATTTGCGGAGGTTCGCGGTCTGATCGAGCGCTCCTTCGGAACGAAAATCTACGAGCCGCTCGATCCCGGCCGATGGGACGCCGAGGCCCGCCGCTTTCGCCACTACTCCGAGCTGGCGCAAGGTTCGGCGGAGGGAGGGATGGGATGAAACGCATTTGTTTTCTGCTCAAAGTGAAACCCGAGCGGATCGCCGAGTACAAAGAGCGCCACCGCACCGTCTGGCCGGAAATGCTCGAGGCGTTGCGTGAAACGGGATGGAAGAACTACTCGCTGTTCTTGCGGCCGGACGGCCTGCTGGTGGGTTACCTGGAAACCGAGGATTTCGAGCGCGCTCGGGCGGAAATGGCCAGGCGCGAGGTCAACCGGCGCTGGCAACGTGAAATGGCCCCGTTCTTCGCGTCGAGCGGCGCCGGATTGCCGGACGAGGAAATCGAACTTCTCGAAGAGGTGTTCCATTTATAGTTCGCCAAAAGCCTTGCCCGGCAACCCGCAAGCGCGAACGATCTCCTTGCAACCTGAGGCCGCCATAGTATACAAGTCGGTTTCGCTTGCGACTCCGAGTCCCCGCCGATGTGGCGACCCCAAGGATCCGAGTGAGCGCACGTTTGGCTTGTCTTCTCCTGATTGCGGCCGGCCTCGGCGCTCTCCCGACGCGCGCCCAGACGATCCGCGTCGATGCGACACCCGCACACGCTGTCAACACGTTTAGCCCGCGGTCGGCACTCGGTTCGACCGTGGACCGCGTCCCAAGCGACGCTACCGATGTATTTTTCCAAGCGGACCAGATCAAGCAGGTCCTCGAAGCGGGATGGGGCACGATCAGCTACCGGCAGAATACAGACCTGTTCGTCCAGGCTTGGCATTGGAATCCGAAGGGGACCTGGAGCGACCCGTCCGGCAAAGGTTACTTCGTCGGGGATCAAACGCCGACCGAAATGATTCGGCATTCTTACGGGTACTCGCTTCCGCACCGCGGTTTCACGCGCAACAACGGAACCGAATTCGACGGTTACTCTCGCCTAGACGATGGGGACCTTGACACCTACTGGAAAAGCAATCCTTACTTGACCCAACTCTTCACGAACGAGGATGACTCGCTCCATCCCCAGTGGGTTGTTGTCGATCTTGGGGAACTCGAGGAGGTGAATGCCATTCGCATTGCCTGGGCCGATCCGTACGCGGTCACCTATCAGGCCCAGTATTGGACGGGCCGGGACGCCATGGACGATCCTGCCTCCGGCAAATGGCGGACCTTCCGGTTTGGGGACATCAGCGGGGGTGGGGGCGGCGTCGAGACACTCGCCGATCCGACGACCGCTGCCGTCGAGACACGGTTTGTGCGCGTGCTGATGACCGCATCCTCGCATACCTGCGACACGCACGGAGCAACCGACATTCGAAATTGTGTCGGGTATGCGATCCGGGAGATTTACGTCGGCACTATGGGAAAGGATGGAAAATTCACCGATCTCCTGCGCCACCTGCGGGCCCAGAAGCAGACGCTCACCTACTGTTCCTCGGTGGATCCCTGGCACGAGCAAGGGGACCTCTACGTCGCGCCGAAGCGCATGGAATCAGGGGATCAGCCAGGACTCGACCTTTTCTTTACGAGCGGGATCACACGCGGCCTGCCCGCGATCATTCCGATCGCCATGCTCTACAGCACGCCCGAAGATGCTGCCGCCGAGATTGCCTATGTCGAAAAGCGCGGCTACCCGATCCGGTACATCGAAATGGGAGAAGAGCCGGACGGGCAATACATTCTGCCGGAGGATGATGCGGCACTCTACCTCGAGTTTGCCGAAGCCCTCTATCGCGTGGACCCAAAACTCAAATTGGGCGGGCCAGTTTTTGAAGGCGTCGACGAAGACATCAAGGCCTGGGCCGATGGCCAAGGCCGGACTTCCTGGTTCGGACGGTTTCTCGATTATCTGAAACGGCGCGGGCGAATCGAGGACCTGGCCTTCATGTCCTTCGAGCATTATCCCTACGACGGCTGCCAGACTCCCTGGAAGGATCTCTATAAAGAACCGCGATTGCTCACACACATCATGCAAGTCTGGCGCGATGACGGCCTGCCCTCGAATGTTCCGCTGCTCGACACGGAGACAAATGCGCACGGCGGAGAAGCTGCGGTCGATATTTTCGGCGCCCTGTGGCTCGGGGACACGTTCGGAGCTTTTCTGACTGCAGGCGGGGAAGCGACGTTCTATTACCACGACTTGCCGTATTCGCCGCCCCATCCCGCTTGCCCGAACAGTTGGGGCACCTACCACATGTTCATGGTCGACACGGATTACGAGATCCGCTCGCGCACCTCGCAATTTTATGCCGCGCAACTGATTACCGAGCAATGGGTCTCGCCGACCGACGATAAAGACGTCGTCTTTAAAGCGTCGAGCAACGTCCGGGATCCGGCGGGTAATGCGCTGGTTACCGCGTACGCGGTCCAGCGCCCAGGTGGAGAGTGGTCCCTGCTCGCCATCAACAAAGATCACGATCACGCGCACGCTGTGCGCGTCGTTTTTGAGGACTCGGGCTCGAGGCAAAGTCGAACGTTCACCGGGCGAGTCACCTTGCTTTCCTTCGGGCGCGCACAATACGAGTGGCACCCAAATCGAAAAAACGGGTACGCGGATCCGAATCTGCCTCCCGTAGTGACCAGACCTCTGGCCGGCCCGGATAAGCTCTATGTGTTGCCGCCCGCATCGATCAATGTGCTGCGCGGCCAGGTCGGTGATTCCTCTCCTCGTCGGCCGCTAAAGTCACCGGAAGGAAGTTGAGTCGCAAACGGCGTCGGCCCCACAGAATGGCCGAGACTGCCAAAGCCCTCGAGCCCCGCGGCCCGGAATCGGGGCCGGGGTGGTCCGAGCACGCTGGCCCAAGATTGCCGCGGTCATTTGGCCCGCGCGCCGGCCTTCCCTTGTTCGATCGTCCTGCCATAAGCTTTATTCTTTGGTTTCAGGCGACTCTGCGATTCTGGCAATCGCCCCAAGAAACGCTCATCGTTACGAGTGGTTGGCGCCCACGCAGCAGTCGACTCCGGAGCGCGGCCTTAGGTTGGGGTTGGGGACCATGCGGGGAATCGTAGAGACTCTGCACGATCGATTCGTTTTCGACCGGCGCGTCAGGGTGCTTGCGGGCCATTTGAGCGCTCTGATTCCTGAGCGAGCCCGAGTCCTGGATGTCGGATGCGGTGACGGGGCAGTCGACGCGCTCATTGTGCGGCGGAGGCCCGATATTTTCATCCAAGGCATTGACGTCCTGTTGCGTCCGGGGAGCGAAATTCCCGTCGAACGCTTCGATGGCGTGAAGATTCCGTATGGGGATGGCTCGTTCGACCTGGTAATGTTCGTCGACGTTCTGCACCACACGCGGAACCCCCGCGCGCTGCTCAGGGAAGCTAAGCGTGTGGGGTCAGTGGTTTTAGTGAAAGATCATTTTAAGAGTGGGCTTTGGGGGGGTGCGGTTCTCCGCTTTATGGACTGGGTTGGCAATGCCCACCATGGCGTGGCCCTGCCCTACAATTACTGGTCGAAACCACAGTGGTTGGCCGCACTGGCTGACGTCGGTTTGCAGCCTGCCGAGCTGAGATGTTCCCTGGGGCTCTATCCGCCGCCGGCCTCTTGGATATTTGAACGCGAGCTGCACTTCGTCGGAAGGTTCAATCAGGCTGAAAAGGATGGGCGCGATCCTCCATCATCGCTGCGCCATTCCGAGGACACTCAGGAAGAAACTCGAGAGGATGACCTGGAATCCGAGCGTCATACTGACAAATCCAAAAATCACAGTGCGTAGAAGCGCGGGTGAGCCGAGCGGGCCAAATTGGAGTCTCGCCCACGTACTCAGGGCGAACACCCAAAGACCTACACCAACCGCCACCAGCAAGCCTCCCGCGGCAAGGCCTGTCTCGAGGCGAATGTAGCGGAAGGCCTGGTTCAGTCGGCGGTCGCTCGGCAACAACCCGTGGCTGATCGCGAAGAACTTTGTGAACAAGGCAAAATTGACCGATTCGAAGCCGATCAAAATGGCCATCGTGGCAAACAGCAGAGTGTGAACATCGAAGGTAACCGAACCGACCCGTTGCGGTCCGGGGAGCAGCCAGAGGCTCACGACCGTGCCCAAGAGGAACAGGAGTAGCCCGGGATAGAGAAAAAGCCAGCGCGGACTATACAGCAGCAGGAAACGCAGGTAACGCCAACCGTCGCGCCAGGTTCGCAGATGCGGCCGGCGGTTGCGCCCGTCCGGCGCAAGTGTCGTCGGAACCTCCGTCATGCGTAAGCCAAACAGCGTAGCCTTGACCACCATTTCGCTGGCGAATTCCATACCCAGGGTCTGCAATCTAAGCAGCTCGATCGAATCCCTGCGGAACGCGCGGAGCCCACATTGAAAGTCTTTTACGGGGCTCTTGAAGAACAGGCGGCCGATGGCGGTGAGCGCAGGGTTGCCGAGGTAGCGGTGAAGAAGCGGCATGGCACCGGGGAGAATCTTCCCCTGAAACCGATTCCCCATCACCAAATCGTAACCTTCGCGCAATTTGTCAAGGAACACGCCCAGCTGGCTGAAATCGTAGCTGGCGTCCGCATCGCCCATAACAATGTAGCAGCCGCGTGCCTGTGTGATGGCTCCTTGCAAAGCAGATCCGTAACCTCGCTGCTCGACATGGATCACGCGCGCGCCCAAGGCCGCCGCAATTTCCTGCGAGCCGTCCGTGCTGCCATTGTCCGCAACGATCACCTCCGCCCGAATCCCCAGCCGCTCGATGGCGGCCAGAGCGTTTTCGATGCAGGAAGCGACCGTAGAGGCTTCGTTCAAGCAGGGCATGATGACGGAAACCTCGATCTCATCGACTGCGGGCTGATCGAGGAGAGCAACATCCTTTTCCGGCCAAGGAAGGTTCATCGCGGACCTTTCGCATGCCTCAACGCCTGAGCATCTCTGAAGACGAAACTGTGTGTTGAGGAAAGTGTATCGCTACGGTATCAACGCAAAAATGCTGCTGACAAATCCGTTGTTGTTGAAGTTACCTTCCACCGGAGGCGGGCGCCTGAGGGGTTGGGGCGGAAATCAGGAGGGCCTTCAACGCCAAGGGATCCTTGTCTGGCTCAACCAACCAAGCCTGAGCGCCATGGAATTCGTCGATCAGCTTCGCATCGCTCGTGCTGTTTGTATCCCTGGCCCAGAGGATTTTGGCGGAGTCAAAGTCCGCGCCGTTGTACACCCACTCCAAGGAGGGATTGTGACGCAGGGTATAGCGCACAAACACAATCTGTCGTCCAGGAAGCCGTTCCAGCCTTTCAGCGATTTCTGTGCGAGCGGTGTTCCCGGGCCAATTGGAGTACCAGGTCCAATCCGCTGACGGTCCTTCGGAGAACCGTAATCCGAACACGATGAGACAGACAATCACCAGGGCGCGCACCAGCATCCTCCCCGCGGGTCGTCCGCCGATCTTCCAAACCCGCAGATGCCTCATGCCCTCGAGAAAGACGAGATAGATCAAGGCGACGGCAGGTGCGGCATAGTGCGGATTGAAATACACCTCAGGGAAAAAGCTTATGGGCGCGAAGATCGAGATCCAGAGTAGCGGCCTGATCCGGCGGTCGCGGAATAGCCAAGGCAGCACGAGCAGCGGCACGGTCAGAGCAGGACCCAGGAAGAACGCGTCCAGTGCTTTGATCCTAAAGACACTTTCATCCACAAAGCCTCTCGCTGTGCGCAGGTAATGGTAATTTGGCAGTTCCCCTGTGGTCTCAAACACTCGGACGGGATTCTGCCCAAGCGCAGCAGGATGTGGGTTCAGCTTCTGCCAAATGAAGGTAGGTACGATGTCGTAGGCGTTATCATAAACCTGATAGGGCATCCGCAGCGGGTCGCCCGTGACTCGCCAGTCGTAGTAGGCCACGCCTGCCGCCAATAGCGCGACCGAAACAGTCAGCGGCACGACAACTTGCCGCGACAGGATCCGCCACGGAGGGCTAGATTTCTCGAAAATCCAAAGGGCGAGAACCAAGACCGCAGCGAGACTGAGAACCAGCCCTTCGTAGGGCCGGCTGTTGGCGAGAATCAAGAGTCCCAGCCCCATCAACCAGGCGTCCCGTTGCCGACGCCTGCGGAGAATCCTCGCCAGTGCTCCCAGAACTAAAGCACCGCCAATGGCCGCAACTGCTCCGCCCCAATAGCTGTTGGCCCAATAGGAAAAGGTTCCCAAGCGAAGGATGGCCAGCAGGCCCCCTAACAGCGCCCAAGGTGGCGGCAGGTATCCTTGGAGCATCCAGCAAATCGCAGCGCACATCAGCCCGACGCTCAGCCAAACGCCGAACCATGGGTGACCAAACAGCACCTTGCCTGTGGCTAGGATGAACCCTTGTGCGGGCGGATACTTCGACGCGTAGGTGGGCTCGAATATTACGTGGAATGTTTCGAACGGACCCGACGGATGTGGTGCTGGATTGCTCAAGCGGCCGTGGGCAAAGGTGTCTGCCGCGAGCAGATAACTGAACTCGTCGGGAACCAACGGCGCCGGGATCGGCAAGACAGGAAGAAGGGCAGCTCGGATACCGAGAGCCAATAGTCCAACGACCATCACTGCCGTCGTCTGTCGGTGTGCCAGGCGGTGGAACCCCCGTTCCACACGCCGAAAGAATGCTTCCCCGTATGGGCGAAGTGTCAGGGCAGCCAGGACGGCCGAGACGGCCAGCCGCGCTTCGATTCCGTAGAGGCTATCCCCGGTGATGCTGGGAACGAGCCGGTTCCCGATCATCAGGAGCAGCACGGTTCAGGCTTCACCAGGATGAGTTGTGGCTGAACAGGTTCGCGCCGAGCGAGGCGGGATGCGGCGGCCCTCCGCGAAGGTGTTTGTGCGATCCTCCCGCCCCGGGAAGGAGCGGAACCCGAGCGACCGGTAAGAGAGGGGCATGCTCGGCGGAGGGCAGAGCAGGTTTTTCCGGAGAGGGCACCCGAAAGTGGCGTTTTTGACATGTTCGCTGGTCGCCGGCGGCACCACAGAAAAAAGAAAGACCGCTCCCCATTCACGAAGAGAATCAGAGTAAACTCGCCGCAAAGCAAGCGTCGTTTTCGACTTCGGCGCGGAAAACGTTACGCGTAAGCAACGGTCGCGTTATTGGCGGTTTCATCACGGTTCGACCGAGTTGGTCCGGAGCCCGACCAAGAACCGTGTTAGATTTCAGTTTCGTTCTCAACTGCCGAGCGGAGACTGCCGCCGCAGCCCCCGCCATCGTCTTCATCTCGAGATTAAAAGCATGCGACGCTTGGACCCGTCCAATCAGCCTCTCTTCGCTCGACCGATTTCCGAGTGGTCCGAGACCATCGCATCGCCAAAGTGCGAGATCCAAGCAAGTTCGAGCCCCGGCGCAGCGCAATTTTCGGCTCCGCTCGAGGTGCTTGGGCGCCCCGTCATGGTCTCCTTGCTTCTGGCTGTTGTCACCTGGGTCCTTTTGTTCATCGGCATTGCTAGGCCCGGAATGATGTACTACGACGAGCCGTACTTCGTCCCGGAAGCCAGAGCATTCCTTTCTGGAACTCCCAATCCGCATCCCTACGTCCCTTCCCTGGCAAGACCCCCGCTCGGAAAGATGATGATAGCCATTGGAATGAAGATTGCCGGCGACACTCCCGTTGGGTGGAGAACCGCTGGAGTTGCTTGCGGAGCTCTCATGGTGTCCGCCGTTTATCTTTGGACGTACCTTTTGGTGGGGGATCCGAGCCTGGCTTTCCTGGCCGCCGGGCTGACCCTCTTCAATAATTTTCTCTATGTCATGTCTCGAATCGGCATGATGGACGTGTTTTTTATGTTTTTCTTGATGTGGAGTTTGGTAGCGTACACGGCGTCCTTGGTTCTGGACATCTCGGCCGGCCATCGTCGTTTGCTATTGATTGGCTCGGGCGTGCTGATCGGACTGGCCACTGCGTGCAAATGGAATGCCGTCGATACGCTGGCGGTCTTCTTCCTGGTCAGCTTTGCGTTACGCCTAGCCCGTCATCGGCCCGCTGACTGGCTTCTACCGTTCGCGCGCTATGCGCGGAGCACCCAGGAAATCGGCATCCCGGCTTTACTTCTCGGCCTGGTATTGGCGCCCATCCTATCGTACAGCCTTACGTACTGGCCGCTCTGCCGATTCTTGCATCGGCCGTTTGGAATTCACGAGCTGGTCGCCTTGAATGTTTTCATCTGGCGCTTCAGCACGACGGTGAAGGGTAACCCGTACATTACCATGGCTTGGTATGCGTGGCCGCTGAACTTGAAGCCGCAGCGCGCCCTCTCCTATCTGGTTGGCAATCCGGTTGTGGCCTGGGGCGGACTGGTGGCGCTGGCCATTTGTCTCTCTCGCTTCTGGAAGAAGGCCGAGTTGGCCGAGGGGCTGGTTCTTCTGCTCTTCGCGTCCAATTTTTTCCAATGGGCCGTGACGCCAGAACACAGGCTTTTTTACTATTACTATTATCCATCGTTCATGATCTTGGGCGTGGCCATGGCCGTTTGCTTACGCCGTTTGCCGGCGCGGATCTTTGGAGTACGTATCGGCGTCCTTCTCCTGGTTTTTGCATTTGCGGTTTTTTTGCGGTGCTACCCCCAAATGGCGCACTTGCAGTCCCCTTGGGATTGCCTATTCGGATGCTGGGTTTAGCGCGGTGCTCTAACTCGACACGCGCAAGGCAAGAGGCACTGCGGCCCAGCGCAGAAACGCGCGCAGTTCAATAGAGCTCGCCCAACAGGGACTGCTCATCGACGATCGATACGCCGGGAGGCGCTTCAAAGTGGAATTTCGATTCGGGGATGGGAATATTTTCCTGCCAGTTGCCAAAGCGGAATTCGGTCGCGAGGTTTCCGGGCTGGCGGACCACGACACGCACAAGATAGCCATGCGCATCTGTTTCAAGGAGGATGTCCGCCATGGCTTCGCCGGGCGCTGCGCCGCGCGCGTCCGAAGCTTGCCGAGGCACACACCGCAGGACCGCATCGCCAGGGGTCAGCGCCCTCTCCCCCAACCCCGGATCCCTGCCGGAGGCGCCGGCGAAGGTCATTGGCCGATCACCAGCCCGAGATGCGCTGGTGCCCTCGGCCCCATTCGGCGGCTCGACCAGACTGATGTTTCGGCACAACCGACCGAGATCGGTCTTCCCGGCTAATAAGGCAATCGGAGTCCGCCAGTCGGAGCTTTCGTTCATTTTGGCCCGGCTGGCGGCGTGGTCGGCGGGTACGTAGAACCATACATTCTGGCCGTCGACGAGGAAGAGCTGCTTTTGAGGGGATTCGTACTCCCAGCGCATTCGTCCTGGTCGAGAGAAATAGACGGTCCCGGATTCCGCTTGGCCGCCGCCCTTGCCGTCGCTGAATCGTTCGTAAAACACCGCCTGTAGCGTCGCGGCGTGGCGGTAGCGAGCCTCCATTGCACGCCGAACGACGTTCGCGTCTGGCCCAAAGGAGGAAAGAAGGGTCGAAAGGGCGAACAAAAATAACAGTTCAGGCATGGAAGCTAGTCTAAGGGGCTGTCAGGCGCGTGTCTAGCCAGACCGGAACAGCCCGAATTTGAAGGCGGCAAACGGATGATGTCTCAGTAAGTCTTCTATCGGGAGGATCTCTTTTTCCGCCGGGAATCGACTAGAGAATAGACAACGCGTCGCAGGCCGCCGGGGAAGCGGCCGTCTGGCCAGTGAGATCGAAATGGATGACGCCGGGAGTATCACTGCAAAAGCTGCGCTGGCCCGTGACACCAGGAACGCTTGGCGTGGCCGTGACGAAGTAGCCATAGGAGCCTTGCGCGCCGCAGGTCGGGACGGGAGGTACCAAACCCGATTCTTCCTGGTAGCCGAACGTGTAACCGGATTTTTGATAGGGCGGCGCAGTCAGCAAAGCATCAAGCAAGATGGCTTGGTCGCAGCTCGCCGAGACACCCGTGCCGCCCAGCGCATCCAAACTCGGCGCGTACCCGTTACTCCACTGCACGCTGTAAGCCGTGCTGGCGGTCACGATGGCCCGCAGATTCGCCACCGCCGCTGATTCATTGGCCGCTATTCGGGCGCGGAGATAACTGGGGATCGCAATCGCCGCGATGATCAAGATAATGGCGACTGTGATCAGCAGTTCGATCAATGTAAAACCGCGTCGCGAACGGCCCCGCCGCACCTTGCTTTGCGAATCTCTCTGCTCGGTGCACATTTTGCTTTCTCTTGTGCTCCCCCCGCGGGAAAAAAAAAGGGAGGGACTCGGACGCTCCCTCCCTGTTTTCGACAGCAATTGCTTTTACTGGCCCAGCGCTAGCGTGAAGCCATCCTGGGCGCAGGAAACTCCACCTGCGGCGGAGAACAGAATGGCGCCCGTCGGGCTGTACATGATCGCGCCGCTCTGGTCATCGCAGAAGGACCGCGTGCCAGTCTGGCCCTCGGTGATCGGAGACGCTATAACATCGAACGTCTCATAGTCGACGGTCGTACCGCATCCGTTCGTCGGTACCGTAACGTTGCTGGCAGCAGCCAGGCCAAACTCATAGCCCGACTTCACCGCTGGTTCTGCGTTGAAGGTCGGGTCCAGGAGTTCAGCTTGGGTGCAGGATGCCGTAGCACCCGCCGCTCCGCTGAGGTCCGGCAGGGTCTGCGCATAGCCAGAGTTATAGGTCGACTGATAGGTCACCTGAGAGGTCACAATGGTCCGGACCGCGCCCACAGCGGAAGCCTCGTTGGCCGCCATGCGGGAACGGAGCAAGTTCGGAATTGCAATCGCCGCGATGATCAAGATGATCGCCACGACGATCAGCAATTCGATTAAGGTAAAGCCCTTCTGCTGCTTATTCATTCATTTTTCTCCTCGGGGCGCGCCCTGTTTTAGGGGCTGCCCCAGAAAGTTTGAGCGATGGGGGTGGTGCTCTTCGCCTTTGACTAATGCAACGGCACCGCCAACCCGACCCGCGGTGTTAACCCTGAGAACACAATCGAGTATCTCACTGAATAGCCGAGAGTTGACGAGCCTCGAGCGCCCCCGCTCGAGGTTGCTCGAAATACACGATGAAGCCGAGCCAGCAAAACTGACAGTATTTGTCCAGTCATAATAACCGTATTTGACGCGCGCCACGGAAATTGTGGTTGCACCGAGCTTGAGGCGGCCGAGAGCCCCTCGATCAGGCCAGGGTGCTTTTTCGAACGAAAGTCCCCGAGGTTGATGGGAGGTGAAATGCAGGTTGGCAAAACTGCCCAGCGGGTCAGATCTCATATTTCTTGGCGTAATGACGGAAGGAGCGGTAGGTCATCTTCAGCAGCTCAGCGGCCCGCGTGCGGACTCCACCGGAGCGTTCAAGCGCCGCCAGCAGGTAGGAGCGTTCAACCGTGCGGATATGTTCCTCCAAGCTCAGCCCCTCGGGCGGCAGCACGATTCCATTTCCGTTGTGCGGGGCATGAGGCAGGGACTCCTGATAACGGTTGCGCACGCGGTCCGGGAGGGCTTCGACGGAGATGCGGTGGCCGGTCTCCAGGGCTACGGCACGCTCGATCGTGTTTTCCAGCTCGCGAACGTTGCCTGGCCAATCGTACACTTCCAGGCGCCGCATGGCTTCCGGCTCAATTCCTTCGATTCGCTTGTTCATCGATTTCGCAAAGCGCTCGAGGAATTCGCGGGCCAAAAGCGGGATGTCCTCGTGGCGGTCGCGGAGCGGTGGCAGGTGAATGGGAATGACGCTCAGCCGATAGTACAAATCCTCGCGGAAACGGCCAGCGGTAATTTCCTCTTCCAGATTCTTGTTTGTTGCGGCGATCACGCGAACGTCGACGTCGGACTCTTCCGTGCTGCCCACCGGCCGAATCTTGCCTTCTTGGAGCACGCGATAGAGCTTTACCTGCATGGTCACGCTCATGTTTCCGATTTCATCCATAAAGAGCGTTCCGCCGTCCGCGGCCTGAAACAGTCCCCGCCGATTTTCATTGGCGCCCGTGAAAGCACCTTTCACGTACCCGAACAGCTCAGATTCCAGAAGCGTCTCAGGAAATGCACCGCAATTGATCGTTATGAACGGGTTCTTCGACCGCGAACTGTGCTCGTGAATCGCGCGGGCCACGAGTTCCTTACCGGTTCCGCTCTCGCCGGTGATCAAAACCCGGCTGTTCTGCGGAGCGATATTTCCGATCAGCTCGAAAATGGCCTTCATCTTCGGGCTCGTACCGATAATGTGGTCGAGCCCGGTCAGGAGACGCAGCTCGCGGCGCAGGTAGCCCGCTTCCTTCTTGAGGGCGAGCGTCTCGACCAGCTGCTGGACCGCGGCACGAAGCTCATCGAGCAAGCGATCGCCCTTGATGACGTAGCGGTCGGCACCGAAATTGACGGCGTCAATGGCGGTATCGAGGGTCGGCACGCCGGTGATCAGAATGAACCTGGTGGCCGTGGAAAGCTCCTTGCAATAACGCAGGAACTCGACTCCATCCATGTCCGGCATGCGAATATCGGAAACGACGATGTCATAGAGCTGTGAAGCGATCCTTCGCTTGGCCATTTCCGCGCTGGACGCCACATCGACCTTATGGCCTTCCTTGCGGAAACTGATTTCGAGGAGTTCGCAGATGGAGCGCTCGTCGTCAACAACCAACAGGTGGGCCATGGCTTTCTAGCCCTTCCCCACCGGATCGAATTCCACCGTGTCGAATGCCTCATCGGAAGCGCCGCCGGCTACCCGCACGACGGGGCTCCCTTCCCTGGCCGGAGAAGCTGTCCTGACCCGCCGCTTGACGACCACTGGTGGGGCACCCTTCGTCGATACGACAAGAGGGAGCTCGATTGTGAATTCTGCGCCGCGCCCTTTCTGGCCATTCACCCGGACACAGCCTCCGTGCGCCTGGATGATCCGATACACGATGGCAAGCCCCAGCCCAGTCCCGCCGATGAAACCGGATTGGAACGGCTCGAATATCCGGTTCGCCTCGCTCGGGTCCAGGCCGATTCCCGAATCGCGGACGGACACAGAAACACGGTCCGCATGGGCCTCGAGACTGACGGCGAGTGTTCCTCCCTCGGGCATGGCTCGCAGGGCGTTATTCGAGAGGTTCCAAAGCACCTGCTTTAAGGCATCGCGGTCGGCGCGGGCCCGCGGTCGGACGGCATAGTTGCGCTCAATCTTGTATTTGCCGGCACAGCGCGGGTCGTGCTCGATGAGGATCAGCATTTCGTCAACGAGCGCAGCGACATCCACATCGGTGAGAACGTAAGACTTGTCGCGGGAGTACTCGAGAAAGTCGGAAACGATCTGGTTGAGGCGCTGGGACTCGCGGCTGACAATCTGAACGAGCCTCTTGTCGTCGTCGGCCAGAGGAGCGAGACGGGCGAGTTCCTTGAGTGCGCCGGTCATGGCGGCGAGCGGCTGCCGAATCTCGTGCGCAATGGCCGCGGAAAGCCGGCCCAAAGCAGCCATGCGCTCCTTGGTCACGACTTCGCGTTCCAGCCGCTTCAGCTCCGTGAGATCCTGAAAGTTGAAGACGTACCCGAGGGAGTGGTGCGTAGTACGCAACGGCGAAACGGAGAGCCCTAGGAAACGAACCGCTCCCGAGGGCGTGTGAAATTCAATCTCCTTCCGCAAGGCGGTGGGGCAGCCATACTCGTTCGTTTCAACGGGCCAGAACCCCGGCAGCACATCGGCGAGGCTGCGCCCGCGGATGGTGGCCAGAGTGTGCCCGGTGATTTCGGCGCCGGCGTGATTGATCAGAAGGATGCGACCCTCGAGATCCGACGTCAGCAGCCCGCCGCGCATGGATTCAATGACGTCATTGTTGAATACCTGGAGGTCTTTCAGTTGTTCGCTCTTCTGTTCCAACTCGACGCCAGCCTTCCGGAGATTCTGCGCCAGCAGGCCTCCGAGATAGGCGATGGCAAAGAAGGCGAAAAGATTGCTGCCCAGCCAGGACTCTAGCGCGCGCGCCGAGGGGAGCGATGTTGATGTGCGCGTGATCACGCTGTAAAACATCAGCTCAACGACACAGCCAAGCAGAACAAAGCTAGCGCCGGCTACGGCGAAAACAGCCCGGCGGGAAAAGAGGACCCCCGCCATCAGAATGACCAGCAAGTACAGGGAGATGAAATAGCTGTCCTGTCCGCCTGTCGCGTAAACGACCGCTGTGACGACCACCAGATCGCCAATCACCTGGACAGGCGCGTGCCAGGAAGCGCGGGGAACCCACCGCTGCAGAGCGAGATAGAGCGTTGCGAGCAGGTACCAAACGGGAATGAGCGGCAGCAGGCTGCGCACCTCGAGCGGTATGGGGCCGAGCTGCCCGACAGCTACCACGCCGAGCAGGAACGTGATGACGACAAAGCGAACACGTCCCATCCAGGGAAGCCATCCGTCGATATTCCGTCTTGGTTCCGTCTTCACGTTTGTCCGCATTCTTGCCAACTGGTCCCGCCAGGCGGAGCTTCGTCCTTATCGGTTGAAGGCGAATCTGGCCGGCCGCACAGAGCCCCGATCAGTGCCCCGCCAGCTTGCCGATCAGCGAGAACAGCGGCAGATACATCGAGATGACCACGCCGCCAACCACGACGCCGAGGAAAACAATCATGACCGGTTCGAGGGCGGTCAGTAGATCCTTCACCGCCGCGTCAACTTCATCCTCGTAAAAGTCCGCAATTTTCTGGAGCATGGCGTCCATGGCGCCCGTTTGTTCGCCGACGCCGATCATCTGCGTCACCATTCCCGGGAAAACGTCCGTTTCCTTGAGGGGATCGACCAGCGAACGGCCCGCTTCGACCGCCTTGCGAGTCTGGGCGATGGCTTTTTCAATCACGGCGTTACCAGAGGTGCGGGCCGTGATGTCCAAACCTTCGAGGATGGGTACGCCGCTCGATATCAGGGTACCCAGCGTTCGCGTGAAACGCGCTACGGCAATCTTTCTCATCACGATGCCGAGAACAGGGATCTTGAGGACCACCGTGTCGATGCTCATTCGTCCGGCCGGCGTTCCGTACCAGAATTTGAGCGCAAAGATGACCCCGACGATAAAGACGAGAATCAAGAACCCGTATATGCTGCCGATGAAATTACTCAGCGCTATCACGATGCGGGTGGGCAAGGGCAGATCGACGCCCAAGCCGTTGAACAGCTGGACGAAAATCGGCACAACCTTCCACAGGAGAAGGACGATCACGCCGACCGCAATCGACATGACCGACACCGGGTAAATCATCGCCGATTTGACGGCGCGCTTCAGTTTGACGTTCTTCTCGATGTAGGTCGAAAGGCGCTGCAGAATGGTGTCCAGGATACCTCCCGTCTCGCCCGCCTCGATCATGTTGTAGTACAGCGCATCGAACACCTTCTCGTGCTGCTTCATGGCCGTCGAAAGCGTCGTGCCGCCCTCGACCGATGCCCGCACGCTGTTCAGAATCTTCTGAAAAGTCTTGTTCTCCTGCTGACTGCCGAGAATCTCGAGGCACTGCACGAGCGGCAAGCCGGCGTCGATCATCACCGAGAACTGACGCGTGAAAACCGCCAGCTCCTTGGCGTTGACACCCGCGCCGAAGGTCGGGACATTGAATTCCTTCCCCTTCTCTGAGACCTTGCTCACGTTGATCTGCTCGCGGCGGAGCATCGTTTGGAGCTCGTTCTTGTTGGCGGCGACGCGCTCGCCCGCTACGGCAGCACCGGTCCGGTTGGTTCCCTTATAGGTGTATACCGGCATAGCTTGTTACCTCCCTTTCCTCACTTTCGGACGGGCACCTTGCCACCCACGGGCGGAGAGGTCACCCCACGATTGATCAAGTCCTGCAATTCATCCGGGTTCGAAGACCGAGCCAGCGCGGTTTCCAAGCTGACCATTTTCTGAAAGTAGGCGTTGGCCAGCCCCTGATTAAAGGTTTGCATTCCGGTCTGGCCCGTTCCGGTTTGCATCGCCGAATAAATCTGGTGAATTTTGTCTTCGCGGATCAGGTTGCGGATCGCCGCGTTCGGAATCAGAACCTCCATGATCATGGCGCGCCCGCGACCGTCGATGCGCGGAAGCAGAGATTGACAAAGGATTCCCTCCAGAACCATGGAGAGCTGTGCGCGCACCTGCGGCTGCTGGTGGGCCGGGAAAACATCCACGATACGGTTGATGGTGGAAACCGCGGAGTTCGTGTGCAGCGTGGCAAAGGTCAAGTGGCCGGTTTCCGCAATGCGCAGCGCGGCTTCGATGGTTTCCAGATCGCGCATCTCGCCGATCAGAACAACGTCGGGATCCTCGCGCAGGGCAGCGCGCAGCGAGTTCGAAAACGAATGCGTATCGGAATGCACCTCGCGCTGATTCACCAGGCATCTCTTGTGATTGTGCAGAAACTCGATGGGGTCTTCGATGGTGATCATGTGCTCTTCGCGTTCGCAGTTGATCTTGTCCAGCATGGCCGCCAGGGTCGTGGACTTCCCTGATCCAGTCGGTCCGGTCACCAGCACCAGCCCGCGGGGTTTGTCGCACAAACCTTTCACGATATGCGGAAGCCCCAGCGCGTCGAAGCTCTTGATCTCCCAGGGAATCGTGCGGAACACGGCAGCAACGGCTCCGCGCTGGTGGAAGATATTTCCGCGGAACCGTGCCAGGCTCTTCAGCCCAAAGGAGAAATCGAGTTCGAGGTTTTCCTCAAGCCGGTGCTTCTGAACGTCCGTCAAAACGCTGTAGGCGAGCGCTTTGGTGTCGGCCGCCGTGAGCGGCGGCATCTCGACCGGACGCAGTTTGCCGTGGACTCGAATGCGCGGCGGGCTGTTGGTTGACAGGTGCAGGTCGCTTCCCCCCATTTCAATCATCGTCTTGAGCAACTCGCTGAGAGTGATACCGGCCATCTTTCCTCTTTCCTCCGTCAGAGCACGGTCTCGCGCAGAACCTCTTCCATCGTGGTCAGACCCGCCGCAACCTTCTGCAATCCACTCCGCCGGAGAGTGATCATCCCGCCTTCGAGCGCCTTTTTCTTGAGCTCGAGGGCGGAGGCCCCCACCAGGATGAGTTCCCGGAGATCGTCGGTAATCTCCATGACCTCGTACAGGCCAACGCGCCCCTTGTAGCCCGTGTTATTGCAGGTGCCGCAGCCGCGGCCGTGGTAGACCAACGTCTTGTGCGCTTCGTCGGCGGCGAAGCCGGCATCGACCAGGGCCTGTGGCTGAACCTGCAGCGGCTCCTTGCATCCCGCGCAGATGCGTCGGACCAGGCGCTGCGCGCCGATCAGATTCACCGAGGTGGCAACGAGAAACGGCTCAATGCCCATGTTCATGAGCCGGCTGATGGTGGACGGTGCGTCGTTGGTGTGCAGGGTCGAAAGAACCAGATGGCCCGTTAGGGCCGCTTTCACGGCGATTTCGGCCGTCTCAAAGTCCCGGATTTCGCCGACCAGAATAATGTTGGGGTCTTGCCGCAGGAACGCGCGCAGGGCCGAAGCGAAATTGAGCCCGATCTGCTCTTTCATCTGCACCTGGTTGATTCCAGGCAGCTGGAACTCGACCGGGTCCTCGGCGGTCATGATGTTTGTTTCGGGCACGTTCAGCCGGGCCACGGATGAGTACAGGGTGTTCGTCTTCCCTGAGCCCGTCGGGCCCGTAACCAGCACCATCCCGTACGGTTTCAGAATCGCGCGTTCGAACTTCACGAGCGATTCGGCCTCGAAGCCAAGCTTGGTCATGTCCAGACGCAGGTTTTCCTTATCGAGCAGTCGGAGAACGATCTTTTCCCCGAACAGGGTGGGGACGGTCGAGACGCGGAAATCGAGCTCTTTCCTCTTTCCGTCTTTCGAGTACTTGATCATGATGCGGCCGTCTTGCGGCAGCCGCTTTTCGCTGATGTCCAGCTTGGACATGATCTTCATGCGGCTGGTGATCGCGTCCTTGAGCTTGAGGGGAGGCGCCATGACGTTCTGGAGGACGCCGTCAATTCGGAACCGAACGCGGAGCTCCTTCTCGTAGGGCTCGACGTGGATGTCGCTCGCGCCGCGCTTGACCGCATCCGTCAAAATCAGGTTACAGAGCTTGATAATCGGCGCTTCTTCCGCGGCCTTCTCAAGCTCCTCGAGATCCATGGTTTCGGCTTCTTCGCCGGTGAGTTCGACGGAGTCTTCGTCGGCAAGGTCCTTCATGACCTTGTCGAGCTCCTCGACGCTCTCGACGTCGCCGTAGAACTTGTGAATGGCCTCGCTGATCGCCGTTTCCGATGCCACAACCGGCTCCACATTGAAGCCGGTCATGAACTTGATATCGTCCATCGCGAAGACGTTGGTGGGGTCGGTCATGGCGATGGTCAGAGTCGAACCCACGCGCGACAGCGGCACGATCTGATAGCGGATAGCTGTTTCCTGGGGAACGAGCTTGATCACCGTGGGGTCGATCTCATAGAACTTCAGGTTGATCGAGGGCACTCCGTATTGGCGGGACAACACGGCGGTGATGTCGTCATCGCTAACCAGCCCAAGCTTTACCAGACAGGTTCCCAGCCGGCCGCCGTTCCTTTTCTGATACTCGAGCGCCTGCTTCAGCTGATCCGGGGAGATCAGGCTGTCCTTGAGCAGAATTTCGCCAAGTCGTGAGGACATGAGTGTGCACACGCGGTACTAGAACCACGCGTATGAGGCAGCGTAACATGCCCCTTAATTGGTCGTGTGACACGGAGGGTCAGTCGTAGTGAATCAGCTAACAGTTGATAGGCGGCGGCAAAACCCATCCCTCCGTACAGGCAGCTTTTTGACCCTGTACCAGCGTACAGGTGCTTGCAAAAAAGCGACTTACTTGAGATGAAGGGTGTCCGGCGGCTTGGCTGTGGGTTGCGGAATTGGACTGTTCTTGACACCGTCGGAGAACAGTGCGTAGCAGATTACCCCACCTGCCGTTTCAATCTGACGTTGAAGGTCGGCCGCGTGCATCCCAGGGGCTCGACCGAGCAGGCCCCAAAAAAAGGCATCCATTAGCTCGGCCAGGGTTCTAAGGTCGGTTTCCGTCCGCGCGCCGGGGAGGCGTTGAAGGTACGCAAAGAGCGCCAAGACCCGGGCCGTGGTCCAAGCGCGAATCTCGAACTCCTTACGGGCCAGTTCTGCGTCGGACAGAACCGCCTCCTGCCAAGCTCGATAGGCACCCAGGTAATGAAGATCCGTCGAGAAAGCGCGAGACAACAAATCACCGAGACCCTGTCTTGGGTCAGCCATGTCCCCCGGCCGAAGCTCGAGGCGACTCAGCTGTTCAACGAGGTCATCCATCAAGGTTAGTAAAAGATGTCGCTTGGAACGGAAATGCTGATAGAAACTGCCGATGGGAAGCCTCGCGCGACGCGCAAGGTCGTTTACCGTGGTGCGCTCGTAGCCCTTCTTGCCGAACATTGCGAGCGCAGCCTCTTTGAGCCTTCGGTGCCGTTCGACGCTGCGCCGTTGACGCGGTTCGGGAGCCCGATCTTCACCGGCGAGAAGATTCGGCCGCCTCCTCACGAATCGACCGACCGTCCCAGCATGACCCCGGCAAACGCACCGGCGCAGCACCACAACATCCAGCCACCGAACACGCCAGCCATTTGCGGCTGAATGTTCGGAAACACGAGGGGAAAGAAGGCGCTTGAGAAGGCGTCGAGAAGAAGCGTCGGCAGGGTCAGCGACACGGCGCCCAGCAGCCAACGCTCTCGAGGCAAGCGGAAGCGGTAGCAAAGCCGGCGAGCGAGCAACGCCATCAGGGGGAAGCTGGCCGCGAAGAGCCCGAGGATTTCCATCCCGCCGTTTGTGTGGAGTAAATGCTGCCCGGCCAGGCGGAGCGCGATTGTAGCGCCGAGCCAAACGAGGAGGCCGCCTATGAGGAGTTTACGCTCTATAGTGAACATGAGTTCATGTTCATTTACTGGGAGGTGAAAGTCAAGGATTATTTCGGGAGAGAGGGGGGACGGGGCTAGTCAGCGACTTCGTTTGCATTCGGTCGGCGGCAGGGAAGATCGCAGCGCTAGCAGCGTTGACGCGTGCGGCTGCTTTCGTTACGATGGGTGAGTTCCGAAGGGCGGTTAGCTCAGCGGTCAGAGCATCCGGTTTACACCCGGAAGGTCCAGCGTTCAAATCGCTGACCGCCCACCACCCGGTAACTCGCGGGGACGTAGTTCAGTTGGTTAGAACGCTGCCCTGTCACGGCAGAGGTCGCG
>Ga0187783_10000233_pt1 | contig 42295 bp, 42 predicted proteins | sample 1015_SJ02_MP02_2_FD_132471 | JGI IMG/M metagenome (GOLD analysis project Ga0187783, IMG submission 132471) | Tropical peat soil microbial communities from peatlands in Department of Meta, Colombia - 1015_SJ02_MP02_20_MG | ecosystem: Environmental > Terrestrial > Soil > Wetlands > Peat | place... | reverse complement strand
GTTGGGTTACCTTCCATGGCGTGAATGCCGCCATAGGTCGCGCAGGTTCCGCAAGCGATTACCGCCAATGCCTTGGGGGAGAGCCGATCAATCCACTCGTTCGTGGTGATGGGCTGACGGGTTCGGGGATCAGTTCCGAGTGCCGCCCAGTATCCTTCCTTCTTTATCTTCTCGTTGGGAATCGAGCCCTCTACGACCAAAACAAAGGGGTCGAGTTTTCCTTCCTGCGCCTGGTACCAGTACTTCATGAAGTCGTCGCCGACTTCATAGGCAAGGACAGGATTGTGCAGGTGCACTTTCGGCAGCCCGGGAATTGCTCCTAACAGAACATCCTCGATACTGGGTTGGGTCGCTGCAGTCACCGAAACCGAATCTCCATCGCAGCCCAGACCCGCCGTGATCCACACAATGTGCACCTCGGCAACCGGCGATGGCCTTTGCGTCACTCGACCATAGGGAACCGTTTCTGCTGCCATACTGGGTTCTCCTTTTCCAGATCCAATGGTTAAGAACCAAGAGTCGATGCATTAACTGCTCCGCAACACTCGACTCAAGAAGAGTCGAGTACAACTCTCTAAGCAAGGCTCCAGCGATACGTTGGCAGCATGGCGAATGTCGAGGGGCAGCAACAAGCGGGGGGGCCACTTTTTCGCCTTCGTAGATTCACTATAAAAGGCATCGGGGATTCCCCCATGCCATGGCCCGCCGAGGGGTTCTTCGCAGGCGGGGTTTGGACAGGATGTTCGAACTAGATCCGCCTCAGATTGCCTTTTCGCTGGTATGCCATTGAAAGGCGCGTTGCATGAGTTCGCGAGCGTTGCGGAGCGACAATTTTTCCTTGATGTGGGCTTGGTAGGACTCGACAGTCTTTACGCTCACGTGCAATTCTTCGGCGATTTGGCGGGTGCCGTGACCCTCTCCAATCAGGCGGAAGACTTCCAGTTCGCGGTCGCTGAGATCGCCAATCGAAGAATTGCGAACGGTCCTCGATCCGGTAATGTACTGCTTGAGTATCTGGTTCGAAATCCGCTCGCTCACATAAATCTCACCATTCAGAATCCGGCGCACGGCGATCAGCACTTTTTCGGTTGCTTCCTGCTTCATGATGTACCCGTTCGCACCGGCACGCAGTGCGCGCTCCGCGTAAATCGACTCATCGTGCATCGAGAGGATCAGCACCGGCAGGTTGGGATGCGTGGTACGAATATTCTTCAGGAGATCGATGCCATCCGGACCATTCAGCGAGATATCCACGATCAGAACATCGGGTTTCGCGGCAGCGAGCACATGCATCGCCCCCGTCGCTTCTTCCGCTTCACCGCAAACCAATAAGTCGGACTCGCGATTGATCAGCAGTGCCAGACCTTGGCGCACGATCGGATGATCGTCGACTACCAGGACTCTCCTCTTGAGCCCAACCTGGTTGTGAGCCTTGCTGGTCACGCTCATCGCTCACCTCTCTCCCTGGCTATTCACCGGAAACACACAGCTCACCCTGGTTCCCCCGGCGGCTACTCGCCGTACGTCGAGGGAACCGCCGACCATCCTGGCGCGGTAGTTCATCAGGTGAAGCCCCATCCCTTTGTTGCCGGCGGCGATCTTCCCAATGCCGTTTCCGTCATCAGCGATAGTAAGCACTCCTTGGTGTTCGTCAGCGGCCAATTGAATATCGATCAGGCGGGCATGTCCGTGTTTGATCGCGTTATTCACCGCCTCACGCGCTATGTAGTAAAGATGCGTGGCCATGGTATCGTCGTGGATTAGTACCGGAGTAAGACACTGGAACCGGCAGCGGACCTTGAACAGGTCTTCCACCTCACCCGCCCACTGCCGCAACGCCGACATCAAGCCCTGGGTGTCCGAAACGACGGGAAGTAGACCGCGGGCCAGTTCCCGGGTCTTGTGGATGGCCGCGTTTACCAATCCAACGATTTTGCCCGCATCCACGGCTTCCGGCAGGCCTTTTTCCATTAATTTCTGCTCTTGCACCTTGCTCATGAAGGCAATGCCGGTCAGATGCTGGCCCAAGCCATCGTGGAGATCTTGTCCAATGCGGCGCTGTTCCCGCGCGCTGATCTCCAGTATGGTTTTTTCCAGGCGTTTGCGCTCGGTGATATCCCGAATCGCGCTCGAAACCAACACGCCCTCTTCTGTCTCGAGCGGGCTCAGGCTAATCTCCACGGGGAATTCGTGGCCGTCCTTGTGCAAGCCGTAGAGCTCGGAGCCGGCTCCCATGGGGCGCACTCGCGGTTCTTCGAAGAAGCCCATCCGATGTTCGGAGTGTCGGCGCCGCAGACGGGCTGGCACCAGCAACTCGAGCGGTTGACCCAACAATTCTTCGTGCCGATAACCAAACAACGTTCCCACTTGGGCGTTGACCAAAACAATCCTGCCGTCTCGATTGACCACCACCACCGCGTCCGGGGCCGCTTCCAGCAGTCCTCGGAACTTTACCTCCGCACGTTTTCTCTCGGTAATATCGATTCCCGACGCGACGATATAAGCTGCCGCCGGGGTGGCACCGGGCAAGGCCGTGGTCGACCAGGCAATGATCCGCTGCTTGCCTTGGCGGCTGACCCAGCAACTCTCGTACTCTTGCGGACGTTGGTCTGCGAGTGCCTTCTGAAACGAGGCCTTGAACCGCTCAATCTCCTCCGGCACCAGTAGCAGGTCCCAAATATGCTTACCTTGGACCTCCGCGAACGAGTATCCCGTCATTTCTTCGCAGGCACGGTTGAAGCGGATAACGTGGCCTGCCGGGTCGAGCACCATCACTAACGCGCCGACGGTATCGAGAATTGCGGAAACGACGTTGCGCTCTTCTTGCAGCGCCGCTTCTGTTCGCTTCAGGTCGGTAATATCAAAGCCTACGCCGTGAATAAACCAGGGCTCGCCATTCTCTTTACGGATCATCTTGGCTTCGCAGTGAAACCAGATGACCCGACCGTCCCGCGAAATCACTCGATAGGCAGACCTCAGCGGATTCCCGGTCAGAAACATCTCGGCTGCCTCGTGGCTCCAGCGATGCTTGTCTTCGGGATGGAGGCGGCTGTACCACATCACCGGATCTTCCAACCACTCTTCCTGGGAGAAACCCAGCGCAGCTTCGATCTGCGGGCTGACATAGGCTTCGCCGATGCCGCGATCCAGATAGGCCATGAAAACTACCGCCGGAATCTGCTCCACCAAGGCACGATAGCGGGCTTCCAAATTGGGCGAGTGTTCTTCCTGTGCCGCAGCGTAGGCCAGATCTTGCGGCGTCAGAGCGAACAGACGCGTCCCCGACGCCAGCCGGTGCGTAAACACCCCGGCCAGCTCCTGGAGAACCGCTTCAGCTTGGATCGCGTCCAGTTCCATGCCAACCTCAGAGAAAGCTGCCCGCTTCGACCTACGTTCTGTCGCCCGCGAGGAGACTTATTCGTCCTTTTGCACACGACTACTGCTGCGCCGCCAATTTGGTTCCTTGTTCAGCGACGCCTGCGTAAATCGCCGCAAAGCGTGAATCGCGCGTCCGTAAGTCTGCACCGCCGCCGACGACAAAAGTGAGCCCGGCGGCTGGTTCATAAACGGCATGAACTTATCGGGGAACCCCGGCATCGTACAACCAATGCAGATGCCCCCAACGTTAGGACACCCGCCAATCCCGCCCATCCAACCTCGCTTGCCGACGTTGCATTGCACGACGGGTCCCCAGCAGCCTAGCTTCACGATGCAGAGCGGGGATCCGTACTCCTCCCCGAACTGCGCCTGCTCGTAATATCCGCCGCGGTCACAGCCCTCGTGCACAGTAGCGCCAAAAAGCCAGGTAGGCCGCAGGGCTTCATCGAGCGGGATCATCGGTGCCCGCCCCGCTGCCATATAAAGAAGATAGAGCAGAGTTTCCATGAAATTGTCGGGCTGCACCGGACAGCCCGGAACGCACACAATGGGAATATCCGCCCGCGAGCGCCATTTCCAACCCAGGTAGTCGGCCAGCCCCATGCAAGCCGTGGGGTTTCCCTCCATCGCGTGGATCCCACCATAGGTCGCGCAGGTGCCCACGGCTACCACCGCCCAGGCTCTGGGCGCAAGCCGGTCGATCCACTCGCAGGTCGTGATCGGCTGCCCCGTCTTCGCATCCGTGCCGAATGACGCCCAATAGCCCTCTTTTTTATTGTGTTCATTCGGGATGGACCCTTCCATCACCAGGATGAAAGGTCTGTCTGATTGCTCGTCCGCGGCCCGATGGAACACCGCCATAAACTCATCGCCGTTCTCTTTTGCAAGAAATGGGTTGTACCACACCACCTTCGGAATCCACGGCATGCTTCCGAGGACAATATCTTCGATGCTGGGTTGGGTGGCCGCTGTCATCGCGATCGTATCCCCATCGCATCCTAGGCCGGCAGTGATCCAAAGAACATCGAGTTCGGAGATGCTCCGAGTTCGACCAGTCTGTGCCATTTCTATCGTCTCCCCAGCAGCTCTCTTTCCATTGTCTGGCCAGCGCCAAGAAGGGCAAAACCCCAGCCGGCAAACCCCGACGAAGAATCCTGACGATTTCGCCGGCCAAGCATTCGGGCGGCCCTCGTCCCAGCGGATCAGCATATTCTAGCGGATTCCTAACCCGATCCAATGCGCGAGAGATCTGGCGACTAGCCCGTAGGAAGGATCGAACCCGGTGGCAGCCGGTCGGAGCGCGCTCTATTTCTGCTGAACCGCCGGGCTTCCCTTGGCCCGTAGAAGACATCGAAATCGATGAATCCTTTGAAGGAGTAGCTATGAAGAAAGCCTTGTCCACGATAGCGAACCTGGCGGGTGTCGCAACTCTGATGATGGTGGGATACGTGGTTTTCAGCTCTCTCTCTGATATAAAGCGATACATCCGGATCACTACGATGTAGGACCGGATGCACGCACGGTCATGGTTCATCTTCCGAGATCAGGCAAAGACCTGAGCTAGGTTGTACTCTCTATCCATCGACGATCTCTTGATTTGGGCTTGGCCTCGAATCATCTCGCAGACTCAGAAGCAACGCTTGCAAGGTCATGATTACCAAGCGAATACGTCAGGTAGCTTGGTAGGTCATAAATGGATTTCGCCGCTGACTTCGATCTCGCCACAGTCCCCCTTGAGACGCTTTCGATCCCGTCTCACCGATACGAGACTCTGATTGAGCCGGCTATGACAAGCCTGCGAGAAAACACCACTCCTGTGGCCCCAGTTCGCGTGGAGTCGTGCAAGGGACCTCGTAACCATCGCTAGGATGGCGACCCGGCGGGCTCTCCTTTCTAATCGGGGTTCAGTTCGTCCTGGCGGGGGGCAAGGCAGGCAAGTCAGGGTGAGACTCATCCATCCCGCCAAACTGTGGTGAAGCATTCGCCGTCCTGATGAGCACGTCACGTGGTTCCGTCGGTATACACAATCGCTGACGGAAAGAAGACCCATCCCACTACAGCTTGCGCACTAGCGGGAGCGCGCCACGGCTTTTCGGGAGATGTACTCGAGCGGTTAAGGGTGCAAGCGCGGGTTTGATCCCCATGGCTCGACGCGAAAATCCATCCTGCTCTTCCGACGGATCGGATGAAACGATCGCCTATTGCGACGCACCCTGTAAGTCTGCGTTCTGCCCTTGCATTTGACCGATGGACGAACCAGTCACGACCAACTCCACCCGTCGATTGTGTTGCCTTCCCGCAGACGTGTCGTTCGAAGCGATCGGATTATTCGGGCCGAAACCCTGGGTGGTTATGGAAGATTGATTCACTCCCTGACTGGCAAGGTAGCTACGAACCGATTCGGCTCGCTGTTGAGACAATCGCTCGTTGAACTCCAGGCTGCCCGTGCTGTCTGTATAACCATCTACCTCCACGTGAATATCGGGATAGGCGAGTAAAATGCCGGCCACCTTGGCCAAGCGCTCCCGCGCCGTCGGTCTCAAATCGGCTTTTCCCGTATCGAACAAAACGTCCGGCATACTCACGATCAGCCCGCGCGCCGTATCCTTGGTCGAGAGAACCTGGTTCAACTGCTGCAGCATCCGGGCACGTATCTGTGCCTTGTCTGCTTCTGCCTGCTGGCGCGCCTGTTCGGCTTGCTGCGCCTGCTGTGCGGCCTCCTGCCTCGCTTGCTCCGCTTGCTGCGCTTCGGCCTGAGACTGCGCTGCCTGAGCCTGAGCTTGAGCAGCTGCCGCCTGTTGCGCCTGCGCATCGGCTTGCGCCTTCGCTGCCCGATCTGCGGCCGCCTTGCGTTCTTGCTCGGCCTGCTCGTCTTGCTCGCGCTTCAGCGACATGAGACGCGCCTCTTCGGCGGTTTGCGCCGCTTCTCTCGCTGCCGTGCCAATTGGGCCGGTACCTTGTTTGCGGCGATAATAGTCCTCGGCCTGATTTAGCAGATCTTGCGCCTTCTGCAATTCGCTTGGGGAGTATTGACCGGCGCCAGCATCCTTCGCGATTCGAACTGCATTTCTCGCCTCGAGCAGGTCGAGAGGAGTCGTGTTGCTGACCTCATAGACCGGTTGATTGATCGGCTGAACCTGGGAGTTATATGTGTCGCGAGAGATGAGTTCGAATCGCACATCGACGGGCTCTACAGCGCCCTTGGTATCACGACGAATCACGTTCTGGGCCACGACCAGATCACTGGGCTCGGTGACGGCGAAATAAGGTTCCGCGGTGACAATCAGCGCGAAAGCCTGAAGGTCGGTGGTGGTATGCAGTGCGCTTTTGCCATCCTTCACGATCAGCTCGCCGAGATTTCGCGGCCGTCCTTCGGGAGTAATGGCCCACAGAACATAGGTCAGGTAAGCCAGGCCAAAGCTATTGGCGGGCGGCAAATGAGCAATGTCGAGGTCAACTTTAACGCCGCCTGCTTTGCCCTCGACCTGCGCTTTCCCTTGAATCTGCGATGAAAGATCGGTCCCGCGCAGATCCACTTTGGTCGTACCTTTGTGATGATAGTCGACCGCTTGCGTGCTGCGCGAGACGATGCGCATGTGGTAACCGGACGTTTGGTCGCCACTCACGGCTGTCTGTTGGCAGTCGGCAGAAATGGCAAGCATTGTCAAGGGCAATACAAAAACATAAAGCCAGGAAATATTTCTCATACCAACCTCACGAACAGCCGAATTGCACCACCCTGCCGCTAGACCACCGGGCTGCGCCCCTCAATGATACGAATCACTAACACGACCATGGCTAATACAAGGAGCAGGTGGATGAAACCACCTAGGGTGTAGGAACTAACTAGCCCCAGTAACCACAAGACAAGCAAGATCACGAAAAGTGTCCAGAGCATTGGTTCACCTCATCATGTCAGTTATCACCGTACTCGGGACGATGTCCGGCGACCATACGGCACAAACCCTACGAAGGTGAAATAAGTCGTGGAGCTTTGAGCAGGAGGGCTCTTAGGATGGACTACGGCTCGAGCAGCGATTTCATCGCGGAGCTTGCTGGGTGGCAAAAGAGCATTTGCTGGTAGGTTATTCAAATCTTACGATGTGGGCTTTGCCTATGGCGCCCTTACGATAGAAAAACATGTCTCCCCAGCCAGTAATTCTGTCTACTGCAAGTCATCCCACAGATTACATGCCACACCGAATATCGAAATCGTCGTAGGTCAACGACAATTCTAGATGCCGGTCAGGTCTAGCTGGCAGCAAGGCGTGGGTCCGATCGTGAACCGTGTTTTAATTGCGGATGACAGCCCGCTCATGCGACGCCAAATCCGGGCGATCCTCGAGCGCGATCCGGACATCCGAATCTGCGCGGAAGCCGAGAACGGAGTCGAAGCCCTGCAGCAGGTTCAGAGATATCGTCCGGACTTGGTCGTCCTAGATTTGCGCATGCCGGTAATGAACGGCCTGACGGCAACGCGAGAAATAAAGAAGGTGGCACCGCAAGTCACAGTTCTGGTGTTTACGCTATACGATTCTCCTCAGATTGAATGGGAAAGTAAGCGAGCCGGCGCCGACGCCCTGGTGCCAAAAACCGCTGCGACCAATCTACTCCCGAAGGTCATCCGTTCCTTACTCGAATGAAAATGGATCTGTAGCCGGTCATGCCGATCTTTGCGCAATTCATAACGACGAAGAATCACAATGCCTGCGTAGTCGCGGGCCCGGAGGTCGGCCGATACAGCAAGACCGGCAACTCTCTACAGCCACCGCCTGATATCGATTAGTCGAGTTCGGACGTATGTTCACAAAGTGAACGATCCGCAACTCACATTTCATTTTCCAAATCGCGCCGGGAATTTCACATCGAGAGGAGCAGACGGTGAACCACGACTGCGCAGCTATACCCCAACTGGATGCTGATCTCATAAGGCGAGCTCCGAATGGTGAAGTGGAGGCCTTTGCTGCAATCTTTCACGCCCACAAGCGGCGTATTGTGTCGCTATGCTTTCGCATGGTCAAGGATCCTACGGAGGCTGAGGGTTTGACCCAAGACACTTTCTTGCAGGCTTTCCGCAAGCTATCAACGTTCCGAGGGGACTCGGCATTTGCCACATGGCTTTAGCGAATAGGGGTTAACACGGTGTTGATGCATTTTCGTCGGAGATCGTTATATCGAGTCTCGCTCGATGAGCCTTGCGGCAATATCGATGAAGGCAGGCCCAGCCGGCGCGAGTACGGGATGAAGGACGACCATCTCACTGGCTGCATCGATCGGATCACCTTGACTCGAGCGATTACGGAGCTTCCCGAAGGTTATCGCACTGTTTTTTTGCTACACGAGGTAGAAGGTTACGAACATCGAGAGATTGCCGAACGGCTCGGATGTTCGACAGGAAACTGCAAATCCCAACTGCACAAGGCCAAGCTACGGATCCGGGAGTGGCTTGCAAAATCCAAGCTAGCCCTGTCGAAGGCTGACCAGGTGTGCTGTGACCGCCAGAATACGCAAAGAAGAACCGCAAAAGCTGCCGAATCGAACCGGCTGCCTGGTACACCGTCCCGTCAAGTCAAGCTCCGATGGCGAATGTAGCGATGGCCGCCGAAGCAAATATCTAGGAGGACGGGGATATCTCGATGTGGCCGCTGCAGTCCGGCTTTCGAACGGGCCGGTGTCAGCGACTGTAAATAATGCATTCTACATTCTATTTTCTGCCGTCGATGGTCTCCTGGGAAGAAGAAGGCAGGATTCCAGGGCGACTGGGGCAGACAGGAGAGGAGGTTGCGATGGCAGGCTTTTTGTCGAATCGAGCCGGACCGCAGACTTTGGGAGATCGCACCTTTCGTGTGCCCACTGCCGAGGATCGCCCTATGATCTCCACTCTGCAGCGAATGTACCGTCACTTTTACTTTCGTCTGTGCGACATTGTCGATTCAACCTGCTTCTTGGAAAGCGACATAATCGATTACGACAACTTACACACCTGGGCCAGCAGCTCCAGCATCTGGGAAGGCGTCGCGACCTATCTTGTCATCGTGTCAGACTATGTTGTGCAGTACCGAGGGAAGGGTCTGAACTTACCAAGCGGTGTGCATAATTCCGCGGTGGTCGGGGGTGATCGCATTTACTTCGGCCGAGGTTTCTTGCGTGTGTCCATTTTACCGTCCATCGGGCTCTATGCTTCAGAATTGAAAACCTTGTTGCTGCAAAAGCAACTGGCAAGCACCGCTCGTCTGAGCCTGCTGCCCTGCCTGGCAACTGCGGCTGCACGAGGGCGGCAACTCACAGGGAGCGACAAAGGCATTTGGGTAGTGTTTCCGTACCGCTTGCTTCCCCTGACACCCCAAATCATCGGCTATGCTTTGCGCATGTCTGTCCCCTGATGGGAGTCAACGCCGGTCGTAGGCTGTGATGTCAAAAGCGAATGAAGCAGGAGTCCGCCTCCAAGACCGATCAACAGAAAGGTGACGGCGGTATGGAAGTCATACTCTTTTGGATTGGACACTGTCGTGGATTCGCGTTGTCTCAGCTCCGGCATCGGCTGTTTTCCTGCTTTCCGCCCTCTTCACCTATCGAAGTACATGCAAATACCCTTTTAGGGCTGCCCGACAGCCGTCCCGCATGCCGCCACGATGATCATCAGCAATACCATCGCTATCAGCACGCAACTGCCGAGTATTAGAACTTCACTTAGCAAATCGGCCTCTAGTAGTTCGTCAGGGCGCATAGCCATGCTCACGACTTCGTCGTTGTGATTGGAGGACGGATGAGCGCAAGAGGAGGCCCAAATACAAGGAATACAAATGCAAGATACAGTATTGTCCCGAGGCTCAGAAGAGGCGGTCGACTTGCATTCGACCGTGGGCCTTTTCCCAAGGACGCATGGGCCGGGAATGCCCCAGGCCTGTTCGTTTGAGTAAGCGTCTCCCGTTATCTAGCAAGCCTGACGGGCGAATACAGGCTTTCCGGTATGGACACTTCCGTCGGGCGAAAGCCATAATCAATGGCTCCATAGCCTGGCTCGGGGCGGTGTCAGCGACCTTGAATCACGATATGTGAGCGTGGAACGTTGCTGAATGAATGCAATTCCTCTGAGTTTTCGGTCTGGTCCCTCATGCGTGCCGCTGCCGAAGCCTGCGCATGATCATCGTCATGCGGTTCAGTTTTATTCTGACGAGGATTTTCTGCTGGAAGTGGTGAGTCAGTTCCTTGCTCAGGCCATGGCTGCGGGCGATGTAACGATTGCGCTCGCCACCGCGTCCCACTGGGATGGGATCAAGCGATGCCTGGAAGCACGAGGCATCGATATTGCTGAACAGGTCCAAAAAGGCCGGTCTTTCTTTGTAGACGCCGGTGAGCTACTGTCGAAGGTTACCGTCGATGGGCGGGTCGATGGGGGAGAGTTCACAAGGATCATACGGTCCGTCTTGACCAAGGCTCAAGGCGAAGGGGCAGCTGGGGGCTCCCAGGTGGCTATCTTCGGAGAGCTGGTCGCAATGTTGTGGGCCCGAGACAGATGGCGCGAGGCAATCGAAGTCGAAGATTTGTGGAACAACTTGGCGCGAACCGAACCCTTCTATCTTTTGTGTGCCTACCCCATCGCCGGATTTAACCGGTACACACATATGGCACCCTTTCAAGAGGTCTGTGCCCAACATTCCCACGTGGCCCCCAGCGAGTCATACCAGCGATTGCTCAATCCGGAAGAGCGCTTACGAAGCATCGCCTTTCTGCAGCAGAAAGCTCAGGTCCTAGACTCAGAAATGGTGTTACGACGAAGCGAGCAGCTGAGGTTGTTCGTAGACGCAGTGCAGGATTATGCGATCTTCACGTTGGATTCGGAAGGCCATATCCGCAGCTGGAACGCCGGCGCAGAGCGCATCCAGGGCTATAAGGCGTCGGAAATTGTCGGCCAGCATTTTTCGTGTTTCTATCCCGAGTGCGAGGTTCAATCGGGAACCCCTAAGGCCGACTTGGAAGCTGCTGCAAGAGATGGACGATTCGAAGTTGAAGCCTGGAGAGTGCGCAAGGACGGATCGTTGTTCTGGGCCAATGTTGTGATCACACCTGTGAAGGACGAAGCCGGCAGGGTGATCGGCTTCGGAAAAGTAACGCGAGATTTTACCGAGAGAATGAAGACCCAGAGCGCGTTGCAAAAAGAAATTGCGGAGAGACGCATGGCGGAACGACGTTTGCGTGATTCAGAGAGGTCCTTGCGTCAACTGTCTGTTCATCTTCTCCGCACGCAGGACGAGGAACGCCGGAGAATTGGCAGGAACCTGCACGATAGTCTCGGGCAGTTGTTGGCGGTACTTAAGATGAAGTTGGATTCCCTAATGAGTATGCCCTGCGAAGCGCCTGATCAGGTTGCTGAGGACCTCGGCCAGTGCGTTCACATGATAGAAGCTTCGATCGTGGAGTTGCGCACCATATCCTACCTGCTCTATCCGCCAATGCTCGAGGAAATGGGTCTAAAATCCGCCATACCCTGGTACCTTGACGGATTCGCCACCCGCAGCGGAATCGCAACCACTTGCGAAATTGACCCCAAGCTTCAGCGGCTCCATCGCGATGTGGAGCTGGCGCTATTTCGTGTTCTTCAGGAATGTTTGACCAATGTACACAGACACTCCAAAGGTAAGGCCGTGGATATCCGATTGACGGTGAACAATAGCTGCGCCGTATTGGAAGTAAGGGACAATGGCACCGGCCTGCCGCCGGATGCGAGGGAACCATCTGATGAGGGCCTGATGGGACGGCCGGGAGTAGGTTTGCGAGGTATGAAGGAACGCATGCAGGAACTGGGCGGCACATTCGAACTGATTTCAACGGCCCAGGGTACGACGATCACTGCCATCGCTCCAGTCGAACCAAGGTCTGCCCTGCGTCCTGCTGTCTAGAGCTGCGCATGCATCAATCTACCCCTACGATCCTGATTGTGGACGATCACGAGATCGTAAGGGCAGGGATTCGCACCCTGATCGCCCGATCGCGACCAAGATGGCAGATTTGTGCCGAAGCGGAAACTGGCGAACAAGCGATTGAGAAGGCGCGGTCCCTTCGACCCGATATCATTGTGCTGGACATCACGATGCCAGCAATGAGTGGTCTGGAAGTGGCATCGCGGATTTCGGCTCTGAACCTTGGATCTCGGATCCTAATCTTCACCATGCACGAATCCGACCGACTGGTTGCGGAAGTCCGCGCCGCTGGTGCGCACGGCCTTGTTCTCAAGTCTCAAGCTAACCGTGACCTCATTAGAGCCATAGACAAACTTCTGTCCGGCGATCAACTCTGCTGGCTGTCCACCTGACGTCCCACGGCGATTACTGTTTTCAGCAAAGCTGGCGACCGGAAGACGTCCTCGCCGTTGGCGGTAACGAAAGCCTCTTCGTCAAAATCCTCAAACGACCGCTTAACGAGACCTCCGGAAATCCCATGCACCTTCGATTCGACCTCTAAGGTTTCATCCTGATTGACCTATGGAGAACAGGGCATTACCGTCCGGTAAACATAGATTTCACATGTAATCGTTTGATTAGTTGTCCGGGGCTCGCTTCGCGTCACGGTAGCTCCTCAACACAAACAATCGCGCAACTGGCGGTTTCACCATTGCCCGGCCGTCAGCAGGGGAGGATGCGCTGCATGCACACGTACGCTTATCGGGTCCTAATAGCGGTTGCAACCACCACATCTGCCACCGTTAATGTCACCAGCCCGAGATAACAACGTATTGCGCGATAAGCGCATTTAGCCTGAATTCCAACCGCTGGCAGACCAGCGCGGAAACCACAGAACAGCCCCTGCACCACGGGCATTCAGGCCCGATTCTAGCGCAGGCGCTACAGCATCTCTTGCCACTTGCAACAGAGTTGGAGCGATTGCCCGCCGGTTGGGCCGCATTTACTTTTTGGGAGTTGAAGTTGTTCGCACATTCCCACCACCGGGCAGGTGCCGATCGGCACGATATTGGTACCTGCCCCTGCCTTGAACCGTTGAAACCGCAGCATAAGCATCCAATCGCGACCATGCTGTGGGCTGCCGCTAGCTAAGAATGTGGGATCATGTCGGAAGCAGGCGCACAGCCAGCTCGATGTTTCGCGAGTAAAGGGCTGAGATGGAGATCAGAGCGACGGCTGAACCACATTCACTATGTTATTACGGACGGCGTAGAGCACGAGATCGCTGACCGAATGCAGTTCCAGTTTGCGCATTATGTTCGATCGATGGGTTTCTGCAGTCTTTACACTCAGCCCCAGAGCGACGGCAACCTCTTTCGTGCTCTTTCCTTCGGCAATGAGTTGCACGACTTCACGTTCACGGGAAGTAAGCCGGCAGCGAAGTCGAGGGAGGGAAAACGCACTCGTATCGGGCTTGAGATAGCCTTCCAGCACCATTTCGGCGACTTTGGACGTAAAGTAAGTGTTGTCCCGGCGCAAGGCTTGCACCGCCGAGATCAAGTCCCGCGCTGCATCAGATTTCAATAAGAACCCGCGCGCCCCTGCGTCGAGTACCTCCCGTATCACTTGGTCAGAGTCATGAAGAGTCAGGACGAGGACCTTCACCTGCGGATTGGCTTTGATGATCTGCCGGGTTGCTTCGAGTCCATTCAACATGGGCATGCCGATGTCAATGATGACCGCGTCCGCCCTGAGGCTCCGGGCTTTTTCTACCGCCTCACGCCCATCTGCCGCCTCGCCGCATACCTCCCACTCCGGCCGAGACTGCAAAAGAGCACATAAGCCACGTCGCACCACTTCGTGATCATCAGCCACCAGGATACGAAAGCCCATGATCTTCACCTCCTGAGAGCGGAACGGACCATCTCAGCTCGATTGTTTACCTCAGTCTTTCTTCCTCAGCACCAAGCGTAGCCCAGGGCCCTAACCAACAAATACGTCGGCAAAGTGCACGAATTGCGGTATGGAAACGGTTATAGCCTTTGCAATATCAATTTCTCTGGGTAGATTCGGTGTCCCCAATGAACGCCGGACAGAGTGCCGGTGTCGCTCGAAACGCTCAACACTTAACGCCACGCCAACGAGTATTTAGTCATGCTCGGTCCGCTCATTGCCGTGATATTCGCTCAAGCCTTCCTAATCGACCCCGCAGTCTAGCATTCTGATACCCTAGGCTCCTATACGGTGTGTACTGTATTTGTAACGAACATATCCTCTAACTGACGTATCCTCGAGTTCTCTACAACGTCGAGGAGCAGCGGGAGCCGAGGGCTCGGCTCCCAAGGAGGCACCAAACACATGTCAGCCTGCTTTGCGTGTCTCCACTACGTTACCCTGCTCCTCCTGCATCCGTATCCATTCGTCGACTTGTTTGCGAGCCGCTTCTTTTGCGATACCGTATCGTTCTTGGATGCGACCTGCCAATTGGTCACGTTGTCCGGCGATTACATCGAGATCGTCGTCCGTTAATTTACCCCAACGCTCCTTGATTGCACCCTTGACTTGTTTCCATTTTCCCTGCCATTGATCAGAGTTCATTTGCATTTTCTCCATTAAGGTCTTATCTACTCTCCACAGAAAGGTATCGTCGCTCGAAGGCAAGCGCGATCAGGAGGAGCCGGTATTTCTCAGAGGAAAATGCTGCAGCAATCGCCGGCCCGCGGGCAGGCTGAGTTACGTTATGGCTGGAACGGCAGCGGCTGGTCAACAGGTAGAAGGCTGATTGAGCAGAAGAGCGACCGGAAAGTTGTGGAGTAATGTTCCCAGTGGTGGCAGGCATAGACCTCCCTCACCCCGGACAGGAAAGCACTGGCTAGTCAGCACGTTGTGATAGCAGGGTGTCGGCTTGAAAGGCAACTCCAAACGGGTATCGCCCCACACTCCTTGCTCGCATACGGTGTTGAAGGTCTCACCCAACAACGTGGCGCAGAGTCGCGGTACCACAACGATCGCCAATCGGTCTCGGTGTTCTCGGGCAAATGCGCAGACATGTTCAGATCTCGGGCCGGTCGCCTGCAGCGGAATATACTTTCCCTGCTGAAAGAGCAGTGACTCAATTTTTCGTATCTGCAGGGTCTTCCAGGTGAGATATAGCTTGGCCTTACCGCTTCCCCAGTTTGCGAGAAGCGCTGCGAGATGGGGCAACGCCTGCTGCGAGCTCTGAGATTCGCGCTGCAGTTCTTCGATCACTTGCCGACGTTGTTCATAATCGACTGGCCGGCGATTGTCAGGATCGACCAGGCTGAAATCAAAGAGTTCGTTGCCCTGATAGATGTCAGGAACTCCCGGCGCAGTCAATTTCAACAGGCATTGCGAGAGGCTGTTGAACATACCGATCCGCGCTATCCGATTGTGAAACTGTAAAAAGTCGGCTAAGAAGCGATTGTCGTCTCTTCGCTCTAAGATCATCTGCGTGAAATGGAGCAGGGCGTCTTCATATTGGAGGTTCGTATTCGCCCAGCTCGTACGTTCTTTCGCCTCCCGAACCGCTTTGATCATGTACTGTTCGATTCGGTCCGAAAATGTTTGCCAGTCGGCATCGTTCAATCTTTCTGCCGGAAGTGTTCCAAGCAGGGTCTGATACAACAAATATTCGTCATTTCGGCTCGGAGCCAACTCCCCTTCGATGGAGTATTTTCGTGCGTGATTCAGCTCTCGCCAATGACGCAATTTCAGCCGCCAAACGGCAGGCATCTCTGAAAGCACATTGATGCGAGCTCGCACGTCCTCTGAGCGTTTGGAGTCGTGCGTAGAAGAGGCCAACATCGAATGCGGCCAGCCATCCAGGCGCTTCCGGTTCGCACGGTGAAATTCAGCGACCGTGCTACCAAACCTACTCGGGTTTCCACCCACTTCGTTCAGGGATACCAGGCGGTGATATCTGTAAAAGCAGGTGTCCTCCAGTCCTTTTGCCATGACCGCGGCCGTCACCTGCTGAAACTTCATGGAAAATCCGATGATCGCCCGCTGATACTCCGCCGGTTGCCAGCCATTGGCCTCGATCAACAAGACGCGACGAATGAAGTCGAAAATGCTCAGGTCAGTGACGTTGCTGCGTTTTCGTCCTTCTGCCACTGCCTGCTCCACGTAGCGTCGATCGTCCGCCGACAAACCGGTACCTGTGACATAGGTCCGATATACCGGAAAACTGGCAATGACCTCGGCCAACGCGCTTCTCAGGCTATTCAGCGTGAAATCGCAGGTGTGGCGGTTGGAAAGTGCGATGCGGCTCAGAAGGGTGGCGAGGACATTCAGCTCACTAGCGAGCGCGATCTTGAGAATGAGCTTCTTGCAAGCATAGACGACATCGCGGAAGTCCACCGAGCGACCGGAAAAGGAACGATAAATGCGCTCCATTTTGCCGCTAGCGGCGCCGTCGACGAACAGCCCGTTGACCAGATTGGCGAATTCGTACCCGGTCGTCCCCTGAACTGGCCAGTCAGAAGGGAGCTCTTCGTCTGCGGTTAAAATCTTCTCTACGACGACGTAGATGGGCCGTGGTCCGATGGCATCCGGACCTGAACCGGAGGTGGACTGGCCGCGCAGCTCCGTTAGATATTTCTTTGGGTCGTAGAGACCATCCGGATGATCGATGCGAAGGCCGTTCACTTGTCCGCGGGACACCAACTCCAAGATGAAACGGTGGGTCTTGTGGAAGGCGACCTCGTTCTCCATGCGCAGCGCCGCAAGATCGTTAATGTCAAAGAAACGTCGATAATTGACGTCATCGGCCGCAACCCGCCATTGTGCCAAACGGTACGCTTGGCCCTTGATCAGCTCATGCAAGGTATCGAAACTGCGAGGATCTCCGGGCTGTCCATTCAAAAGGTCTAGGTTTGTGGTCAAGAAGTGTCGAACGGAGGGACAACGCGCGCAGAGAAGAGCCAGACGACGCTTTTGAATCTCCTTTTCCCGACTGCGTTCTAGCCGTTGCTCAGGGCTCAGGCCAACCCGTCCCGGGAGGTGATCAAATGCGGTCGCGATACTCTCTAGTTCAAGAAAGTCGTCGTGTGCCGCACCCAGCTCCTCTTTCAGCGGCTCGATCTTAAAGCGAAGAATGCGCGAATATTGCCGGGGGTCGATCGGAAAACGGTGCTGCTGGTAGAAAATACTGAATTCACCCCGCTCTTGATCAAGGGTCAGCTTCAAATCGCCAGCTTCCAGAACATTGCCGTATTGATCCGCAAGAATTGGGACCAAAACTTTTGCCTTTAGCTCGTCCTTGATCGGATTCCAGTCAATGTCAAAGAACTCTGCATACTGAGAGGCTTCGCCGTTTTCGAGCACGTCCAGCCACCAGGTGTTCTCAGTGCCCATTACGCCCATGTGATTGGGCACTATGTCGAGGATGAGTCCCATTCCATGACGGTGCAGCTCGGATACGAAGTGCTCGTGGTCCTCCGGAGTGCCGATCTCAGGGTTCAGCGAGTTGTGGTCGATGATGTCGTACCCGTGCATGCTGCCGGGCCGTGCCTTGAGGTAGGGCGAAGCGTAGCAATGACTGATTCCAAGAGCTGCCAGATAAGGGACCAGTGCAGTTGCGTCGCGGAAAGTGAAGGTTCGATTGAATTGCAGCCGATACGTCGCGAGCGGTATTTGAGCGTGGTCCTGCATGAACTCGCGCCATCAGACCTGCCTTCACAATCCATTTAATCCAGCAGGTCGGCGACGGCTGACGTCTACAATTGCGGCGTTGATTGTGAACTTGAAGCTGCTTCCTTGCCATCAGGCGTTTCCCGCAGATCCGGGACGAAGGTCATGTAGACGCCCGATTGCGCTGCGACGAAGCCAAATGCCAGGTGCTGTGTAACCCCTTCCTCTCGTAGGAAATCTGGCTTGCCGCTATGCGGGTAGGAGTAAGTTTGCGCCGGGAGCGAGAAGAACCCTGGCCGTGATCATTGCCAGGGTCCTCCGTGCAGACTCCCCATCCTGTTAGTCCCCATGAGTTCCCGTGGCCGGCCTTGGGCGATCGCTTTGGCCGTAGTCGGCTGCAGCCTCGCTGCTTGAGGCCACGTCCTGGGCTCCTGTTGTCTCCAGTACCTGCTTGGCCTGTTTGACCCATTTCGAGTCGTCGCAGTGTACAGACAGCAGGATGCTTCCTTTCAATATCCGGCCCTCGTAACGTTTGGCTTCGTACTCTGGCACTCCCAATCCGACCAAGCCACCGGTGAGGCCACCCACCGCGCCGCCGGCCCCAACACCGGCCAGAGCAGCCACGATGGGACCGGCCGCGATTAATGGTCCCACTCCGGGAATTGCCAGAGCTCCAATGCCTACAAGCCACCCCAGGGCGCCTCCAATCACGGCGCCTGAGCCGGCCCCCGCTGCAGCGCCTTCTGGTGCTTTAGTGGCTTTCACGGTTGCGAGTTCTTTCGAGCCCGGGTTGTCGGGGAAAAGCACAGAAATGTCCTCGTGCCGAAACCCTGCAACCTTCAATTCATTGAGAGCGGATTCGAGGTTTGACATTTGCGAATAGATTCCGAATACTGCCGTGTTCTTTCCTGCCATGCGGTCTCCTTTCGAGTGTTCAAACTAGTGTGCGCGGACTGGTACTTGTGCGGAATCCGGAGGATGCTCTAGGGGCGCGGCAATTTTCGGGTAGGGGCGAGGATCCCATGAGCGCAGCCATGCTGAATTCGCCGATGTCGTGGAACTAGAAACACTGGGTGAGTACTTAACGTAGCGAAAGAACCTAGGGAGGCCGCGGCGCCTCCAGTAAGGCGAATCATACTGTTCTACACCGTGCCCAGAACGCACCGCGCTAAAGAAAGAGCGCTTTGCCGGACTTACGATGATCCCGACATGTCCCCGCCAAACGATCAGATCCCCCGTCTGCGGTTGGGTGACGGCCTGAAAATGTTCGATTCCCGCGTAAAGTTCGCGAGAATTCGAATATGGATAGGGAAAGCCAGCGCGCTCATACACTGCATGCACCAGATGGGAACAGTCTGGCTCGTTAGAAAGTCGATGGCGAGTATCGAGAGCCGCGCCCAGAATGTCCAATCCTTCGTCCCGGTTTAGCAGAGGATTCGCGCTCATCGGCAGGTTCCACTGTGCCTCGTCTCGCCAACTTGGAGCGTTATCCTGTGCCCTCACAGAACTGGACCGTGTCGCCCACAAGAGCATAGCCAATAACACGACGCTGATCCTGGTACACATCTCGCGGTTAGCCTAGCAAGCGGTCGAAACACCGGTGAACAACCGGCCTTCGTTCCGGCCTGCGAACCTCACTAACGTCCGATGTTTTCTGCCCAGGAAGCGTTTGGTCCTTAGGTAATTTCGGATTCATGGCTGCGTGAGAAGCCGTAGCGGTGGAGAGGTGATTCGCAAACCGCAGTCAGCCATCGACATTAGGATGGCGAAAGCCGGTGGGGTGCCGCGCCAGGGATGGCCCCAATATTCGCTCAGTTTCCGAACCCGCGGTTTTGATCAGACTGGTAGCCGAGACGCCCATTTCTACAGTAAGAACTGTAGAGAATCTGAATGTTACTTTGTTGATAATAAACTGGTTACGAATGGCGCGTGCCGATTCTCGATCGGTAGAGCTCGGGCCCCCTTAACCACTATGCTTTCGGCTGCCGACATTCGCAGGGCCGGGGACCGTGAGGAGATTGTAGTTCCGTTCTTAAGCTTTGGAGAAGGAGCGCGATCTGTATCGTTCGAACGCCGATCCTCGCTTCTCATCAGATAAGCCGGCGCGACCCGGAAAGATGCGAAGAGTTGCCCAGTTCGAATCGCCTTGGGGCCGGCTCTCGGGCGAAAGGCTACGTGGTGCGGCTCTTCGTCATTTTGACGAGTCGCGGCATGAGTGTGGTTAAAGTGGGGACTGAAGGGAATTGCTGGACACACGGGAACCCCATCGTGATCGTGCATTAGAGTGCTTAAAATGCCTGTTCATCCATCGGTAGACTACTGTCCTGATTGCAAAACGAAAAAGCAAAAAAAGATGCTAAGAGCGTCTCGGATCGCAAGGAGTGGCGATAGGCAGATATGACTGATATGACGAAAAAGGACAAGGTAAACATCCTGATGGTGGATGATCAGCCAGCCAAGCTCCTCACCTACGAGGCCATTCTGAGTGAACTGGGTGAAAATCTCATCCGATCGACTTCTGCCGAGCAGGCTATGGCAGTACTGCTTAGAAACGATGTTGCTGTCGTATTGATGGATGTTAGCATGCCGGACCTGGATGGCTTTGAATTGGCAGATATGATTCGCCAGCATCCGCGGTTCCAAAGAACCCCGATTATTTTCATCTCCGGGGTGCACCTGACGGACCTCGACCGGATCAAGGGATATCAGCGCGGAGCGGTGGATTATATTACCGTTCCCGTGATTCCCGAATTGTTGCGGGCCAAAATCAGCATATTTGCCGAACTGCATCGCAAAACCTACCAACTGGAGCGCCTCAACCGGGAGTTAGAACTGCGTGTGGCCGAGCGGACTGAAGAACTCGATCGAAGGGCGGAAGCGCTGCAAAAACTCAACCGCGAACTGATACAGAAGAATCAGGAGCTAGACGCCATTTTGCAGACCGCTCCCGACATCATCTTTAGCCGACGGGAAGATGGAGCGAGCGATTACATCAGCGACCGATTCTATGAATACACAGGAGCTGCCGCAGGGTCGGCCAGTGGCTTTGTCTGGTTGGAATACGTTCATCCGGACGACCGTGGGCGCAGCATAGCGGAGTGGAACCGTTGCGTCCAATCCGGCGATAATTACGAGTCAGAATACCGCCTGCGCGGATCGAACGGCACCTATCGCTGGTTCCGGGCTCGCGCCGTGCCGCTTCGAGATCGCGAGGGTAGGCCCGTTCGGTGGTATGGTACTTGTTCTGACGTCCATGATCGCAAGCTGCGAGAACAATTCTTTCGCGAAAACACGGCTGAGCTGGAAAAGATGGTTGATGACAGGACTTTTGCGCTCCGGCAACTTTCCAGCCGCATGATGAGAATCCAGGACGATGAGCGGCGCCGGGTCGCCAGGGAACTTCATGACGGTCTGGGCCAGAATCTAGCTGCCGCCAAGATGCGCCTGGATACGCTTCTTCATTTAAACTTCGGTAACGGACAGGCACAGGAGCTGAAGGAGACCATCGAGATCATTGACAATGCCATTCAGCAGGTCCGCAGTGTTTCTCATCTCTTGCATCCGCCTTTGCTGGACGAAGTTGGCCTGCTCTCCGCACTTCGGTGGTACCTCGACGGGCTCACGAAACGGAGCAACATCGAAACCTCGCTCAGTGTCTCTCCTGATGAATTGCCGCGGCTAACACCAGAATTGGAGACCGCCGTTTTCCGGATCATCCAGGAAGCACTCACCAACGTGTATCGGCATTCTGGTGCAAGCCATGCCAGCGTGACTCTGGGTTGGGAGAACGGCTGCCTGACCGTCGCGGTGCAGGATGACGGCAAAGGAGTGGAAGAGCGGACGGCACAGCTGGAGCTCGGCGCCATTGGCGTCGGCATAGGTGGAATGAGGCAAAGAGCGAAAGAGTTTGGTGGGGAACTGCGGATGGTGAATACCAAACCTGGCACACGAGTCGAGCTCGTCATTCCCAGCGGAGACTGGGTATCCCCTCAGGCGAAGGCGACTGCCTGAACCATCCTAGATATACCGGGTCGAGCGAATCCTGACCCTTCTCTCTACGGCCTCCTAGGCGGACGCGGTGAACTCTCTCTGACTTAGCGGGGTTTATTGACCGCGGACCCGGAAGCCAAACGCAAAATCCTTGATCCGACGGGCTATGAGACAACCGCTCTGGCTTGCACATCATCGGATGCCAATAAGGAGGAGATCGCGCCCGGGAAAAAGGGCGCGCCCGCATGGATCGAGTGGTGTGTCGTTTTATTGATTGGACGAACTGATCAACAGAAACGCAACTCTTCTTCCAATCTTCCTCGATGCACTTTGAATAGGAATGGTAAACCGGTGACCATTAAGTGCGTAATAGTCGACGATGATGCACCATCCAGACTGGCGTTGCGAAATGCCCTGGAAAACGAAGGTGACATACAAATCATAGGCGAAGCGAGCAGCCCTGCGGAGGCGCTCGACAAAGTTCGAAAGGTAAGAACCGACATTGTTCTCATGGACACCAGTAAGCTCGGAATGACAGGTTTTGAAGCAGCCCGACTCATGACGAAGGACTCCGAAGGTACGCGTCTCATCTTCCTCGCCCTGCGCGAGGAGGAGGAGGATCTGCGCCAGTGCCTGGATGTGGGCGCCTCCGGATACATCGCCAAGGACGCTCCGCCTTCTCGCCTGATTGGCGCCGTGCGAGACGTCTATCAGGGACGTAAATACCTTAGTCCACAGGTTCTCGGAAAACTAGTAGACGATTTCCGATTGCGCCAGGCTCCGCTTGGACAAGCGCGGGCCGCGCTCCTAACCCGTCGAGAACTCGAAGTGTTAAAGATGATTGCTGAAGGCAACTCTGTGAAAGAGATTGCCCACCAGCTTGGTTTGAGCATGAAGACTGTGGATACACACAAGTTCAATCTTATGCGCAAGCTTGACATCCATAACAAGGTGCAGCTGGTGATTTACGCGATTCAGAATCAAATCTTGAAGCTGCCGACGAAGGTCTAATTGAACCCCCCGGCCCGCTAACCAGTCGGTACGTACTCAGCCTTGTCGGATGCCTGAAGTCGCCAGATCACAGACCAGGGAGGCAGTCGATTGGACTCAAAGGCGCTGGCCGCCTCCGGACTGCTGCTATAGAACTGGCTTCCCGGTTGCCACCTCGTGGTTGTTAGCCAGTCCCGTCCGAGGTTCGCACACAACCGCAAAACACTACCATCTCCCAGGTTCCAATCGACAGCCAGGCCGAGACTCTGGAAGTTGCAGTATCGAGCCCGGATGGAAGCGCCGTCCGCCAAGCGGGGAACCACCACGCGGCGCCGCGTCGAAAGCAGTTTGTGATAGAGCTCGAGCCAGCCCGCATGAGATTCCTTGGTCACGCTATCCCAGTTCAGTTTTGAGCGACGAAAACTTTCCTCCGCATTCGGATCTGGGATGTGGCAGCGTGCTTCGAGAGAGCTGAACTGGGAAAAGCGGGCAAATTCATTTCTTCTGCCGGAGGTCACGGATGAAGCCAGATCTCCCCGAAAGTCGCAAAAAAACAAAAAGGGCGACGTTGCGCCAAACTCCTCCCCCATAAAAAGCAGAGGCGGAGCGGGCGCCAATAGCAAGATCTCTATGGTTGCCCGCAGTGCTTCTGGCCGAGCAAGTCGCAAGATTCTTTCCCCGAAAGCGCGATTTCCCACCTGATCGTGATTTTGCAAGAATGAAATGAAGGCCGACGGTGGCAGTATCTTGCTCGGCGTGCCGCGTGGGGTTCCGTGATACGCGGAAAACTCGCCTTGATAAGCAAACCCCTCGGCCAAACAGCGGCCAAGCTGCTGGGCCGGTTGTTGCGCATAATCGGAGTAGTAACCATCGGTTTCGCCGGTGATCAGCACATGCAGCGAATGGTGAATGTCGTCGTTCCATTGTGCGTCGTAGAACGGAACGCGATTTTCCTGGTCGCGAGTTAAATACTGAGCCGCATTGTCTCTGTTCTCCAGCATTAGATGAATCCGTCTTTCGCCCGCGAATTGCTTGCGAACTAACTGTGCCAATTCGGTCAGGATGTCCGGTTGGGAGTCATGAACCATCGCATGCACCGCGTCCAGCCGCAGTCCGTCGAAGTGATACTCCTCGAGCCAGTAGAGGGCATTGTGGAGGAAAAAATCTCGGACGGTTCTGCTGTCGGGACCATCAAAATTGATGGCATCGCCCCATGGAGTACGATGACGATCGGTGAAGAACTGGGGCGAATAAACTCGCAGGTAGTTGCCGTCGGGACCGAAGTGGTTGTAGACCACATCGAGGAACACCATCATCTGCTTAGCGTGGGCGGCCTGGATGAGTCGTTTTAGGTCTTCGGGGCGACCGTACGAGCTGTCCGGTGCGTAGAGCAGAACACCGTCATAGCCCCAGTTGCGCTTCCCGGAGAAATCTGCAACGGGCATGAGTTCCAAGGCGGTGACCCCTAACGTCGACAGGTGGTCGAGCTTCTGCTCGACTGCTCGGAAGGTGCCTTCTTGGGTAAAAGTCCCGACGTGTAGCTCATAGATCACGGCCTCTTCCCAGGGGCGTCCGCGCCACTCGGTGTCGTTCCATTCAAATGCTTGCGGGTCTACGATCTGGCTTGGTCCTTCTACATCGCAAGGCTGGAATCGCGAGGCCGGATCAGGGACACGCAAAGAGCCATCAATCCGAAAGCGATAACACGACCCAGGGGAGGCTGCGCGGGTAAGCAATTCAAACCACCCCTGTTCCAGCCGGTTGAGACGCAACTGCCTCCCCGTGTCCTCGCTGAGGCAAAGTTCGACACCTTGCGCCTGGGGTGCCCACAGCCGGAAACGAACGCAGCCGTCTGCGCCGAGTTCGGTCCCGAACGGCATAGCATGGCTACGCCTCATGCCTGCGATCCTCGCGCGTCCGCCCAGGTTGTCGTTGCACCAGCAATGCCAGAGAGCGCGCCTGTAGTGGATACGTCGTTCCCGCTTCGTATTGAATGTTGCAGCCAAGATCGGTCCGGCAGGAAGTGTCCAGCAATACGATCCAGAGCATTCCCGACGCTGCCGTAGGAAGCAAGAACGGAATTTCTTCGTGGTGCGCATTCATGATTAAAAGGAAATTCTCATCTTTGACCGGCTGAGCTTTTTCATCCAGTTCGTCGACGGCCTCTCCCGACAGGAACATGCCCAAGGTTCTGGCATGTTGCTGATGCCACTCCTCGTCGCTCATTTCTCTGCCGTCCGGCCGCAGCCAGAGAATGTCCTTGATGCCCACGCCCTTAATTGCTCGGCCCTGGAAAAAATGTCGGCGGCGGAAAACAGGGTGATTTCTGCGCAGAGCGACTACCTTCTGCACGAACCCGATCAGGGTCTTGTCACCGTTCACCGTGTTCCAGTCGATCCAACTGATCTCATTGTCTTGGCAGTATGCGTTATTGTTCCCTCGTTGCGTGTGCCCGACCTCATCGCCCGCCAAAAGCATGGGGACGCCTTGCGATAGCAAGAGCGTTGCCAACAAATTTCTCTTCTGCTTTGCCCGCAGGGCATGGATCTGGGCATCGTCGGTCGTGCCTTCCGCACCGCAATTCCAGCTGCGATTGTTGTCCGAGCCGTCGCGATTGTCTTCGCCATTCGCCTCGTTGTGTTTTTGGTTATAGCTGACAAGATCCTCTAGCGTGAACCCATCGTGCGCTGTCACGAAGTTAATGCTAGCGTACGGCCGTCGGCCACTACGCGCGTAGAGGTCGCTCGAACCCGTAATTCGGTACGCCAGTTCTCCGATTTGGCCGCCGTCGCCCTTCCAGTACGACCGAACCGCGTCACGATAGCGATCGTTCCATTCTGCCCAGCCCACGGGAAACTTTCCCACCTGATAGCCGCCTTCACCTAAGTCCCAAGGTTCCGCGATGAGCTTCACCTGGGACAAGACAGGATCCTGGTGGATGATGTCTAGAAACGCGCCCAGCCGGTCCACTTCGTGCAACTCACGCGCCAGCGTGGCCGCCAGGTCGAAGCGAAAGCCATCGACATGCATGTCCAACACCCAGTAGCGAAGGCTGTCCATGATCAGCTGGAGCACGCGCGGATGAAGCATATTCAGGGTATTGCCCGTTCCCGTATAGTCCACGTAATAGCGCGGGTTATCGGAGGACGTTCGATAGTAGACGGTGTTGTCAATGCCGCGGAAGGAAAGTGTTGGGCCCAGCTGGTTGCCTTCGGCAGTGTGGTTGTAAACCACGTCGAGAATGACTTCGATCCCGGCCGAATGCATGGTTTTTACCATCGTTTTAAACTCATTGATCGAGTCGGTCGCACAGTAACGGGCTGCTGGTGCGAAGAATCCAATCGAGTTGTATCCCCAGTAATTTCGTAGGCCCTTCTCCACCAATTGCCGGTCATCAATGAAATAGTGGACCGGCATGAGTTCGATGGCAGTGATGCCGAGCTTGAGCAGATGGTCGATCACCGGTGCGGTCGCCAATCCAGCATAGGTCCCCCGCAACGGCGCTGGAACAGCAGGATGGCGAATGGTGAAGCCTTTGACATGCAGTTCATAGATGACGCTCTTGTGCCAGGGAATTCGTGGCGGTTGTTCCGGTCCCCAGGTAAACGCCCCATCGACCACTATCGACTTGGGCATCCCAGGTGCACTATCACGGCGGTCAAAGGATAAATCCTCTTGCCGATGGCCGATGCGGTAACCAAAATGCGAATCGCTCCACTTCAGGTCACCTACGACCTGCTTCGCATAGGGATCCAGCAGGAGCTTGTGATGGTTGAAGCGGCTTCCGTGGGCTGGGTCATAAGGGCCGTGGACTCGGTAGCCGTAGAGAAGCCCCGGCCGTGCCTCCGGCAAATAGCAGTGCCACACTTGATCGGTTTGTTCCGCGACATTGACCCGGTGGAGTTCTCGGCGCCCGGTTTTGTCGAACATACACAACTCCACTCTCTCCGCGTGCTCGGAGAAGAGCGCGAAGTTCACCCCTTCGCCGTCCCAGTTCGCCCCCAGCGGATAAGGCTTACCCGGCCATACGATAGGTTGATTCTGGCTGACCATTCCGAGTGCCAATCTTGGCGATGTTACTTTAAATTTCTTGGTTGCGACGGCAAAATCAGGTAAACACCGGAGGCTGCAACTTTAACCGCCGGATACACCCTCCCCTGGTGTTCCTTCTGACCGGTGATTCTAGAGCATCAAAGCGGAAAATCTACAGCCGAGTTGGGATGGTGGAGCGGACCCATCACGCCTAGTCTTTGGGAAGCAAAAGCGGTGCTCGCTTGGGCACAGAAAAGGTGAATAATGACATTCTTGAAGCGGATGATAATGAGTTCGTTCTTGGCGATGACCGCAACAGCCCTGGTCTTCGCTACACCGGCTTGGGCCGATGATGACACCTCCAAAGACCAATCCGACATTGTAAAGCGCATCGATACTTCTGCCGACGTCCTGAATGAGATCATGGGTGCGCCGGACAAAGCCATACCGACGAAGGTCCTAAGTGACGCGCGCTGCATCGCAATCGTACCTTCGATGGTTAAGATCGCCGTCGTTTTTGGCGGCAACCACGGTAAAGGCATTGCCACCTGCAGAACCGATCATGGTTGGAGCGCGCCTGCACCCATCACCGTGACTGGAGGAAGCTTCGGTCTGCAGTTCGGGGGACAGGCGGTCGACGTCGTGATGGTGGTCATGAATGAGAAGGGCATGAACGCATTGCTTTCGAGCAAGTTTAAGCTTGGAGCTGATGCATCCGCGGCTGCCGGGCCGATTGGGCGAGACGCCGGCGCCGACACTGACTGGAAAATGAAGGCCGAAGTACTGACCTATTCACGCGCCCGCGGGGTTTTCGCTGGTGTTGATCTTAACGGGGCCGGCATTTCCCAGGATAAGGATGAGACACGAATCCTTTATGGCAAGATGGAACCGTTCAAGGATATTCTTTATGGCGACGTCGCCGCTCCCAAAGGCAGCCATGAATTCTTGCAGACTCTGGCCAAGTATGCTCCCAATACGCCGAGCCCGAAACAGAGCAGTTTGGCCCCAGGTCAGGACCCATCGTCCGCTCAGAAATAGTCTTGCGGGTGTAGCCGCACGACAGGTGGACGCCGTTCGTACCTCAGAGAGAGGCTCCCCGTCGGGAGCCTTTTCTCGAGCTCCTAGTCGGGACTCGACCCCAAACGGAGGAGGATCCGACTTTTTTCTGCCATCAGCGAGAGACACGACAAGATGAGGCATCGGAGCTACTTACCGCCTTCTTGTGGCTCCGTTGGCGGCGGTCCATTTTGCGCCGCTCCACCTTACGGCGCTCATTGAAGGGAGCAGGCGGCAGTTGGGCGATGGTCTGTTTGGCTTCGTAAACCAGCTCCCTCAGGTGAGTTAGCTGTGCGCGCAATGCCGCCCTCAGTTCAGAAACAGCTTGGGCGAATTCAGCGGGGTCGTCCGCTGCTACGACTTGGGAACATAGTTCGCTGACCCTCTTCTGCTGCCAGTTAAGAAACATCGCGCATACCATGCCACAGACCGGTTCATCTGTTCGATACGCTGCATTCAGTAGGAGGACCTTAGGTGCCCGATGTATCAAAGTTCGATTCTAGTCCGCCACTCCCCATGGGCAACTATAGGCAGCAGAGCAAGTTAGCGTTTTGGTCGTCCCTCCGGGCAAACCGACCGCCGCAGCCAAGCCAGGAGCTTGGGGTCAGTTTTACTTGCATGGTTGGCTCAAACTGCGTGAAGAGAAGAGCCGATGAAGGTCAAGTTGCGTAGAGTGGGCCGAATCCTCGGCCGAGCCAGAGTCTACTCTTCGTGGGGCTGAGCGGAGCGGTCCTTCGTGGAAAACGCGATCAAAGCCAGAAGGTCCTTTCTAGCTGCCAATCGAAGAGGACCGAGGATCGCAGGATCGATTACTTTGCAGAAGTCAGGCTGGTGTGGGTGGCAAGACACCGCCAATTGTTGTTCTCATAAACCCAAGTATCGGTAAATCGTCCCCAGTGGTCGAAGGGCTTGTCCCTGTAGGTGCCCTTGGTGTGGTACTTTCCAATCACAATGGCTACGTTCGAATACGCTATGACTTGCATCTCCTCGTTTGTCACGACGGTGGGCTTGTAATCGGGATCTTTGTTGTCCGTCAGGAACTGCCCCTTATTCATAACCGTGCCATCATTGTCGGTGTAGACATATCTGTCTGACAAGAGTGCCTGCAACGCCCTCGAGTCACGCTGCAGCTGTGCCAGGTTCCACCCATTTTCGAGAGCTAGAAGTTTGGCCTTGTCTGCCTCCAAATCGCCTGCCTGGGCAATCGTGGGCGGCATTGCGAATGCGAGTGTGAGCACCACCAAGCATAGAAAGCAGGGTCGAAATTTCATGCCCCTTGTCCGACGGTCGGTCAGTATCTGGGTTTGTGCTATAACGCGTGACAGACTGTGATGAGCGGACAACGAAGGTTCGGGAGGCTCGAACATTGCTTAGGGCGCAGATTACTACTCAGATCTTCACCGCACCACGTCACGGAAGTAATTGCAACCCATGGTACCAAGGGAACGCCTCGACAGTTTTCGTTTCAGTCTCACGACACAACCGTTACAGATTGAAGGGCTTGCGACTATTTCTTCAACGTAGGTGGTAGCTACAGCTTTCGAGGTCGATCTCAGATACGCCGCGACTTGGCATCGCGGTTGGGCACGATGAAGTCACAACTGCTGTGCATCATTCGAGCTCTCCAGTCTCAAACCGACTAAAGCAGGCGGGATGCGTCGGGCGAAACACGCTGATCGATGACGGTGACATGCTGGGCTAGACTTTTCAGGCTCTATTTCATCGAGCCGTACGAGTTACAATCCGAAATGCTGGCTCGTGATGTTCGGCTGACGAGTTTCATCATCTGTCATCAAGATTTGTACTCGCCGCGATGGCCCCGAGGGGAGGAGTTGTCTACTTTTGCTGTGGGCCGGCTTAGCGCCATTTCTTCGGCGCGGAGTGCGGGCACTTCATCCGCTGCGGTCCTTACTACCACGTACCGATTCGCAGTACGGCGCCGGTCGAAACACGCAGGGCGTTTTGCGGCTGAATCATCAAGACATCGCCCATCCAAGCGTGTGTATATTCTAGGTCAAGGACCCGCCAGGCAAACGGCCGGGCAAGTACTACGTCGAACCCGCCACCAAAGCCGAGAGCCGGTCCATTGTTTGCGATTTCAACCGACCAGTCGTTACGCTTCGGATAATGCGGCAAAGTTCCGTCGCCGTTATTCCATTCCGCCAGCAGTTTTTTCTTCAGTGCCAGGTCGTCAGTTTCGTGTGTGACCTTCTGGCCCCCAAACATCACCTGGACGAAAGGGGAGAAGAAATGCGAGGCCCTCGGAGTCCACCGCAATCCGCCACCGTAAAAAAGAGAGTCCCCGCTCTGATTTGCTTCCGGCATGTGCATGATCAGGCACCCACTCACCTCCGTAACCACCTGCAGCTGTGGATTCACCCGGGCCGCCCCGGAACCGCCTCCACCAATACAACTGCCACCCCCCAGGAACGACTGATATAAGGGAAAGGCGCTCAGCTCAATAGGCGCCGCTCTTGGGTAAGAGTGCGATTCATTTTCGGTTTTAGGTGGAGGCCAATATTGAAAAGGCCTTTCGCCTGTAATCTTGTAGTTTGCAATCAGTTCTTGGCGGATCCGATAGTTTTCCCCCATTATGCCCATGCGGGTTTCACGATGCCAAGGGAACCGAAAGGCCAAAATGTTGGCAAACCCTCTTCCGGGGTTCAGGAAACTTCGAGCCAGAAGGATGAGCGGTCGATTGGCCGTACGATTTTCCAGACCCATGATCAGGTAACGATCCGCGGCATCCTCTGCCATCATTGTGATGATCCCGAGGGTGGGTGTGTCGACCAGAGTGATGAACCCAGGAGAGGCATGCAACATGACATTTCCGATCGACGCTTCACTGATTGGGCCGATCTTCCACTGGGTGTGCCATAGGGCGGAATACGCCAGGGAGCGCAAGAGGCTAACGTAATAGTCGCGCCCGTCGCCCCACTGAACTTTCCGGTATTGGGGATCATTTTGGCGTTCAACAAAACCATGAATAGATCCTTGGATGGGGTGACCTACGTAGGGTGCCATAAATTTGTCACCATCACTCCAGCCGCGCAATTCACTTACGGACTGAATGTAGTCCTCGAACCAGTGACCGTTCAGTGCGTCCCGAGTACCGGCTTCGGTCGCGAGATTGAACGAGTGCATGATCCCAGTGAAAAGGAGTGACTCGCGTGTGGCTGGTCCCCAGCGGAATTTAGTGTCTGTCGGAGACTCGCCCGAGGGCTCGGGCCTCACCGCGGAAAATGAATCGCCGGGTTGTTGGCTGGAATTATCAGAAACCCTGTCGACGGCCAGAGGAGTATCTAGAGGGAGATGGAACACAGGCGAACCAGAATCAACCGATACAGGGGTGTGCATCTGCTCAAAGCCGAAGGGTTCACCGGGGCCCCCCGAGGGTTCGGTAGGAAGATCAGACATAGATTGGCCGAAGCTTGGCAACGACAGAGTCAAAGCGGACCATGCACAAAACACCAGGCAACTCCGGGACAGATTCTCAAACAGATAGTTCATCCGTGCACTCCATAGTTTGGAACCATGATCAGCCAATGCTTAACTTGCTCTCAGGGCGAAAAGCTTTGAACTGAAAACCAAGCGAGTGATTATGCTAATGAAGTACTCGCGACATCGCCCACTGAAAAGCGCGATATTCGGGATCGTTTTGGCGCTCAGTAAAACCGAAGACGGAACCCTCCATCGGGTGACCGAGATGGGGACATCAACTTATTCCTGTCGCTCGAGCTGCCATGCAACTCAGCGAGCGGCTCCAGATAGTCTTGCAGCCACTGACTATTGAGGGCGTCTGGTGTGCCAGCCTCGGTCGCGATATTGAAGGCGGGCTCGATCCCGGTGAACAGCAACGCCTCCTGGTTGGCGATTCCGAATCTCAAATTGATATCCGCTTTGGCCTCAATTTGCGGTTGGAGTGGTTCGGCCGAGTCTGCGCTCGGAGAGCTCCGGTCGGACTCTTCCGAATGCCGATCGATGGTGCTTCGCGTGCCGAGTCGAGGTTCGCAGTGAGGCTTCGAAGAGAACTGCGCGGTGCTGACTGCTTCGATGGAACTGAGTTGCTCAGTGGAATGTGGCCGCGAAAGGGCAGAACCCTCGCTCCATGCGGGGGGGGCGGGAAGCGCAAGCGTTTGTCCATAAACGGCGACCGATCCAGCGCCAACACGCAGCGCTCGATAGATCCTGGCTTCAATCTTCGATCGGTTTACGAAGTTGTGGTGACCTCGCGACTGTCGGCCGAGTCTCCGGTCCGTTCCCAACGGACCTAGCGGCAAACAATTGGGCGATCTTGCCATGAGATTAGCAGTAGCTTTTCACAACAAGGAGGTCTTAAGTTCGTTTTAAGCCAGGAGTAAGCAAATCGGCCCCTAAAAGAACGCTCACACCGAAATCCTGGAAGCCATGCTTACCCGATCGCCATCGAGGATGGGACGAACACGGCGCTCGTGGAACTGGAAAAAGTGACAGTCTTAACACAATTGGAGATGTGCTCCGCGTAGGTTACGCGACCGGAATCTAAGCGACGGAAATTATAATCGATGCCGCAGAGGAAATGTTATGCCTCCCCGGAGTAAAAATGGCAGCATTCCTCCCCAGTGGGCTGCCTAGGAGATTGCGTCCGCGTCAACCGTGAAAAATCGCCGAGAAAAGAACTAGAAGTCCGAATACGCTGACCAGTGCGGCAACCACTTGTGCGTTCGAGCGACGCCCATCTAAGTGATCGGCTAAACCACGAATCTCTTTTCGGTGGGAAATGGTCGCCATCACCAGGGCGACCAGTCCAATGCTGACCATGATAAGGGCAAAATCACGGGGAGAGACGATCCCGCGCGCAATGGGTGCTCCTCGACTGGTCTCGAACTGGAAGAACTTGTAGATGGTAAAACCAAAACTGATCATGGAGGTTGCGGTGCGGACCCAAGCCATCAGGGTGCGTTCATGAGCAAGCCAGGTCCGGTCAATGGCAAGGTGTGTGCTGTCGGGCGCAACGCCGGTGGTGCTCATCGCGAAACCTCATACTTGTGGTAAATGACGAACATCCTTGCGATCGGGGGTGGCAAGACCTGGCGCAACCGCGGGGTCCAATCCGTCGAGCGATCGGTCATCGGTGGCATCGAATGGCTTCTCCTTCGAGGTCGCCCTATGCCGCGGCTGATCTGGTCGTCACCTTCTCGGTCTGTTCTATCTCGTATTTCTCCAAGTCCTTTTCCAGGAAGAAATTCAAAAACGTGCGGATGACGCCAATGGCCGCGAGTTGCCCTATGTCGTTCCATGTCGGAGAGATCGCCGTACGCACGATGTCGGCCGCCAACTCAAACTCAAGTCCCAGCAGCAGCCAGACGCCGAAATTCAACCAAACATCCCTCCGCTGCCCCACCTGCGATCGTTTTTCGACAATGGAGCGAAACGATCCGTAGAGGGCTTGGAATGCCCCATAAGCGATGATAAGCGCGGCGGATGCCTCCACTCCCAGCGCAATGTAGCCGGCAACCTCCTTGAATACTTGCTCCATGCCGCTCCCGTCGGGTGATCGGGCTATTAATTCTCAATAGCGGGAAGCTGGTGACGGAGTTGCTTCCAGGCACACTTCCGTAATCTTGTACGCAGCGGAAGGGGGGGGCATAATCGATTTCCGCAAAAATGGCGATCCCGCATACCCACCACTGTACCTCCTGCTGGAATCTTTATGAGTGTTTCTGCACAACGGCGTTCGCTCCGGAGTCGTATTGTTGTCCGGGCTGCGCCCGCAGGCAAAACGACACCGACTTCCTGCACGCCATCGGCGTGAGCTGGAGCGGTCCCACTCAATCCATAGACTTCGGCGAGAAATAACGCTTCGTCACATCGCTCTCCCTCAGTTCCAAGAAGATTGCCCGAGATCGGAAGAATCGCAGATGCCTCCGCCATTCAGGGGCCGAGTCTGCCTCCGAATGCTCAAAGGTACATTTAGGTTCTGCTAAATTCCGGAAAGGATGCGACACGCGGGTGGCGCATCGCGCCGCATTTCCCGCAAGCAAAAGCCTCTTTCGAGCTACTCTCTTGCCATCATTCCGAGCGCCTCTAGTTCGAGATCAACGACGTGCTCACCGCCGATATTGATGGTCACTTGTTTGACCGTGCCTCCGGTGAAGTTGAATGGCGCCGTGTATTCGCTGCTGACTGCGTCGGCATTTCCACGGCCGACCGTCAGCCCCTCACCTGCCAGAGAAAACTTGCCCGGCTGGGTCCGGATTTTGCCCTGGCCGACTTGCTTCTTGTTGATATAGAGCTTGAGATCTCCGTTGGCCACAAACCTCGGGTTCTCCCCCGTCTTGGTGAATTCCGCTCCAAGTTCGACCTTTCCGGTAGGTACCTTCTCGGTGGAGATTATCTTCTGTTCCTCCATACCGAGGAAGTTATAGACGTAGTAGAGTTTCTGGCCTTTGATGAAGAAAGCGTGTCCGCCAAAGCGTCCGCCCTGGGCGAGCAGGATCCCTTCTGCATCGGTTTTCTCTATATTGACCTGTGCCACAATCGAATAGGACTTGTTGCGAATGTTCGGAGCAACGCCTTCTGGAATGTCCGCCGTATCCGGATAGTAGGAAAACGTCGCACGTGGCTTCGAAGCCTCAGGCCGCTCGACGCCAAGTTGTTCCCGTGCCGTGCGATCGTCGAGCGGAAACACGTTATTCTTGCCGGCGTGGGCGAACCACAAGGCTTGTAGTTCTTGGAGTTTCTCGGGAAACTGAGCGGCAACGTCGGTGGTTTCCGCGCGATCCGTTTCGACGTGATAGAGCTCCCACTTGTCTTGGCTAAAGTGGCCCTGTCCGCTGAGCGCACCGTGCCGCGCGACGACCTTCCAGCCCTTGTGGTACATGGCCCGGGTGCCAAGCATCGCATAGTATTGCGATTGCCGGGTGCTGTCCGCCTTGGCATTATCGAAGGTGTAGCGCATGCTGACTCCCTGAATCGGATTCTGGCTGAATCCCTTGATCACCTGCGGTGTCTCAACGCCGCAGCAATCCAGGATGGTTGGCACGAGATCGATGGCGTGGTGATATTGGTCGCGCACCCCGCCAGCAGTCTTCTTCATTGCCTTGGGCCAGGCAATGATGAGCGGATCGGCAATCCCACCTTCCAGCACGTAACGCTTGAACATCTTGTATGGAGTGTTGAAGGCCCAGGCCCAACCCGTGGGATAGTGGTTGTAAGTATGCGGACCACCCAGCTCGTCCATCTTGGCCAAGTTTTCCTTAATGTCGTCCGGCCAATTGTTGAAGAATTTATTTTCGTTAACCGAACCCGTGGGACCTCCTTCACCACTGGCGCCATTATCGGAGCAGGCGATGATCAGAGTGTTGTCCAACTGTCCGGAGTCCTCAAGATAATCAATCAACCGCCCGAGCTCGCTGTCGGTGTAGCTGGAGAAACCGGCATACACCTCGGCCATGCGGGCAAAGAGCTTTTGTTGTTCCGGAGTGAGGGAATGCCAGGGCAATACCCGATCGCCTGCGGCAATCACGTCCGGGGACGGCCACGGATTGATCTGGGAGAGTTCAACATTGGCCGGAATGATGCCTTGCTTCTTGATTCGCTCGAGCACGATTTCGCGGTATTTCTCATAGCCCATATCGAACTTGCCCTTGTACTTATCCGCCCACTCCTTCGGACCGTGATGAGGAGCATGGTTCGCACCGTAGGCGAGGTACATCAGCCAGGGCTTGTCGGGATTTACCTGATTGTTGTCGCGGATGAACTGGATTGCTTTGTCCGTGAGGTCCTTCGAAAGGTGATATCCCTGTTCTGGCGTGTAGGGTGGGTCGATCGGATGATTGTCATAAACCAGGTCGGGATACCAATTGTTCGTCTCCCCACCCAGAAATCCGTAGTAGCGCTCAAAGCCGCGTCCGGTCGGCCAAGTGCGACGCGTAGACGCCATGTTGGACTCCGTCTCAGGCGTCAGGTGCCACTTGCCGACGCAAAGGGTGCTATAGCCGCCCTCGAGCAGCATTTCTGCGATGGTGCCGTTCTCCGGAGGAATCACGGCACAGGCCCCAGGAAATCCATTCGCCGCTTCAGTAATGCAAGCCATTCCGTTCATGTGGGCATTGCGACCTGTCAGGAAACAGGAGCGGGTGGGTGAACAGAGCGCGGTGGTACGCCAGTTGCTGTAACGCAAGCCCATTTTCGCGATCCGATTCAAGGTGGGCATCTCGATGAGACCGCCGAACGTGTCCCAAGCGGCAATGCCGGTGTCGTCGAGCACAATGAAAAGAACGTTCGGAGAGCCATCCCTCGCTTTTGGTGGAAGATAAGGTGTCCAATCGGCAACGGAATCACGCACATCGAGTTCAATCGTGCCTTTAAATGGTTTTGACATGTTCAGTCTCCTTACGAGGTAGAAGCGACGGCATCAGCCGTTAGAAATGCGCAAATCTCGCTAGCTCTGTGTCAAGCGGCATGAAAACTGTTTCTTACGGGGCCAGACGAATGCTTTGCGCGAAAATCTATCGAGCTGTCTGGGGAGCGGTCAACTGGTAATTGTGACAGCCGTTCTCGGTGTCCCGCTGAACTTGTTGTGGTCGCTATTGTAGAAAGCCTCGGCCCTTAGGTAGGGGGTGAAGTGCAAGGACCGGAGGGCAAAGCTTCTTCCCAAGTGAGTCGATTCCGGTATCGGCCGGGAAACTTCTCCCCGAATAAAAACGCAGCTCGCCACGGTTGCAGTCAAGCACACCCAGCACCGCTACAAGCGCAAAACAGTATTGCAGCAGAACCTCGTGGAGAATCCAAAGGAATGCTTTAGGGAATCAGCATCTTCATCACGGCCCGCATCAACTCCGGAGTTGGTGTGCCCAGAATAATTACCGGGATGAGCGGCAAGGCCGTCTGGACGGCAAGTTGCAATATGAGTCTCCGGGTGATGGGTGCAATGTTCATGGCATCGATCAAGGCGAAACTGTTCCCCAGATCGGCGAGTGATTGAATGTCGCCCGTCCCCAGTAAGGGCTCCGGCGGTGGTTCGACATAATGCACCCACTTTCGATCGAAGGACTCGGTGTACGACTGAGCCAGCTTGCCATATTCGAGCAAGCCCGCTTTGCGAACTTTCGACAATGTGGGCGCCAGGAGGAGTAGGGGAAGTAGTCCAAGGAATACAAACAGAACGATAAATCCCAGTACCAGGAACCTGAAAGAGGAGAGCGGTGCTCCTTCGAATACCATATTGTTCGTCATACGGCCGGCAAACATACATCCCAAAGCACAGAACAGGATTCCGAATCGTTTTTGGGCAAGACCGAGAAAGTTGAGACCCGCGGCATGATCGGGGTGGGTGGGCGGAAGAATCAGATGCAGTTGGCTGATCCGCCACAGCAAAAGCGCCCAAATAGAATAGCGAAATATCCACCGGTAAATGAGGAAGCGCAGTATCGGCGTGCTAAGCATCGCATACCAGAATCCCGCAGCGGTCAGCCGTCCCGACGCAGTGTGCCAACTCGAGATCGCACCGGCGGCCCACTCATGCTGAAATAAGAATACTGGGAAGAACGCCAGAACAAGCATGGCGGCTTCAGGAAGCCATGAGTCTCGCAGCCGCTGCGTTCGTTCGAGGACATTGTCGAACGCCGGCAGCTTCTGACCCGGCACAAGGCCGGCGTGCACGAATTCTGCCACCGCCTGCCGGATTGCGGGATCGATCACGATCTCTGCGATCACGAGAAGGGGCAGGCTGAGCAGGAATCGTCCGTACATCGAAAAGTCATACAGGAAGGGGATCCTGACTCGGTTCCCGAAGGCGAGCCCGTCCTTCAGGGAAAGGAGAAGCAGCGGCAACCATGTTAGCGTGACCAGCACCGCGATTCTGCGGGCAACGTTGGGAAGGACTAGCCGCACGAACCCGCGTCGCAGTAGGAAGTCGTAGAGTGGCCCACCTAAGACGATCGAGAAGTTCTGGACCGTGGAATCCGCCATTTCTTGCTCGGTCGGGCAGCGAGCGGAAGGGGGAGGTTCCAAGGTCGGCCGGGTTTGACGCGGGAGTTCTGGATTTCTGGCAGGTGTGCCCATGAAGTTCTCTCCGTCGTCTGAGGCTTCGTTAACAGCAGCTTGGTTCCCCGAGACGTCCTCGAAAACAACACCCAAATCCCAGGGCAGTGTGCTGGCTAGCGAACAAGTATGCTCACATACTAGGGTGGATTAGGGCGGCACTCATGACAACTGTCACACTTTACAGGAGCGGTGAATCGACGTGACCTATCTTGTTCGAAGCCTGTGCCCTAAGGTAGCGAGCGAACCGATACCAGCGACTTCAGTGTCGGTTCTATCGATCTAAATCGGACTGTCACATTTGACAGTTTCTAGCCAGCCCCGATTGCTATAGTCTTGTTGTCTCAATAGCGCGTCGGCGGTTTCTCGTCCGGCGCCCGCCAGCCCGTGGGACATATAGTCAAATAATCAGGAAGGACAGGTGCTCGCACATGCTTCAGATCACATCCGGTGCATATTGCCAATGCGCGCGCAGGAAAGCGATGTCGTATTTCCTCGTCTTGACTCTGATGTTTCTGGTTGCGCTGCCTGCATGGGGTGCATCGGAGGAAAAGGACGATGAGACACTCAGAGACGCCGCTCACGTTCTCGAGGACATGCTCAACGGGAACAGCATTCCGCCAGATCTGCTCGGCAAGGCCCAGTGTGTCATCGTCATGCCGGACGTAAAAAAATTCAGCGTCGGCATCGGCGGTACCGGTGGGCGCGGCCCCATGACCTGCCGCCGGGGAAAGAATTTCACCGGAGCTTGGTCGGCGCCGGCGATGTACAAAATCGGCGGTGCCAGCGCGGGGCTTCAGCTCGGCGGCACGTCTACTGATTTTGTACTCCTGGTTATGGACCAAAAGGGCTTGGATGCGATCCTGCAAGGGAAGACCAAGCTAGGTAAAGACGCGACCGCTGCGGCCGGCCCGGGAGTGACGGAACACGACGTGGGCACTGGAAACGACATACTGACTTACGCCAAAGCCAAGGGCGTGTTTGCCGGAGTCTCGCTCGGGGGCGCGACCTTGGAAGCCGACAATGACGCCAACAAGCGCATCTACGGTAAGGAGGTTGCGGCGACGGGTATTCTTCGCCAAAATGCCGTACAGACCACCGCTGCGGGAAAGCCTCTGATTTCACTCCTGGATTCCAAGGTTGCAGCGAGCCGATGACGCTCGATTTGCGCCAATCCTACGGGGAGGCCGAGTGTCGCCAGCACAGCAGGAGACACTGACCGACCACGATAGGAAGGAGTTGGGAAAGTCACGAGAGAGCTCCGAAGCATCGCAGGCAAGGGGAACAGCAATTTAGGCGGCTTGAGCGTGTAACCCGCCAAGCCGGATGTTTGCCTCCGCCTCTTTCCTCTTCCTGGGCAATGCATGGAAGCGCAGCACGCCACTCATCATTCTGAGTCGCGCCTGCGTGGTCCCAAACCGATTGAGACAACGGCTGAGCAGGCAGAGACAACCTCGCGGGCAATCCGCGGTCTTTACCTCCTCCTGCGCCGAAATCAGATGTGCAACCCTCTTTTCACGAGCCAAATCAGCACGTTAATCAGTTCCAGATTATGGCTTGCTTGATCGCTTCATTGCTCGTGAGCAACGACCTGCCGTGCCAAATTTCGCTAGTGTACGAGTCGTGAGCCGAGGCGAAAGCCAGCTCGGTCGACATCCCTCCCCCAACCGTTCGATTGCAGTTCGCCGCCCTCATTACCTCAGTAATTTCTGTTGTGATTCTAAAGTGTTTCTTTACTGTTTTGTCTGCTAGTTTCGAAAGTTGTAGGAATCCTAGATCTGAATGCACTCTTGTACCCGGAACCTGATCGCCCAAAGGCTGTCACTTGGAACGGTTCCGCGTGACCTTCGAATAACACGCACGATTCTCCTTAGCCTCATCCTATTGTGTGCCGCGCGTTCGGGTGCCGTGACGCCCACTCGGCGGGTAAACTCTGCCCCCATCCGGGTAAAAGGCTCGTTTGTGATTGCTGCCATTTGCAAAGACGGCATTATCGTCGCTTCCGATTCGAGAGGCACCTTGAAAGACCGTGAGGGTCGGCGCATTGCGTACTACGATATTAACCAGAAGATTTTTCCAATCGGGAACAAACTAATCGCCGATACCGGCTACGCATCCCTCAATGATCCGACGCTATCTTTCCTGTCTGCTTTGATGTCCCGCTTTGCCAAGAGTCCTCTTTCCCGCGTTCCAATCGACCAGCTCCCGACCTCCTACTTCAAGTACGCCAATACAGTCTTGCCGGCGCCAGGCGCTGAGTCAGCCGAGGTGCAAACTCTGATTTTTGCCGGTTTTAAGAAAAATAGACCGATCCTGTGCATTTATCAGGGTGAATCGAACCGCACGACAAAGTGCCGTTCTTCAGGTTATCTGTCGAGCCCCAGGCAGGAGATTGTCGGGCTCAAGAAGGTCAGATCACTGTCCTTTCAAGAGGTCGCACATCTCATGCAACAGGCGATCGACGATTATGCGGCTGCAGTTCAACCGGGATCGGTGGGCGGGCCTGTCGTGGTACGGACGATCACTCCATCCAGCTCCACCTGGTTCGAAAGACCTCCGCGCTGGCCGAATTGGGAGACGTTCAACGACTTGGCCAACGACTACAAGACGGATCGAGTGTTGTTTCAATTGATGCCGGGGGTCAGCAAGATACAACTCGAGATGCTGATCGAGGACGGTCTTGCTTGGGCCCGGGCCGGGCAAACCCCGAATCCTGGAAAAACGGCTACCGTCGCGCCTGTCATCGGTTCCTATCATGCGGATCGATGATTCGCCGCTAAGCTCAGAATCGGCAAGCCACCCACTGTTTCGGGATATACCTCCGAGCAGATCGATGCTTGAGGTCGCGCTGCAACGTGGTAGTATCCCTGAAGTAAATGGTTGGGCAAAGCTCCTTACCGTGAACCGGAAGTTCTGTTTTCGCCGTACCTTGGGAACCCTGCTACGGTTGTTCCTCCTTTCTAGCGTGCTTGCGCTGCCTGCCGTGGCACAACCACAGTCGGGAGATGAGATCCATGTAGGTGCCGCAACCACCCCGCAGAAATCCAAGCTGGACGTTACGACGACGAAGCGCCTGCGGGCCGATGTGGATCTTGTGCTGGTGCCCGTGACGGTTACGGATTCATTGAATCGGCCGGTCATCGATCTCGAGAAGGACAACTTCAGAGTCTATGAAGATGACAATCCGCAGAACATCCGGTTTTTTTCGAAAGAGGATGCTCCAATTTCGGTCGGCGTGATTCTGGACTATAGCCTGAGCATGAGCAACAAGTTCGAAGCGGAGCGAACTGCGGTGGGAGAGTTTTTCAAGAATGCCAATCCCGCGGACGACTATTTTGCTATTGCCTTTTCCGACCGACCCAAGTTGATCGCCGACTCCACCCAGTCACTGAGCGATCTTCAAGACAAGTTGGCGCTGGCCATACCAGCCGGGAATACCGCGCTGCTCGACGCCATTTACCTCGGCGTTGACAAGATGCGCTTCGCACGCTATGAACGCCGAGCCCTCCTGATTATTTCCGATGGCGGGGATAATCACAGTTATTACAACACCCGAGAGACGAAGAAGCTGGTTGAGGAATCCGATGTGCTCCTGTACTCGATCGGCATCTTCGACAACATGCCGGTTCCAGTCTTCAAGACGATCGAAGAGAAGTTGGGCAAGCGACTCTTGACAGATCTGACGGATTTGACCGGTGGGCGTACGATCGCCGCTGATGATCGCGATCAGATTCCTGCAATCGCTGCTACGGTCAGCCGGGAACTCCGCCAGCAATATGTTCTCGCTTACAAATCAGATCGTGCCGTGCATGATGGCAAATGGCGGAAAATCAGAGTGCAGGTGGTCGCATCCACCGGCGCTCAGCCCTTGCATGTGCACTATAAGAGGGGCTATATCGCTCCGGGAGAGTAAGGCCAACCACTCTCTCACGCTGTCGAGCCAAGATTCAAAGGTAGTCCCGTTCGAGGGAATCGCTGCGAATGTGTCCTTCTGCGGTTTGCCGGGTGTTGGGGGAAAAACAAGCGAGCCGATTGGCTGGGCAATCGGCTCGCCGGCGGAATGGGCGATGGCTACTGGCCGGGAGGAGCCGCCGCTGCCCCGGAGGAGGCCTTTTGCTTCTTGGGAGCGCCGGTGCGGTCGGCGGGCAAGGTGCTTTCGTCGACGACGGTGGTGTTTTGTACGGTGAAGTTTCCACCCTCGGGGACAAAGTAGAATCGATCTTTGCTGCCATTGCCCCGGTCACTGCTTTCCCGGGACTCGATGCGCGCAG
>Ga0187783_10000232_pt1 | contig 42328 bp, 40 predicted proteins | sample 1015_SJ02_MP02_2_FD_132471 | JGI IMG/M metagenome (GOLD analysis project Ga0187783, IMG submission 132471) | Tropical peat soil microbial communities from peatlands in Department of Meta, Colombia - 1015_SJ02_MP02_20_MG | ecosystem: Environmental > Terrestrial > Soil > Wetlands > Peat | place... | reverse complement strand
CAGGTCGTCAGGGACATCTGCATGTTCTCCGGGACCGAAGAGGACTTCCGCCGCTGGCTGTTCACGATCGGCCGGCACCGCGCCATCGACGCGGCCAGGGCCAGGTCGAGACGGCCGGTCCAGGCCGCAAACGCCGGCCTGGACATCCTGGCCGACACCCAGGTCGTCGAGGACCAGGTGCTGGACGGCATCTCGGCGGAACTCGCGGTAACCCTGCTGCGCGCGCTGTCGCGGGACCAGGCCGAGGCGGTCGCGCTGCGCGTGCTGGCCGGCCTGGACACGCCGGACGTCGCGAAGATACTCGGCAAGTCGTCGGGCGCGGTGCGGGTCGCGCTGCATCGCGGGCTGCGCACCCTCGCCGGCGATCCGGCGGTGCGCGCGCTCGCTCACCGCGGCGGCCGGGCAGGCCGCGATGTCCGGCCGGTGACGGTCCACGCGGCCACGGTTGATGCCACGGCGGTCGCCGGTGACGGCGCCGGAGCGATTACCAGGCCGCGGCCGGTCCCCCCGCCTGCCATGCGGCCCGGAAATGATCAGGACATCTGGATGCGGACGGAGGTGGACCGATGGCCGCAGATCTAACCGAGGAAACCGGCATTCACGACGCCGGGCTTGACGCGCTGATGAAGGCCCTGACCGGTCCCGCCGAGCCGGCCGAGCTCGCGGGCGAGCAGACGGCCCTCGCCATGTTCCGGTCCAGCGCCACGCCGTCGGCTGGCGCGCTGCGCTCGGCGGGCCGGCTCGCTCCCGGCCGCGAGGCGAGCGGCCGGTTCGCAACTCGGCAGTTCCGCAGGCCGCGCGGCTGGACCGTGCGCCTGGTCGCGGCCGCCGCGGTGGTGCTCTGCGCCGGGATGGCCGCGGCCGCTTACGCCGCCGCCCTGCCTGCGCCGATGCAGCACCTCGCCCATGTCGTGTTCCATTTCGCCGGGGTGCCGGACAACCAGCGGAACTCGAGTCCGGCCGGGTCCGGGCACTCGGTGCCGCCGGCCAGCCAGCAGTCCTCCGCGCCAGTCAGCCGGGCGCCGTCCGGAGCGGCCCCGAGGGCCTCCGCCGGCCCCGCTGGCCAGGCCGGCAGCGCCGCGATAGCCGCGGCGGCGGACAGCCCCCGGATCACCGCGGGTGCCAGCGTGGTGATCAGCGGGCAGCTCAGCTGGCCCGGCCACACGGTGGCCGGCGTCACCATGACGCTGTGGGAGCGGCCGGCGCTGACCCTCGGATGGCACCTGGTGGGGTCGGTGCCGGCCAATGCAGCGGGGAACGGAGTCATCACGGTCCCGGTCGTCGGCACCGACGCGGACTTCCGGCTGGCCGTGTCCGGCGTCGCGGTCAGCGCGCCGGTACGGGTGACCGTCGTGCCCGCGGTGTCGATCGCACTGCAGATCGGCAGCACCGGGACGACGGACCTGCTCACGGTCAGCGCGCCCTATGCTCAGCCCGGCAACGTGGTCGTCCTGGAGGTGGCCGGCAGCAACGGCGGGTGGACGTACCTGCGGCAGGGCACGCTGTCGGTCGGCCGCAGGGTGGCCTTCCTCATCGACGCCGCGCGCCGCGGCAACGACGCGGTCCGGGCCGTGCTGCTGCCGACCGGGCTGCACGCCATGTCGGTGAGCGCGCCGGTCGTGGTGCCACCGCCGAGCTGAGGATCGGCCGCGCGGCAGCCGCCGCGCGGTCGGCCAGCGGCCTGCCGGGGACGGCGCCGACGTCCCTGCAACAATTTGCTAGCAGTCAGGCAAATTTCAGGCCGCAAGCCGCGACCGCTGAACTCTGACGCTAACGTCAAGGTTAGAGTTGGCGCAGGCGCGCGTGTCACCAGCAGCGATGAGGAGCCCGAATGGCGGTCGACGAGCAGAGCCTCGAAGCAACCCAGGCCAGGCCTGGCCGGGGGAGGCACTACAAGTGGATCGCGCTGTCGAACACGACGCTCGGCATCCTGATGGTCACGATCAACCAGTCCATCCTGCTGATCTCGCTGCCGGACCTGTTCCGCGGCATCGACCTCAACCCGCTGGTGCCGTCGAACACCTCCTATTTCCTCTGGGTGTTCATGGGCTTCACGCTCGTCACCGCCGTGCTGGTGGTGAGCCTCGGCCGCGTCGGCGACATCTACGGCCGGGTCAAGATGTACAACCTCGGATTCGCGGTGTTCACGCTGTTCTCGATCATGCTGTCGGTGACGTGGCTGACCGGGTCGGCCGGCGCGCTGTGGATCATCATCATGCGGGTGCTCCAGGGCGTCGGCGGTGCCTTCCTGTTCGCCAACTCGACGGCGATCCTCACCGACGCGTTCCCGGTCGCCGAGCGCGGCAAGGCGATGGGCATCAACGGCATCGCCGGCGTCAGCGGGTCGTTCCTCGGTCTGCTGCTCGGCGGGGTTCTGGCGCCGATCGAGTGGCGGCTGGTCTTCCTGGTCTCGGTCCCGTTCGGGCTGTTCGGGACCGTGTGGGCGTACCTCATGCTCAAGGACAACGGCGTGCGCATCCACGCCAGGATCGACTGGCTGGGCAACATGCTGTTCGCCGCAGGCCTGATCGCCATGCTCACCGGCATCGTCTACTCGCTGCTGCCGTACGGCGGGCACCCGGACGGCTGGACCAACCCGTGGGTGCTCGCCGGCGTGTTCGGCGGCATCGCGATCCTGGCGCTGTTCGCCTGGGTCGAGACCAAGGTCGCGGCGCCGATGTTCCGGCTCGGGCTGTTCCGGATCCGGGCCTTCGCCTTCGGCAACATTGCCGCGCTGCTCGGCGCGCTCGGCCGCGGCGGCATTCAGTTCATGCTGATCATCTGGCTGCAGGGCATCTGGCTGCCGCAGCACGGCTACAGCTTCAGTCAGACCCCGCTCTGGGCTGGTATCTCGATGCTCCCGCTGTCGGCCGGCTTCCTGATCGTCGGCCCGCTGGCCGGCCTGCTGTCGGACCGGCACGGCGCCCGGCTGTTCGCCACGACCGGCCTGGCGGTGTCGTGCGCGGCGTTCCTGCTGCTCGAGCTCCTGCCGATCAACTTCGCCTATATCTGGTTTGCGCTGCTGATCTTCCTGTTCGCGGTGGGCATGGGGCTGTTCTTCGCGCCGAACCAGGCGGGCGTCATGAACAGCCTCCCGCCCGATCAGCGCGGTGCGGGCGCGGGCATGCTCAACACGTTCCAGAACTCCGCGACGGTCCTGTCGATGGGCCTGTTCTTCACCATCGTCACCCTGGGCCTGGCCGCGCGGCTGCCGGCCGCGCTGTACAGGGGCCTGGTCTCCTCGGGCGTGCCCGGGCCGGCCGCCCACGCGGTGGCGAGCGAGCCGCCGATCGGCAGCCTGTTCTCCGCGTTCCTCGGCCTCAACCCGATCAAGGAACTGCTCGGCCCCACCGGGGTGCTGCAGAAGCTGCCCGCCAGCCGGGTCGCGTACCTCACCAGCCGGTCATTCTTCCCCCGGCTGATCGAGGAGCCGTTCGCCGGCGGGCTGCACCTGGCCTTCACCTTCGCGGCGATCGCGACGATCATCGCGATCGTCGCCTCGGCGGTGCGCGGCAAGCGCTACGTGCACGCCGAGCCGGTGTCGGCCGAGGCCCCGGTCGACGTCATGGTCGGCGAGATGGTGACCTACCCGGTGGATGCCGAGCTGGCCGACGAGCCGGACGCGCTCGGAGAGGCGCGGTAGCTCGTGAGCGCGAAGGCAGGTCAGGCCGGGACGGTCCGCTCGGACCCGCCGGGCGGTCCTGCCGAGGCCGCAGGCAGCGGACAGGAGCATCTGCTCGGCATCGGCGCCGCCGCGAAGCGAGCCGGGGTGTCGCAGCGGGCGCTGCGGTATTACCAGCAGATAGGCCTGCTGACGCCGTGCGGCTGCACGCCGGGTGGGCTGCGCCGGTACTCGGCGGACGACCTGGCCAGGGTGGCCAGGATCCGGCAGTTGCAGGAGCTGCTCGGGCTCAACCTGGACGAGATCGCGAGGGTGCTGCGCGACGAGGACCGGATGGCGCAGATCAAGCAGGCGTACCTCGATGCGGCAACTAGCCACCACGAGCGGCGGGAACTGCTTCGTGAGAGCCTGGCTCTGCAGCACAGCCTGCGCGCGACCGTCGAGGCCAAGCGGAAGGGCATCGAGGGGTTCCTGGCCGAGCTGGATGCGCGGATCGCCAGGACGCGCGCGCTGTTGAACCAGGCCGAGTAGGAGCAAACCGTGTCCCTGCATCTGCGCAACGTTCCGACGAGGGTGGCCACCGGCGCCTACATCCTGCACTCGGGCCTCACCAAGTGGAACGGGTCGGAGGATCAGGCCAAGGGCCTGCACGCGCTCGCCGCGGGTGCCTACCCCGTGCTGGCGAAGATCCCGCCCGCGACGTTCCTGAAGGCGCTGGCCGGCGCCGAGATCGGCATCGGGGCGGCGCTGCTGGCGCCGTTCGTCGGGAACCGGCTGGCCGGGGTGGCGCTGACCGCGTTCTCCGGCAGCCTGGTGGGCTTGTACCTGCGCACTCCAGCCCTGCACGAGCCGGGCAGCGTGTGGCCCAGCCGGGCCGGGACCGCGATCAGCAAGGACGTGTGGATGCTGGGCATCGGCGTCGGCCTGCTCGCCGACGGCGCGGGCGATCGCGGGTAGCGCGCCGCGCTACAGCCAGTCCGCGAACCGCGGCCAGGCGAGCAGAGTGTCCACCACCTCGGGCGGCGAGTGATCGTCGGGCGCGGCCGACAACGTGAACCTGCCTCGGTAGAACAGCAGCGGGTTACCGGCAATGCTGTCGCCCAGGCTGGTGACCCTGGCGATCACGACGTAGTGGTCGCCCGCCTCGTGCACGGTCTCGATCGCGCACGAGGCCCAGGTGAGCACGCCGGCCAGGACCGGCAGCCCGTACGGGTCCGGCGACCACGCGACGCCGGCGAACTTGTCCGGCCCGCTGACGCCGAACCGGCGGGCCAGCTCGCGCTGCTCGGTCGCGAGCACGTTGGCGCAGAACCGGCCCGATCGCGCCAGCCGTGGCCAGGTGGCCGACGTCCTGGCTGGGCAGCACAGCACCAGCGGCGGGTCCAGGGACAGCGCGGCGAACGCCTGACACGCGAAGCCGACCGGCTCGGCGCCGTCGAGGCCCGCGATGACGGTGACGCCCGTCGCGAAGTGGCCGAGCACCTGGCGGAACCGCTGTGGATCGGGCCCGGCGGCCTCGCGCCCGGCCGTCAGGGCGCGCCCCCCGCGCCGAACACGTGGCCCCACAGGCTGACGGTCGTGGTCTCCCGGCTCACCCACGTGCTGTCATCGACGGTCAGACCGTCGGTGCCGTACTCGATGTCGAAGCCGCCCGGCGTCTGGACGTAGAACGACACCATGTGATCGTTGGCGTGCCGGCCGAGCGTCGAGCTGATCGGCGCGCCGCGTCGGCGGCACCGGTCTAGCGCCCGCCCGACGTCGTCGAGCGTCGCGACCTCGACCATGAGGTGCACAATCCTGGCGGGCGGGTGCATCGGCGCCAGGGCCAGCGAGTGGTGCCGCGGGCAGCAGCCGAGGAACCGCATCCACACCGGCGGTCCGCCGGCAGGCCGGCCGAAGAACTCGCCGGGCAGCCGCATCGAGTCGCGCAGCCGGAAGCCGAGCAACCCGGTGTAGAAGGCGAGGGTCTGCTCGTCGTCGGTGGCGGGCAGCACGACGTGGCCGAGACCCTGGTCGCCGGTGACGAAGGTCGTGCCGGACGGGCTGACGGCTGGCCGGCTATCAAGCGCTGCGCCGCAGAAGATTTCCAGCGAGTTGCCGGACGGGTCCTCCGCGTGCACGAGGCCGCCTACCCGGCGGTCGGCGAGCTCGTCGGCGTCGGCGGTCTTCACTGCCACGCCGGCGTCGGTCAGCGCGCGCACGGCCGCCGCAAGCTCCGCCGCGCCGGCCACCTCCCAGCCCGTGGCGAGCAGCCGGTCCTGCTCGCCCGGCACCACGACGATGCGGGCCGGGAAGTCGTCCATCCGCAGGTACACGGCGGACGGGTCGGGGCCCCTGCCCTCGGCCATGCCGAGCACCCTGGTGCCGAACTCGCGCCAGGCAGCCGGGTCCGCGGACTCGACACGCAGGTAGCCGAGCGAGCTGATCAGTCCGGTCACGTCGCCCCTCCGGCTAGAAATCGCAGCGACAGCTCGTTGAACTCGTCGAACTTCTCCAGCTGAGCCCAGTGCCCGCAGCCGCCGAACACGTGCAGCTGCGCCCGGCGCAGTTGCTTGAGCGCGATCAGCGCCCCGTCGAGCGGATTCACGCGGTCTTCGCGGCCCCAGATCAGCAGCACCTCCTGGCGCAGTCGGTGGGCTTCCCGCCACAGCATGCCGTCCTCGGCGTGCGGTCCGAAGAAGGAGGCGCCCATTGCCGCCATGCCCGCCAGCGCGGCCGGGTCGGTGGCCGCGGCGTACCGCTCGTCGATCAGCTCGTCGGTGATCAGCCGCTGGTCGTGCACCATGACCCGGAGGAAGGCCGCCATCTTGTCCCGGCTCGGGCCCGGCGGTGCGGTGAACTCGATCAGCCGCCGGACGCCTTCGGTCGGGTCCGGCGCGAGCACGTTGAGCGTCAGCCCGCCCGGCCCCATCAGGACGAGCCTGCCGACCCGGTCCGGGAAGTCCAGCGCAAACCTGACGGCGGCGCCGCCGCCGAGCGAGTTCCCGATGAGGTGCGCCTTCTCGATGCCGAGGTGGTCGAGCAGCCCGGCCAGCGCGGCGGCCGCTACGGTGAAGAAGTGGCCGGTCGCCGGCCTGGCCGCGGACCGGCCGTAGCCCGGCAGGTCCATCATGACGGCGCGGAACCGCGTGGCGACGACCGGCATGTTCGTGCCGAAGTTGCTCCACGCCGACGCCCCCGGACCGCCGCCGTGGAGCAGCACGACGGTGTCCGCGTCGCCGCGCCCAGTCCGGCCTGTGGCTGTCGGGCACGGACCGGAGTCGTAGTAGCGCACCGGGTAACCGTCGCCGTCACATATCCGCGGATCGACCTGCGCGTCGGCACCCGACTCAGTCACCGGAGTACTCCAACGCGCCGCGTAGGAGCGAACTGTCGGGTCACCTGCGGACTCTCCACCTGCTGTGGTCGTCCCGCCGCGCTATTTACGGCTTTTGCGCAGCCACAAGAAGTGGAAAGTCGGTCGCCGGGCCGGCTGTCGGCTGGGGGCTGACGCACCGGACCGCTCACAGCATCGCGTCGGGCGGCACCGGCAGCCCGAACTCGCCGCCGCCGAACATCGACAGCGCCCGCTCCGGGTCGTTGATCGCGTGCACCCGGCCCGCGTGCGCGTCCCGCCAGAACCGCTGGATCGGCGTGCCGACCTTGAGCGCGCGGCCGCCCGAGTTCTCGAACAGCCGGTCCACGGCGCGGATCGCCTGCCCGGTGCCGCGCACCTGGTCGCGCCTGACCCGCAGCCGCAGCTCGACCGGGATCCGCTCGCCCGCGACGGCATAGCCCATGAGCTCCCTGCAGTTGCGCTCGAGGGCGAGCCAAGCGCCGTCGATCTCGGCGGCCGCCTCCGCGATGCGGACCTGCGCGAACGGATCCTGCGCCGCCTGCTGCCCGGCGTAGGCGACGCGCACCCGGTCGCGCATGTAGGCCGCGTGCGCCTCGTACGCCCCGGTGGCCATGCCGATGATCGGCGTCGTGATGCCGTAGGAGAACACCGACCCGTACGGCAGCCGGTACAGCGGACCTGGGTTCAGTGCCTGCCCCGGGCAGCTGAGTTTGAAGACGTCGGCAAAGCCAAGCGACCGGTGTTCCGGCACGAATGCGCCCCGCACCACCACGTCGTTACTGCCGGTGCCGCGCAGTCCGACCGTGTCCCAGACGTCGTCGATCACGTAATCGGCGCGCGGCAGCAGGAACGTGCGGAAGTCGGTCGGCCGGTTCTCCGCGTCCGTCACGATCTGGCCGAGCAGCACCCAGCTGGCGTGGTCGCAGCCCGAGGAGAAACTCCACCGGCCGCTGACCTGGTGCCCGCCGTCGACCGCGACCGCCGTGCCGGTCGGCGCGTAGGACGACGAGATCCGGGTGGCCGGATCAGACCCCCACACCTCCTGCTGCGCCTGCGCCGGGAACAGGCCGACGTGCCAGGGGTGCACGCCGAGCACCGAGGCGACCCAGCCGGTAGAACCGCACGCGCTAGCGATCAGGCGCACCGCCGTGTACAAGGTCAGCGGGTCGGCCTCCAGGCCGCCGAAAGCGGCAGGCTGGAGCAGCCGGAAGAAGCCCGTTCCCTCCAGAGCCTTGATGGAGTCGGCGGGCACGACCCGGCCGTCCTCCGTCTCCTGCGCCCGGTCGCGGAGCACCGGCAGCAGCTCGCGCACGCCGTCGGTGACCTCGTGCCCGACGTTATCCGCCACTGCAGGGGCCTCCGATCGCGACGCCGCAGCCCTAGACTAGAACATGTTCTAGTCTAGGGGTAGCTGACTGTGACCGCAGGAGGGCGCATGAACGGCCGGAGCGGAGTCCGCAGCATCGACGTCGGTGCCGCCCCGACCAGGTTCGCCCGCGGCTGGCACTGCCTCGGCCTGGCCGCGCCGCTCCGCGACGGCGCGCCACATGCGATCGAGGCATTCGGCACCAAGCTCGTGGCGTATGCCGACTCCGCCGGCGAGCTGCATGTGCTCGACGCGTACTGCCGGCACATGGGCGGTGATCTGAGCCGCGGCACGATCAAGGGTGACACGATCGCGTGCCCGTTCCACGACTGGCGCTGGGGCGGCGACGGCAAGTGTGCCAAGATCCCGTACTCGCGCCGGGTGCCGCCAGCCGCCCGGACCCGGTCCTGGCTGACGCTGGAGCGCAATCAGCAGCTATTCGTCTGGCACGACCCCGAGGGGCATCCGCCGCCCGAGCACGTCACGATCCCGCGCATCGACGGCGCCTACTCCGGCGAGTGGTCAAACTGGACCTGGGACTCGCTGCCGGTGGACGCCAACTGCCGCGAGGTGGTCGACAACGTCGTCGACATGGCGCATTTCTTCTACATCCACTTCGCGTTCCCGACCTACTTCCGGAACGTCTTCGAGGGCCACGTCGCCGCGCAGTACCTGCGCACCAGGTCGCGTCCCGACTACGAGGCGGAGTCTGGCCGACCGGGCGCGGGCGGCACCGAGATCGGACTGGTGTCCGAGGCGGCGTACTACGGCCCGTCCTACATGATCGACTACCTGACCTACGACTACCACGGCGTGCCGATGGACGCGGTGCTGATCAACTGTCACTACCCGGTGACGCCCGAGCGGTTCGTGCTGCAGTGGGGCGTGATCGTGAAGAAGCTGCCCGGCCTGTCCGACGAGCAGGCCGACAAGGTGGCGGCCAGGTTCGCGAGGTTCGTCGGGCTGGGCTTCGAGCAGGACGTCGAAATCTGGACTCACAAGACCCGGATCGACAACCCGCTGCTGTGCGCCGACGACGGTCCGGTGTATCAGCTGCGGCGCTGGTACGAGCAGTTCTACCTGGACGTCGCGGACATCCCCGCGGACATGGTCGCCCGGCACGAATTCGAGGTGGACACCGCCCGCGCGGTCGAGGCGTGGGAGGTCGAGGTCGCCGCCAACCTCGCCGCCCGCCAGCCATCCGGCACCGACGCGGCAGCAGGAGCCAGCCCAGCATGACTGAGGTCAGCCGGACGCGCGCTCCGGCCGGGCCACGGGGCGCGGGGGCGTCGCCCGACCGCCGGGGCCTGGCTCAGCGGACGGCGCCGGCGGACGGGCCGCGGCCGGACGAGCGCCGGTTCCGGTACTGCCCGGTGCAGTGCGCGGAGTGCGGCGCCGTCGTGCAGGCCGCCAAGTTCAGCGAGCAGCACACGAGCGTGCAGTGGGACGCCACGGCGGTGCGCCGGTGCGCGGAGTTCAGCCGCCGAACAGCCACGGGCGAGCAGACGGCGCTGATCGAGCGGTGCGACGCGATGCGAGCCAGCATCGAGACCGCCGTCCGCGCGGGCCGGCTGCCGGTGGTACCGCCGTGACCGGCAGCAGTGCCGGCCGCGCTCCGGACCGGGCGTTTCACCGGCTGCGGGTCGCGGCCGTGGTCGCGGAGACCGCGGAGGCGTGCTCGCTCGTCTTCGACGTGCCCGCGGACCTCGCGGGCGCGTTCGAGTATCAGCCCGGTCAGTTCCTGACGCTGCGGGTCCCGAGCGAACGCGACGGCTCGGTCGCGCGGTGCTACTCGCTGTGCAGCTCGCCGCTGACCGGCGACCCGCTGACCGTGACCGTGAAGCAGACGCCTGAGGGGTATGCGTCGCGCTGGATCGCGACCCACGTCGCCGCCGGGACCGAGCTTGACGTCCTGCCGCCCGCGGGCATGTTCGTGCCGCGGTCTCTCGACGACGACATCCTGCTGCTGGCCGCGGGCAGCGGTATCACCCCGGCCATGTCGATCCTCAAGTCGGTGCTGGCAGGTGGCACCGGCCGGGTCGTGCTCGTGTACGCCAACCGCGATGAGCGGTCCGTGATTTTCGGCTCGGCGCTGCGGGAACTGGCTGTCTCGGCCGGATCCCGGCTGCTCGTCGTGCACTGGCTCGACGTGCTGCAGGGACTCCCCGCCGGGCCGCAGCTGGCGCCGCTGGTCCGGCCCTACGCCGGGTATCAGATCTTCGCCAGCGGGCCTGACCCGTTCCTGTCGGCGGTCAGGGAAGCCGCGGGAGCCGTGGGCGTGCCGCCGCGCACCGTGCGGGTGGAGCGGTTCTTGTCCCTGCAGCACAACCCGTTCGACGCGGCTGCCGCGCCGGAGCTGGCCGGGGTGGCGGCGACGCTCCGCGTCACCCTCGACGGCGAGACCAGGGCGCTGGGCTGGCCCGCCGGCGTCCGGATGCTCGACCTGCTCATCGACGCCGACCTCGATCCGCCGTACTCGTGCCGGGAGGGCATCTGCGGCGCCTGCGCCTGCCAGCTGACGGGCGGCAAGGTGGAGATGGTGAGCAACGAGGTGCTCGACGACGCCGATCTTGCTGACGGATACATCCTGGCCTGCCAGTCTGTCGCGGTCACGCCAGAGGTGAGCGTGACCTACGAGTGACGGCTCTCGGGTAAGCCTGCGGGCTCAGGCCTTCGCGGGCAGCGTGGCGACGAAGGCCAGCGCCTTCTCGACCGACTCCGCCAGCGCGTCGTCGGTGGCGGTGCCGTCGGGCGCGACCAGGATGAAGCCCGCGCTCGGGCCGCGCTGGCCCATCTGGAAAGGCCGCGCGGCGGGCTCCGCCAGCGCGGCGGGTCCGGCCTCGGGGCCGAGGCGAACCAGCAGATCTGTGCCCAGCACTCCGGCGCACATGTTCCCGCCGATCAGGAACGCCAGGCCGCCGAACATCTTCTTCTCGGTCACGCCGGCACATCCCGCGGTGGCAATCGCTGCCCGCGCTCGCTCGGCCAGTGCTTCGTCGAATGCCACGGCGTCCCCTCGGTCCGCTAGCGCGCCCCCAGCTGGCAGCAGCCACCACGCTCTGCTCGCGGTTAGTCTGCCACCAGCCAGTCGGTCAGCTCAGCGAGGGACGCGATGTGGCTGTGCGGCCCGGTGCAGAACCGGTAGGGATCCACGTGCACCGGATGCAGACCCGCGGCGAGCGCGCCGTTGACGTCGAACCGGACGGTGTCACCTACGTACAGGCTGCGGTCCGACGGGACGCCGAGCCGGTCCAGCGCCAGCTGGAAGATTCTGGGGTCCGGTTTCTCGATCCCGACCAGGTGGGAGTCGATCACCGCGGCCACCCGCGGCAGCTCGCCGTCGCTAACCGAGCAGACCTTGTGCTGCTCGAGCCACTCCGCGATGGTCCCCCAGGCGTTGGATACGACGGCGAGCTTGAAGTCGGCGCCCGCCAGCGCCCGCAGTGTCTCGGCCGCGCCATCCACCGCCACCCAGGTGCTGGTCATCACGCCCTCGATCAGCACGGCGGCGGCATCCAGGTGCTCATCGCGCACGCCGACCTCCAGCGCGATAGTCCGGCTGTGGACGGACCAGTCGATGGTTTCCATCTCCTCCAGCACCAGCAGCGCCGCGTAGTGCGCCCGGTGCCAGTCCGCTGGCGCGGACTCGGGGTGCAACTCGGCGAGGGCGGCCCGGCCGGCCTCGGCATCGGGCAGCAGCAGCACGCCGCCAGCGTCGAAGATCACCGCGTCGATGGCGTCGCGGGGCGGCAGCGTGGTCGGGGTCACGTCCGCACCCTACGCGATGGCGCCGACGGCGGCGGCTACGGAGACCTGGGGGGTTGGCCCCGGTCTGCCCCACTGGTCCGCGCCCCGGCCAGAACTGAAACGTGTTCTACTAGTGCAGAGTCGAGCGGAGATCGGATGACTGGCAGGGACCCGGAATTCGACCTCGTCGTCGTCGGCAGCGGAGCGGCCGGGATGACGGCGGCGCTGACCGCGGCGCTGCGCGGGTTGCGCGCGGTCGTGCTGGAGAAGACCGAGTACTTCGGCGGCTCGACCGCGCGCTCCGGCGGCGGCGTCTGGATCCCCGGCAACTCCGTGCTGCGCCGGCAGGGGCTGACCGACACGCCGGCGCAGGCCAGCCGGTACCTCGGCTACGTGGCGGGCGAGGACACCCCGGCCGCGCTGCGGGCCGCCTTCCTCGAGCACGGGCCCGCCATGCTCGACCTGGTCCTCGCGAACACCCCGCTCCGGCTGAAGTGGGTGCCGAACTACGCCGACTACTACCCCGAGGCACCGGGCGGCCGGGTGAGCGGCCGGTCGGTCGAGCCCGCGCTGCTCGATGGCCGGGTCCTCGGCGCCGAGCTGGCCAGGCTGCGGCCGCCGTACCTGCCGGCACCGGCCGGGATCACGGTGACGCAGGCAAACTACCGCTGGCTGAGCCTCGGCACCCGGCATCCGCGCGCCATCACGACGACGGCCAGGGTTACCGGCCGGATGATCATCAGCAAGGCGCGTCATCGGCAGCTACTCAGCATGGGTCAGGCGCTCGCGGCCGGCCTGCGGGCCGGGCTGTCGGCAGCGGGCGTCCCGGTGTGGCTGGACACGCCCATGACCGAGCTGACCATGGCCGGTGACCGGGTGACCGGGGTGCGCGCGGTGCGCGGCGGCGAGCCTGTCGTCGTCCGGGCCGACCGGGGCGTGCTGCTCGCCGCGGGCGGGTTCGAGCGCAACGCAGAGCTGCGCCTGCGCTACCAGCGGCCGCCGATCGGCGCCGACTGGACCGTCGGCGCACCCGGTAACTCCGGCGACGGGATCGCGGCCGGCGAGGCGGCCGGCGGCGCGCTGGCGCTCATGGACGACGCCTGGTGGGGGCCGTCGATCCCGCTCACCGGCGGACCGGTGTTCTGCCTGGCGGAGCGCAGCCTGCCCGGCTCCATCTTCGTCAACGCGGCCGGCGAGCGGTTCATGAACGAGGCCGCGCCGTACGTGGACGCCGTGCACACGATGTACGACCGGCACACCGACGACAACCCGCACATCCCGTGCTGGATGATCGCCGATCAGCGGTACCGCAACCGGTACGTGTTCACCGGCGTGCCGCCGCGCAAGCCGCTGCCACGCCGGTGGTACGCGGCCGGGGCGGTGTTCCGCGCCGGATCGCTGGCGGAGCTGGCTGGGCAGATAGGCGTCTCGGCCGACGGGCTGGCCAAGACGGTGGACCGGTTCAACGAATTCGCCCGGACCGGCCGGGACGCGGACTTCGGCCGCGGTGAGTCCGCCTACGACCGGTACTACGGCGACCCCAGGAACAAGCCGAACCCGAACCTGGCGCCCGTCGCCGAGCCACCGTTCTACGCCGTCAAGATCGTGCCGGGAGACCTCGGCACCAAGGGCGGGCTGCGCACCGACGAGCGTGCCAGGGTGCTGCGCGCGGATGGCAGCGTGATTCCCGGCCTGTACGCGGCCGGCAACACCAGCGCCCTGGTCATGGGCCGCAGCTACGCCGGGCCGGGCGCCACCATCGGCCCGGCCATGACGTTCGGCTACCTGGCCGCCATCGACGCGGCGTCCGCGCCGTCCGCTGCCGAGCAGGCCACGGGCTGACCAGGTCGCCGGTCTCACCCCGGCGGGGAAGAATCGGCCCATGACTGTCGCGCGCGCAATCGGGCTGTTCATCGCCGCCGGGCTCGCCGAGATCGGCGGCGGCTACCTCGTCTGGCGCTGGCTGCGCGAGGGGGCGCCGATCATCGTGGGCATCCTCGGCGCTGTCGTGCTCGTGTTGTACGGGGTGATCCCGACGCTGCAGCGCAGCCACGACTTCGGCCGGATCTACGCCGCCTATGGCGGCGTGTTCGTGGTGGCCTCGCTGCTGTGGGGCTGGGGAGTCGACGGCAGCCGCCCGGACCGGTATGACGCCATCGGCGCCGTCGTGGTGCTGGCTGGCGTCGCGATCATCTACTTCACGCCGCGCGGCTAACCCCGCGGCGTTGCAGGCCGGAGCCGGACACGACAGGCTGGGCCCATGGACACGACCAGGCCGCCCGCCGTCGAGAGCATCGCGCGGCTGTTCGCCAGCGAGGGCGCGGCCGACTACCTGGGGGAACCGGTAACCCAGGCCGCGCACATGCTGCAGGCGGGCGTGCTCGCCGAGCAGGCCGGCGCCCCGCCGGAGCTGATCGCCGCGGCGCTGCTGCACGACGTCGGCCATTTCACCGGCACCAGGACCGGCCATGACCTGATGCGCGGCACCGACAACCAGCATGGCGAGCAGGGCGCCGCGTGGCTGGCGCAGTGGTTCGGCCCGCTCGTGACCGAGCCCGTCCGGCTGCACGTGGCTGCCAAGCGGTACCTGTGCGCGGTCGAGCCGGGCTACCAAGCCAGCCTGTCGCCGGCATCGCTGTACACCCTCGGCGTCCAGGGCGGGCCGATGCGGGCCGACGAGATCACCGAGTTCGAGGCCGGCCCGTACGCCAGCGCCGCCTGCCAGGTCCGGCGCTTCGACGACCAGGCCAAGGACCCGGCCGCGACCGTGCCGCCGTTCGAGCACTTCGCCCCGCTGCTGGCCGCGCTGGCACGGCGGCGCGGCGATACTGGGCCGAGCGGCCGCTGCTAGCCGGCCGCGGAAGGGGGCTGGCCGTGCTGCGTTATCACCGGGTCGTGGTCAAGCTCAGCGGCGAGGCGCTGGCCGGGGCGGCCGGGTCGGGGGCGGACCCGGCGAGCCTGGCCAGGGTCGCCGACGAGGTACTGGCAGTCCGCGAGCTGGGCGTCCAGATCGCCGTGGTCGTCGGCGGCGGCAATTTCTTCCGCGGCCGGATGGCCGAGGGGTGGGGCATCAGCCGGGCCGAGGCGGACAACATCGGCATGCTCGGCACGATCATGAACGCGCTGATGCTGCGCGGCGCCCTCACCGCCCGGACCGACATCGACGTCCGGGTGATGACCGCGGTCCCGGTCCAGACCGTGGCCGAGCCGTTTATCCGGCTGCGCGCGATCCGGCACCTGGAACGCGGCTCGATCGTGCTGCTCGCGGGCGGCATCGGACAGCCGTACGTGACGACCGACTACCCGGCGGTACAGCGCGCACTGGAGCTCGAAGCCGACGCGCTGCTGGTCGCGAAGCGGGGCGTCGACGGGGTCTACGACAGCGATCCCGCGGTCAACCCCGGCGCGGTGCGCTATGAGCGGCTCACCTACGACGAGGCGCTGGCGCTCGCCGTGCGGGTGATGGACACCAGCGCCTTCGTGCTCGCGAACGAGCAGGCGCTCACCATGCACGTGTTCGACGTCGCCGCGGCCGGCGGGATGCGGCAGATCTGTGAGGGTGCCGACCTCGGCACCCGGATCACCGCGAAGGAGTAAGCCAGCTCAAGCCGGCGTGCGCCGCCGCCCGATCACGTTGACGATGACGTTGAGACCGAGGGCGCCGGCCGGGACCAGGGTCACCAGCGCGGGGATCTGGTACCGCCAGGAGAACACGAACGCGTCGGACACCAGCAGCAGGAACACGGCGGACCCGAAGCACAGCAGGCAGCCGAGGGCCAGCTGGCGCGTGCGCGGGTCAATCCGCCTGCGCAGCGCCAGGAGCGACCCTGCCAGCCCGGTGACGGTGCACAGCAGCAGCAGCGGGCCTGGGGTGTACCCGCCGTCAAGCTGGTAGTAGTGCAGGAAGTCGGCGACCGGGCGCCAGACCGTGGGGGCGCCGCCACCGAACTCGGCGACGATGGCCCTGACTTCCTGCTTCGAGGCGTGCGGCGCGAAATACGGGAACGACCTCGCGAACTGCCAGCGGGTGATCGGCGGATCGCCGGGCGCGGTGCGTCGGCTCACGGCGAATAGCTTCAGCACGTCCCGCCCGTAGGCATCCAGCACGCGCAGCGGCTGCTGGCGCAGCACGCTGGAGTTGAAGCTCGTGACGGTGCTGTCCACTACCGCGCGCGGCTGGGTGCGGTAGATCGCCTGCACGGGCGAGTCCGGGTTGAACGCGAGCCAGTCGTCTCCGTGCGCCTGCTCCGCCGCGGCCGGGCAGATAGCGCGCTGGGCCGCCGTCAGCCGGATGGTGGCGCAGTCGACGGCCGCGGCCGTCCGCCCGTACAGCGACGTGACGCCCTGATGGGAGAGCGCGAACTGACCGGTGGCCAGGTACGACCCGGAGCAGTAGGCAAGGATCGGCAGCGCGAACGCGACGCAGAGGGCCGCGGCCTTGCCGATCGTCCGGCGCCAGCCGCCGCCGACGGTGAGGACGTAGATCACCGCGGGCAGCACGAGCGCCTCGCCGACCTGGGCGACGGTAGCCGCGGTGCCGAGCACCAGGCCGGCCGCGACGACGCGCCGCGCGGAGAGGTCCGGCCGCCACAGCAGGATGGCGAGCCCGGCCACGATGACGGCCTCGAACCAGGTCGTGGGCATGATCGTCTGCTCTTGCTGGAGCTGGTAGCCGTCCAGCAGGACCGGCGCGATGGCCAGCGCGGCCAGCCAGCGGGATGCGCCCCGGCGCAGCAGCAGCACGTAGAGCAGGACGGCCATCGCGAGGCCGAGCAGGTGCTGGATCGCGGTGACCGTGTCCAGGTTCGCCACGAACAAGATCGCGCGCAGCGGGGCCTTGTACCCCTCGGGGTCGTTACCCTCGGCGTTGTACAGATACTTGACCGAGTCGATGTAGAACAGGGCCGGGCGGTAGGCGAGCTCGGCCAGCACGCGCAGGGCAAGGCCCGCGGTGAGTAGCCCGACTGCCAGCCAGTGCTGGCGCAGCACTGCGGTGGCCGCGGCCCGCCCGCCGGCTGGTCTCGCGGGCGCGGCGGCCGCGTCCGTGGCAGGGGCGGCAGGCCGAACGGGCCCGTTCCCCCCCAGAATGGTCACCGGGCGGTCGCGGTCAGCTGGTGCGCCGGCGCCCGCCCGCGGCTTTCCCGTCGTCATACGCGCCCAGGGGGAACCCAGCCACCGCTCGAGTGCCAGAGCGCAAGAACGACGGTCACGATCGTCAGCCAGCGGGTCATCCGGTTGCGCGGCACCTGCGTGAGCGCCACCCAGGGGAGCGCGGTGTACCAGGCGAACACCCACGGCGCCGCGACCACCCAGGCATAGGTGAGGGCGAACGGCGCGACAACCTCGCGGGGCTGATCGGCGGAGATCCGCCGGTAGACCAGCCAGGCGACGACGAACATCGCGGTCAGCCACAGGCAGCTGATGAGGAGCGCCAGGGTGTCGTGATTGACGTCGAGCACGTCACCGATGGCCTTCACGAACCACCACGGTGACGGCAGGGTCACCCACTGCGACCCGCTGAAGACCGGTTTCAGGGCCTCCAGGCCGAAGGCGCTGTACTCGAGCGCGAGTGTGACCATGGCCATCACGGCGATCCGCGCGAGCCGGAGGTACTCGCGGCGCTGCAGCAGCGGCCACGCTAGCCCCAGCGCCACCAGCACGGCACTGATCTTCACCCCGCAGCCGATGCCGATGAGCAGGCCGATCGCGAGGTCGGCCCAGACGCCGCGGGTGCGCCTGGCCAGCTGGATGGCGCCGATCGCCGCGGCCGCCACGAAGGTGTCAAAGTGGCCGCCGCCAACGAGCTGCTGGATGAGCACGGGGTTCGCGGTCCAGAACAGGGTGGCGCGGACCGGATCGTCGGAGGTCTTGAGCAGCAGCAGCCCGACGGCGAGGAACACCACGCCGTTCAGGATCATGAGCACCCAGATGGTCGTCTGGACGCTCGCGCCGCCGATCGACGCCGCGAACGACTGGATCCACGTCGCCACCGGTCCGTACACCGACGGCTGGTTCTTCCACAACTGGCCGACCACTTGGAGGTACTTCGGGTCGTAGACCTTGAGCCAGGCGAGGGAGCCGGGGGAGTACGGGTCGCGGCCGAGCGCGGCGAGCCGGCCGTACGCCGCGTAGCTGGCGGTGTCCGACGAGCCGACCGGGGTGAGGCACACCATGATCGCGACGACGACGGTGCTGGCCAGCAGCAGCTTGCGCGGGTCAGGCCGCCAGCCCTGGCTGTGCGCCCACAGCATGCCCGCCAGGCCGAGGCAGGCCAGGATGTCGCCGGAGTAGAGCGTCGCCGAGGTGAGGATGTCGTGCAGGCCCCAGTGCGCGAGGTGGTGCGCCGGGTTGAGCAGCCGCGACACCAGGTCGGTCAGCGGGAGCCAGATGTGCTGCAGGGTCTGCGCGTTGGGCGCGGTCGCCCCGACGATCATGCCGAGCAGCAGCCCGACCCCGGTGACGGTGATCGCAATCCTGGGGGTGGCGAGCCTGCTCCAGGAGAGCTTGCGGATGACCGTGCTCATCAGCCGCTCGACCGGGCCAGTCGGCTGGAGCGGCGCGGGGGGCGGCGCTGGCGTGCCTAGTCCGGAGCGGGCCGCGGGGCGCGCTGGGCTGATCGGGTTGGCGTCGCCCGGCCGGGCCGACACCGCGACTCCGGTGTGATCTCGCACACCGGGCTGACCCGCGGGTCTAGGGTCGGACTGCCCGTTCCCGTCGCCGGCGCCGTTCGACCCGGACTCCGCCTGCTTCACCGGTCCAGATGAATCGGCTGGGCTGGCGGACACCTGCGTCACGCGCCCACCTCCATCAGGCCTGCTCGCTCAGCACTCCTTAGGCCCGCCTCGGCGCTGCTTCAACTCCCCGGACACCTTCGTGCAGCTCAGCCGGACCCCTAGCCGCGGACCTTCGATCAGGGTAAAGGGACCGCAGAAGGCTGTGCGCCGGATTCGTGTGAAATCGTACCCGCCGCCCGGCGGCGGCGCCCCCGGCCGAGCTGTCCTGTCGATCACCGTGATCGTAGCGAGGGCGCACGCGCCGTCACGCCCCGACCTAGTCTGGCGGGCCGTTTCGGCCACCCGCCCGGGCGGCGCGGTTCGTCCCGGCTGGTCTGCAGGCCGCCGGGTTTCTGGCCGCGCCCCGGGATAAAGGCATCGAAGGCAGGCATTGTGCGACTGACCCCCCGCGACGGATTCACCTTCAATGGGCGATGCGGATGTCCGCTGGGCGGGCAAACGTAAGCACAGGCGTGCTGTGGGAGCCAGGCCGGGGCAGCCTGGGCGGCATGCGCGACGGGGAGTTGTCATGCGGAAGGCCGCTGTTGCCTGCGGCGTCATCGGACTGGTCATGCTGATCTGCGGCGGGCTGCTCGCGTGGTGGATCACCCCCTCCTACATAGCGCGGCTGCCCAGCAACTACAACAAGACCAGGACCTACGACGGCACGATTCACTCGCTCTTCAACCCGGCCGCGCTGGCCACCGGCGACCTGGCGGCCGCGATCAGGACGAATCTCCCGGCCACGCTGACCGACAACGTCAAGGTTCTCCAGACGTCAGGGAACTCGGCGCTGGTGCAGGACACGCGCGTCATCAAGGCGTCCGGCAGCCCGGTGGCGACGACCGTCCAGCACTACTCGCTCGACCGAACGACGCTCGAGGCGACCGCCAGCCACCCCAGCAGCTGGGTTGTGACGCCTGCCAAGGGCCTGACGGTCAGCTGGCCACTCGGGGCTAAGAAGCAGACCTACACCGGCTGGGTGCCGCTGACCGAGACCACGACCCCGGTGCGGTATGTGGGCGAGTCTTCGCAGGGCGGGATCACCACCTACGAGTACCGCGCCACGGTCCCGCCGACGCGGATCAAGAACACGCAGGTGCTGGCGGCGCTGCCCAAGTCGCTGCCGACCTCGCTGGTGGCGCGGCTAACCGCGGCCGGAGTGATCTCGCCGAGCGAGGCCGCGAGCCTGGCGACCGCGTTTCCTGGCGCCACGTCCATCCCGCTCGGCTACACCTATCAGGCCAGCAACACCTACTTCGTGGCGCCGGCCACCGGGCTGGTCGTGAACGTGGCCAACAACGAGACGGAGACCGGCGGCATCCTGATGCCGACGGGTGCCATCACCCCGGTGATCCCGGTCCTGTCCGACAGCTACCACGCCAGCCCGGCCAGCCTGTCGGCGGCCGTGTCTGATGCGAACAACGGCAGCAGCACCATCACCACCTGGGGCGTGGCCGTGCCGATCGCGCTTGCGGCGCTTGGCTTCCTGCTGGTCCTGCTCGCCATCTTCCTCTGGCTGCGCAAGCGCAGCCGGGGCCGGCCGGTGGACGTGGATCACGGGCAGCGGCATCCGAGCCCGGCGGGGCGGGTTAGCTAAGCCTGGAACCGGCCGCGGCTGGCAACTAGCATTCTCGGCCAGAGCCAGTGGAAGTCGCGCGGCGGCGCCGGCCGCCCGGACGACCGTGGCCGGGAAGGCAAGCGCGGATGGCACCGATCGACCGGCGGACGCGGCTGTGGGCGTGGCTCGTCAAGCGACAGGGCTCCGTGGGCACGAAAAGCGACGTCGACATCATCGCGATGCAGTCCCGGCACATGCCCAGCAACGGGCTGACGAACTTCGTCTTCGGGGCCGTCCGGCCGAGGACCGAGCTACGTGACCTGACCATCAGCGGGCCTGGCGGCGACCTCCCGGTCCGGGTCTACCAGCCTGCCGCCCCGAACCGGGGCCCCCGGCCGCTGATCCTGTACATCCACGGCGGCGGGTTCGTCTTCGGTGACCTGCGCATGGGCGACTGGATGTGCAGTTCGGTGGCCGTGACCGTGGGGGCCATCGTGGTCTCCGTGGACTACCGGCTCGCGCCGGCGCACCGGTTCCCGGCGGCCGTGGACGACTGCTACGCGGCACTGACCTGGGCGGCGGAGAACGCGGCGGCGCTCGGCGCGACCGGGCCAGCGGCTGTCGCTGGGCCAGGGGCGGCTTCGGAGCCAGGGGCTGCTTCGGAGCCAGGGGCGGCGGCCGGAGCGCCGCGCATCGGGGTCATGGGCGAGAGCGCCGGGGGTAACCTCTCGGCGGTGATGTGCCTGCTGGCCAGGGATCGGGGCGGGCCGGCGATCAGTCATCAGGCCCTGCTCTACCCGCCCACCGACATGACGCGGATGGCACCGGCGGCGGCGAACTCACTCATCTTGTCCGAGCCGGACATGCAGGCGTTCCGACGGCTCTATCTCGGTGCCGCCGACCCGGCCGACCCGCGCGTCTCGCCGCTGCTCGCCCCGGACCACAGTCGGCTACCGCCGGCTCTTGTCCAGGTGGCCGAGCACGATCCGCTGCGCGACGACGGGATCCGGTACGCGGCGGCCCTGCGCTCGGCCGGGGTGCCCGTGCGGTTCACGGAGTACGTCGGCGTGCCACACGGCTACCTCAACTTCCCCGGCGTCTGCCGCATCGCCCCGCAGGCCATGGCCGAGATCTGCGCGGAGCAGACGGCGGCACTCGTGCGGCCGTCTGCCCCGGTGTCGGAAGCGGCCCGCTTACCTGGCTAGCCCCCGCCGTCGGGCTGCGCTAAGGTCCGCAGGCAGTGCGCGCCGCAGGTGGGAGGTGCCGACGATGGACTCGTTTGCCGGGAAGCTCGCGGTGGTGACCGGCGGTGCCTCGGGCATGGGTCGTGAGCTGGTCTGCCAGCTGGCGGCGCAAGGGTGCTCGGTTGCGGCCTGCGACTGGCGCCCGGACGCGGTCGCGGACGCCGTTGCCGTCGCACAATCCGGCGCACCGCCCGGCGTTCTGGTCACGCGTTACGCCTGCGACGTCTCCGATGAAGCCCAGGTCGTGCGGTTTCGCGACGCGGTCCGCCAGGAGCACGGCGTCGATCACGTCGACCTCGTCTTCAACAATGCCGGCGTCGGCGGGGGCGCCAGTTTCGTCCGCGACAGCCGGGAGAGGTGGGAGCGCACCTTCGCGGTCGATTTCTGGGGGGTCTACTACTGCACCCGCGCGTTCCTGCCGCTGCTCATCGCCAGCGGGGACGGAGTGCTGGTCAACACCTCCAGCGTGGCCGGGTTCTGGGGGACGGGCGGGCCGGGCATGCCGAACACGGCTTACGCCACGGCCAAGTTCGCGGTCAAGGGCTTCACCGAGGCGCTCATCGAGGACCTGCGGGCCAACGCGCCGCAGGTCCGAGTCGCTGTCGTGATGCCGGGGCACGTGGGCACGGACATCATCGCGAACAGCCGCCGCGCCCTCGGCCTGCCGGAGCCGGCGGCGATGAGCCAGGCCCAGCTCGAGGAGCTGATCCCGCCCGCGGTGCAGGCCAGGATGGTCCGGGCCGGGTTGCTAGCGGCCGACGCGTCTGCCGACGACCTGCGCGGCCTGCTCACCCGGACCGAAACCGACTTCAGGGATAAGGCGCCGCTCACGGCCGCTCAGGCGGCCACGATCATTCTCGACGGCGTGCGCTCCGGGGCCTGGCGCATCCTCGTCGGCAGGGACGCCGAGCTGATCGATGCCGGGGTGCGCGCCAAGCCGGATGCGGCCTACGACTACCCCACGCTGTTCGGCGACATCAGGGCGATGGCGGGCGAGGCGCGGGCCGCGCGCGACCCATGACGCCGGCGGGCACCGCGCGAGCTCGGTCGTCCGGCTCGCGCGGCGCCCTGGGCGCGCAGCCCGTCAGACCAGGTCGAATCGATCGAGGTTCATGACCTTGTCCCAGGCGGCGATGAAGTCGCAGACGAACTTCTCCTGCGAGTCGTTGCTCCCGTAGACCTCTGCGATCGCCCGAAGCTCCGAGTTGGACCCGAAGACCAGGTCGAACCGGCTGCCGGTCCACTTCAGGTCCCCTGTCGCGCGGTCACGGCCCTCGAAGGTGTCCTCGGCCTCGGACGTCGCCTGCCACGTCGTGCCCATGTCCAGCAGGTTCACGAAGAAGTCGTTGGTCAGCGTCTCGGGCCGGTCGGTGAAGACACCGAGCTTGGACTGGTCGTAGTTCGCGTTCAGGACCCGCATGCCGCCCAGCAGGACGGTCATCTCAGGGGCGGTCAGCGTCAGCAGGCTCGCGCGGTCGACCAGCACGTGCTCTGCCAGCCGCGGCTGCAGCTTGCCGAGGTAGTTGCGGAAGCCGTCTGCGGGCGGCTCGAGGACGGCGAACGACTCTACGTCCGTCTGCTCCTGAGACGCATCCGTGCGGCCGGGCGCGAACGGAACCTCGATCGCAAAGCCGCCGTTCCGCGCTGCCTGTTCCACGGCGGCGCACCCGCCAAGCACGACCAGGTCGGCCAGGGAGACCTGCGTGGTCCCGGTGGCCTTTGCGGCGTTGAACTCTCGCTGGATTCCCGCCAGGACTCGCAGGACACTGGCCAGGTCAGCGGGATTATTGACCTCCCACTCGTGTTGCGGAGCGAGCCGGATCCGCCCGCCGTTGGCTCCGCCGCGCTTGTCGGTACCGCGGAACGTCGACGCTGCGGCCCACGCGGTCGACACGAGCTGGGAGATCGTCAGGCCGGAGGCGAGAATGGCGGCCTTGAGGGCGGCGATGTCCGCCGCTCCGATCAGCTCGTACGTCACCGGCGGGACGGGGTCCTGCCAGATCTGCGGCTCCGCCGGAACGAGTGGGCCGAGATAGCGCACGATCGGTCCCATGTCGCGGTGAGTCAGCTTGAACCACGCCTTGGCGAAGGCGTCGGCGAACTCCTTCGGGTTCTGGAAGAACCGCCGGGAGATCGGCTCGTAGATCGGGTCCAGCCGTAGCGAGAGGTCCGTCGTGAGCATCACGGGGGTGCGGCTGCGGGCCGGATCGTGCGGGTCCGGCACCGTGCCCGCGGCGGCCGGGTCCGTCGGGATCCACTGCCAGGCGCCCGCGGGACTCTGCACGAGCTCCCACTCATAGCCGAAGAGGGTCTCGAAGAAGCTGTTGTCCCACTCGGTCGGCGTCGGCGTCCAGGCGCCTTCCAGCCCGCTGGTGATGGCGTCGTCGCCCTTGCCGGTGCCGTAGCTGTTGGCCCAGCCCAGGCCCATCTCCTGGAGCGGGGCACCCTCCGGCTCGGCACCGACGTGCCCGTCGGGCACCGCTGCGCCGTGGGTCTTGCCGAACGTGTGCCCGCCGGCGATGAGCGCGACGGTCTCCTCGTCGTTCATGGCCATGCGGCGGAACGTCTCCCGGATGTCGCGGGCGGCGGCGAGCGGGTCGGGGTTGCCGTTCGGCCCCTCCGGGTTCACGTAGATCAGGCCCATCTGCACGGCGCCGAACGGATTCGCCAGCTCGCGGTCTCCGCTGTAGCGCTCGTCGCCCAGCCACGTCCCCTCGGCGCCCCAGTTGATGTCCTCCGGTTCCCACACATCCTCGCGGCCGCCACCGAAGCCGAAGGTCTTGAACCCCATCGACTCCAGCGCGCAGTTGCCCGCGAAGATCATCAGGTCGGCCCAGGAGATCTTCCGGCCGTACTTCTGCTTGACCGGCCAGAGCAGCCTGCGGGCCTTGTCCAGGTTCCCGTTGTCGGGCCAGCTGTTGAGCGGCGCGAAGCGCTGGGTGCCCGAGCCGCCGCCGCCGCGGCCGTCGCCGATGCGGTACGTGCCCGCGCTGTGCCACGCCATCCGGATGAACAGCGGACCATAGTGGCCGTAGTCGGCGGGCCACCAGTCCTGAGACGTCGTCATCACCGCCTCGATGTCCTGCCTCAGGGCATCGAGGTCGAGGGTGTTGAACTCCGCCGCGTAGTCGAAGTCCTCGCCCATGGGATTGGCCATGGGGCAGTTTTGCTGGAGCACTCTCAGGTCCAGCTGGCTCGGCCACCAGTAGCGGTTCGACCGCACCTCGGCCGGGTGCGCGACCGGGCACTTGCTCTCGTCGGCCATGTTTCCTCTCCCGCGTTTACGTGTGGGTCTGTGACCGGCATTCGGCACAGCGACCCCAGTAGATGACTTCGGCTTCGTCGATCTCGTAACCCTTGTCGTCGACCGCTATCAGGCACGGCGCGGAGCCGACCGCGCAGTCGACGTCGGCGGTACTGCCGCAGCTGCGGCAGATCACGTGATGGTGATTGTCACGGACCCGGGCCTCAAACCGCGCCGGTGACCCGGCGGGCTGGATGCGCCGGACCAGACCCACGTCGACCAGGACGCCCAGCACGTCGTACACCGCCTGCAGCGAGATGGCGCCCAGCTCCCCCCGCACGGTCTCGGCCACGGCATCCGCCGTCGCGTGGGGCTCGCTCGACACCGCCCGCAAGACGGCCAGGCGCTGGCCCGTGACTCGATAGCCGCGCTCCCGGAGAAGGTCGGCCGGGTCGGTAGGCACGCCCAGGACTCTACCGAATCTGGAGAGGATCAGTAAATAGAATCCATAAAGACATTCCCGGCCCGCACACCGCCGGCTGGGGGAGGTTGACCGAGGCAACCAGGGCTGCCAGCGCGCTGGCCTGGGTGGACGAACTGACGTCAGCGACGGGGCCCGCCCAGAGCATGCCGAGCTCGTGATAGGTGCTGGTGTCGTCCACCTCGATGGACCGAGCTTGCCTCGAGAAGAAGGCGTTGAACCGCGTCGTCTTGGCGGTGACAGCCAGCACCTTGAGGTCCTGGACGAAGATGCCCTTGAACGCTTGTGTGTCGGGGTCGAGCCTGGCGGGGCAGCTGGCACCCCGGCACGGCTCGGTTAGCACGCCGCCGACGGTGAGCTGGCCGATGGCAGCCCTGGCGATCCGCTCGGCCGTGCTCAGGAGCGAGCGGTGGCCGGTGGCCTGGTACAGCCGGGCCAGTCCGGCCAGTATCACGCCCTGGTTGTAGGTCCAGGTGGTGCCCGAATTGTTCTGGCAGTTGTTGCCGAGGCCGTCGTTGATCAGGTAACTGCTGTTGATCATTCCGCTGTGCTCGAACCACGACCACTCCGCCTCAGCCCATCGCAGGTACTTCGTGTCGCCGCTGATCGAGTTGTGCAGCCAGGCGGTTAGCTCGAGGAACAGCTCGTTGGTGATCGCGTTCTTGTAGGAACGCGGGTTGCGCTGCCACCAGATCCCGCCGCCGCACGCGCTGTCCCAGGCCCGGTGGATGTAGTCGGCGTCGGTCTCCGCCGTGGACAGGTACGCAGTGACGTGGGTGAGGTCGTAGGCCTGCAGCCAGACCAGCGCCCACCACGCCGTGTCATCGTCGGAGTCGTTCTCGAAGTCCCCGGCCCCATTGAGCGCGAACGCGCTGACGATGGCGCCGTCGTAGCTGTGATCCCCGGTGGTCTGCGCGTAGGTCTCGACGGTCGACAGCGCCACCGCGGCCTGCCACCAGGAGGTACCGATCAGCCCCGTCTCCGAGCTGTAATAGGTCAACAACTCGGCCACGCCGGCCTTCAGCGGATTGCTGGCGCCGAGCGCCGCTGGCACGATGAGGCCCACCAGCGTGGTGATCACGACGCCGACGGCGACCACAGCCGCCGTGGCAGTCGGGTTCGCCGGCCGCGATCGCCGGCTCAGGCTGGCCGCATCCCGGCGTCGCATGGCGCGCGAGAGCTGCTCGCGCCGGGTCTGCGTTACCAAAGCCATACAGGCGCATTACTTTAGCTTTGCCTATCGAGTCATGCAATCGTTTGCTAATTGCGATTTAAGAACTACAGAACGTGAGCTTTTCCCGCCTGGCACGCGCATGCAGTCCTCAGGCGAGCCAGCTCCCGTCGCGCATCAGCGTGCGGCCGGGAAGCTCGTTGACCTCGCGCCAGGCCTGCACCCGGTCGGGGACAACGCGGAAAAACGCGTAGTTGGCCGCCTCGTGGCGCGGATCCCAGCCGTGCTTGGCGGCGAAGGCGTCCTTCGTCCGCTCGTCCTGCACGGGCTCCGGGGTCCCGTCGATCATGGTGACGTCCCGTAGCTGTCCGACGCCAACCCGCACCCGCCCGCCCCGGCCGAGATTGCGTCCGGTCACGCTGGACCGCGGTGTGCAAACGACCACACCCGCGCCGTCCCAGAGGAATGAGAGCGGCAGCAGGTAGCCGTCACCGTCCGCGTCGGCAGTGGCAATCCAGGCGTCGACGTCCGACGCGAGCCGAGCCATCGTGTCGCTCTTGCGCTGTTCGGAACTGCGCGGAGCTGCCATCTCGTCGTCCTCCTCGTGCCGCGCCGTCCGGCCCCGGGCTGGCAGCGGCTTATCACCCGAGTCAGGTGATGCGGCTCACGGCTGCCCCGGCAACTCTGAGGCTGAGGCTAGCTGGCGGTCCGATCACGGGACGGCCCACGGTCCGCAACACAGGCGGTTATCCCGGGTTCTAAGGCAAGGAGACCCGCATGTCAGCCATGACCGAGAACTCGGCGATCCGGCCATTCACGATCGACACCCCCGAGGCAGAGCTCCAGGCACTCCGGCAGCGCATCGAGGCCACCAGGTGGCCGGACAGGGAGACCGTGCCTGATCACTCGCAGGGCGTGCAGCTCGCCACGATTCAAGAGCTCGCGCGGTACTGGGCGGCGGACTACGACTGGCGTCGGTGTGAACGGCGGCTGAATGCCCTGCCGCAGTTCATGACCGAGATCGACGGCCTTGACGTGCATTTCATCCACGTGCGTTCGCCGCACGACAACGCGCTGCCGCTCATCATTACGCATGGCTGGCCGGGCTCGGTCATCGAGCTGCTCAAGGTCGCCGAGCCGCTGGCCAACCCGACTGCGCACGGCGGGAGCGCGGCAGACGCGTTCCACGTCGTGATCCCGTCGCTGCCCGGCTACGGTTACTCGGGCAAGCCGACCACGACCGGCTGGGGCCCCGAGCGCATCGCCAGCGTGTGGGTCGAGCTGATGAAACGACTCGGATACTCGCGGTTCGTCGCCCAGGGCGGTGACTGGGGCGCGATCGTCACGGACCTCATGGCGGTCCAGGCGCCGCCTGAGCTGCTGGGCATGCACACGAACATGGCCGGGGCGGTGCCACCCCAGGTCTCCGAGACACTCAACGTGCTGCCAACCGGCGAGAAGCCGTCTGGCCTGTCAGCCGAGGAAAACCAGCAGTACGAGCGCCTGAGCGAGTTCTTCACCACGGGAACTGGCTACGCCGTGGAAATGGGGACGCAGCCACAGACGGTCTACGGGATCGCGGACTCGCCAATAGGCCTGGCAGCCTGGATGATCAACCACGACCGCTGGAGTTACGACCTCATAGCTCGCGCCTTCGCCGGTCAGCCGGGCGGCCTCAGCCGCGACGACGTCCTGGACAACGTCACGCTCTACTGGCTGACGAACACCGGCGTGTCCTCGTCGAGGCTGTACTGGGAGAACAAGGTCGGCTTCTTCGACGTCAAGGGCGTGTCCATCCCCGCTGCCGTCAGCGCGTTCCCCGACGATCTCTACGCACCGCCGCGCAGCTGGGCGGAGCAGGCATACCCGAACCTGATCTACTACAACAAGGCCAGCCAGGGCGGGCACTTCGCGGCCTGGGAGCAGCCGCAGGTGTTCACCGAAGAAGTCCGCGCTGGCCTCCGGCCGCTTCGGTAGATGATCGGGTCAGAACGCCAGTCGATGCTCTTACTCGGCGGGGCGGCTGAGTGGCTCAACTCCGAGCCACTCAGCCCCGTAGGACTGCCCGGCCGGGTCGGCTAGCTGTCGGCCAGGCCCGCCCGCCCGACCGGCGGCGCCTGAAGGTGCACAAGAGAGCCAACCACGCCCATACAGCGGCCTGGTTGGAACTCTGGCGCCCCTTCTGACTGCCGCCGTCACCGGTTGCCCGGCACCGTCTTGCGCATGACGCAGTGGTTCTTGCCCTTGGGGCGCTCGTAGTCGAAGCCCGCCTTCTCGAACATGCTGCGAGTGCCGTTGTACAAGAAGCTGGCAGAGATCTTGTTCCCAGCCGTGTCCTGCGGGTAGGCCTCCACGACTCCGCCGCCCGCTCGCGCTATCAGGTCGAGGGCCCCCTCGAGCGCAACGGCGGCAACCCCTTCGCGCCGGTGATTCCGGTCCACGAAAATGCAGGTGAGGCGATAGTCGGGGACAGACACGAGCCCGGCCTCGTACTCCTTCTTGTGATTGATACCGGGGAGTTCGGCCGGGGTTCCGTACTGACACCAGCCGACCGCGACGTCGCCATCGAACACCAGCGCGGCGTGTGCCTTCCCCTCCCGAACCAGGCGCTCTTTGTAAGCCCGCCCGGTCTCACGGTCGCCGTGCTGGTCAGTGCCCGGCGGAGGCGGTGCGCTGTGGGTGGCTCGATGGAACCACGTGCACCAGCAGCCGCCAAACCCCATCCCGTTGTGCTTCTCGCACAGCCTGGCGAAGGCATCCCACGTCTCGATAGCGAGCGGCTTGATCGTGTACTTCGTCATGGCACCGTTCCTCCACGCCGGTTCCGATCATGTCGCACGCTAGAAGCACTTGCGGACGATCCGCGTCCGGATATCGGGACTCAGTCAGAGAAGGTCGGGTCGGCTCCGTGCAGCCTGGCCGCGCGGCCCTTCGGCTCCTCCCAGAGCTCCGACCGCCCGAACGCGGTCAGATCGAGCAGCGAGTACGAGCTGCCGAGCTGATCCGTGCCGCGGGCGAACGTGGAGTAGGTGTGGTAGACCCGGTCGCCGTCCTTGAGGAAGCAGCTGAAGCCCGGCATCTCCCCTTCAATGGGCTCCGCCTTGCCGGCCTGCGGCTCGTAGTTGTAGACCGGCGGCGCTACCGCCGGATCGACAGTGACCTGGAAGTCGTAGTTGAAGTCGCTGCCGTAGGAGGAGTACCAGTCGAACTGCCAGCCCCGGCTGGCCTTGTATGCAGCGATCTTGGCCAGGGGCGCGCGGGATACGCCCGCGAACGCCGTGTCCCGCGAGCGAATGTGCCCGAGAGCTGCCGGTGCCAGCTCATCGAGGAAGGCCGTGCAGCCAGGGCAGGCCGCGTCCCAGTCCGGCCCGAACATGATGTGCTGGATGATCAGCTGCCTGCTGTCGCCGAACAGGTCCGCCAGGCCGGCCGTTCCCCTCGGGCCCTCGAAGACGTAGTCCTTGTCGATCTCCACCATGGGCAGCCGCCGCCGGTCGGCGTTCAGCGCGTCCCGCTGCCTGGTGATGGCCTTCTCCCTGGTCAGCAGCTCCTTACGCGCTGCCAGCCACTTCTCCCTGGTCGTCACTTCCGGCAAGCTCACGTGCGGACTCCTTCGCTCAGCGTCACTACTAGCTATGACGAACGGCACAGCCGGAATTGGTCGGGGCAGCCCGGCTACGAGCGAGCCTGCCCGACATCAGCCACCACCTCCGCGACCGTATACCGGCCGATCTCGCTCTTCATCCCTCGCCGTTAGCGGGTAAACAGCTTCCAGTGCCCTTCGGAGACGACTTCGACGGTGCCGTCGGTCACCCTGATGGCGGTCTCATCGTCAATCGCGTACCCGGGCACGGGCAGGCTGGCAGCCCATTGCTCTGCACCGGCCATGGAATTGTCCGGCATATTCTCGTGATCCAGGTGCGGAAACATCGCGAAATCAACCAGTCCCAGCGCTTCGTCGCTGCCGGTGGGTGGCTGCCAGCCGACGAAGTCCGCCCCGACGTTGGGGGCCATCACCATGCTCCCGCCGCTCACCCCCACCCAGACCGCGCGCAGCGACGGCAGGAGGTCCGCCAGGCCGGACTGCCGCATCCAGTGGGACAGGTACAAGGCATCGCCGCCGCATACCAGCAGCGCGTCAGTCTCCCGGACCCAGGCGACCCAGCGCTCTTCGTCGATGCTGGGCAGCGCGGTTAGTTCGAGCACTCCCAGGGACTTCCAGCCCAGCTCGCACAAGGGGGTAGAGGCTCGTCCGGTAATCATCCGCCACGCCACGGCAGGACCGCCCATGGCATACGTCGCGGTGGGAATGCAGAGGGCGTTGGACTCGGCAATCGGTTTGCCGAGGAGGTCGACCAGCGCGTCGGCGATGCTCGGGTTCTTAATGCCGGCGGACGTGAGTAGAAGCCTCATAATGCCCTTCCTGGTCATCTCGCCGAGCTGCTCGATGACCCTATATCAGCCTGAACTGACCCACTACCCCAGCCACGAGCCGATAGATCACGTTGTCCCAGCCGACTGACTCCACCGACCGGACAGCCAGCCGCACGACCGCGGGAACGGGTGAAAGGTGCGCCTCGCGTCGGCCGCCGGAAGACAGCACAGCACGTGACACAGGAGGCTGACGCCGGCCTGTGCAGTGGTGACTAAGGTCCCGGACGCAGTCTTCGCCTGGGTCCAGTCTCAAGTGGGGAGGTAGACGTGATGCCCACCCGCGAAGACGTCGCTGTGGGGGCTCGCAGTCGCGGTCGCCACGTCAAGCGCGGGCTCTGCGCGTCATCGAGCGACCGGCGTTCCGCTGACCCTTGACCTGGCCTCCACTCTCAAGGGAGTGGCAGCTATGAGGACGACGGCATCACAGCGGGATTGCACTCGTCTGCCCTCGGGACGCTATCCTCGGCCGGGCGCCGCGGCAGGTCACGCAGGTGCCGCATGGGAGTCAGCAGGAACGTGAGGCCGGATGCGGCGATCAGGGCAGTGAGTATCCATAGCGCAGGCCTGACCCCCAGCGCGGTGGCGAGGACTCCGGCGAGCAGCGCGCCGACGGGCATCATCGCGAACCCGACGGCCCTGGTCGCCGACGTGACTCGGCCGAGTATGTCCGGCCGGACGTAGGTCTGCAGGAAGCTGTCGACGATCACGTTCGCGATGACGATGACGCAACCGGCGCACATCATCGCTGCGCTGGCGAACGCGAGCAGCGGTCCCTTGTCCGCGAGCGGGAGCAGCAGCGCGAAGCACAGCCCGCCCGGGACGACGATGAGCATGGCCCGCGCCGTGCCAAACCGTCGTCCCAGTGGGCGGGCGACAAGTGCGCCGAGGACGCCGCCAACGCCGAGGCTGGCCATGAGGAGGCCGGTCGCTGCCGAGGACAGCCCGACGGTACGGACCAGGAAGACGACGAGGAGGGCGTCGACACCGGTGAGTGCCAGGTTGGCGAGCGACGAAAACGCCGTCATCGCGCGCAGGTAGGGATCCCGCCAGGCGAAGCGAAGGCCGTCGAGCACGCCACCGGCGGCGGGGCCACCCGACCGCCGATCCCGCGGTGGCTGCATGGCGGTCAGGCAGCAGAACGAGACGGCGAAGCTCACCGCGTCGGCCAGCAGCCCGGTCACGGGGCCGGCCGCCTGGGCGAGCAGCCCGCCGAGCCCTGGCCCGCCGATCTGGGCGACCTCGCGGCTGCCCAGCAGCTTGGCGTTCCCCTCGGTAAGGTCCGCCTCATCGACTACCCCGGGGAGCAGGACCTGGTAGGCGCTGTTGAAGAACACTGTCGCCGCACCGGCGATCAGCGTGACCGCGATGAGTTGGGCCACGGTCAGTACCCCGCACCAGGCGGCGACAGGGACGCTCGCGTAGACCGCCACCGAGATCGCATCACTGGCCAGCATGACGGGCCGGGGTGGTAGCCGGTCCACCCAAGCTCCGGCGGGAATGCCGATGATGACCCAGGGCAGCCAGACCATCGCGGTCAGCAGCGTGACGATAAACGTGCTGGTGTGCAGGGTGTCGATGGCGACCAGCGGAATGACGACGATAGTGAGGGAATTGCCGACCTCGCTGATGCTCTCCCCGGTCCAGAACAGGCGGAAGTTTCGCTGCCGGAACAGCCCGCCCATGCACTGCTCCCTTCCTAGGAGCGTGCCCCCCACGTGCACCAGTGGGCGGCTAGTCGCAGCTATCAGCGGAGAGCGGCGCTAATTCGCAGCTCGCGTGATCCGCACAGACGGGATACATCGTCGCACGTCAGAGGGCTTCCAAGCGTGCCGATTACGGTGGTCAGGGGCGGGGTCGAACCGCTGACCTCCGCTTTTCAGGTGCGACAGCGGCCAAGTCGTACGGCATGACCAGGGCGGGGACGGCCGATTTTCCATCCCGACCGGCATCCGCGCACGGCCGCCGGTGGCTTGGGACAACGTCGGGCCAGTCTCCATCACCTGTGAAATCGCAGGTCGACGGCGTTTCCGATTGCGCGTGAGTCGCCGCGAGCGAGCATCGTTCGCGAGTCCGCGTGGCACGCGTGTGGCACGTCCACTACAGCGCAATCCGGGCAGCCCCGTCTTGGTGCCAGGGAACGCCGCTGACGCCCTGGGCCGCGCAACCACTCACGTCGTGCCCGGACTGACATGAGTGACGAAGCTCGCAATATCGAGGTATTCCCGCACCAGGTCGATCTTCCCCTGCGAGTCGATGTGGTATACGAAGCAGACAGGAACTCTGAACGTTTGGCCGACGATGCTGCCAGGATCGCCTGGGAGTGTTCCCCAGGTTGCCCGGGCGAACTCGATGAGTTCTTCATCGACTGTCCCGATATTCCAGTACTCGAAGACGCCCCAGTCCTTGATGGCCACGTTGTTGATGAGGTCCGGCTTCCGGTCCGCGACTGCCCTGAATGCAGCCCCGAGGAACTGATACGCCTGTTCTTTGCCTCGGAGGACCTGCCCGCTGGGCATGAGGGTCCACATGACGTCATCGGCTAGCTCTGTCTTGGCTGCCTCATCCTCACCGTGGAGCCCATGGTAAGCAAATCTGGAGAATGGGGTTGCATTGCCGCCTAGCAGGAGCACTTCTTCACTGCTGGTGTCAGTCTGCCTCATTCTCTTAACTCCTCTTGGCTCGGTTCTGGGTCGGCACGCACGGCCCACCAATCCAGCCGATCCGACCTGGCACATCGGCGCTAGGGACCTTGGGTTTCCTGCGCAGGACTCTGGTCCTTAAGTGTCAATAGCCTCGGCTTCTCCCCCGTCTTCGTGATAGGTGGCGGATTCGTTCGCGGAGGTTCGCTGCGCGCCTCTGGGGCCTGGCCTCTGGCCCGGCCCTTGCCGCTGGGAGGGGCTCCGGCCGGACAAGTCAACAGTTGATCATGGTCCCCAGGCTGGACGGATTTCTGCGGGCCTCAGACAAGCTGGACCCTAGCCGGGACTCCGCGCGCCTGGAGCAGCTTGCGGATGTCGCCAGGATCGCTGGTCAGGACAAGGTCGGAAGGTGCTGTCATCAGCGCAACGTGCGCATCAACCACGTCTGCAGAACCCGCCAGGCCGAGTAGCTCGCCGATGCGGCGGCCATCCTCCTCGGTGAGTGCGACAAAGCTGACGCCAGCCAGAATCCGAGCGAGGTTGGCCTGCCGCTGCCCGTCTCGCCAGACCTGGCCGACAACCGCGGAGCTGACCCGGACCGGCGTTCCCTGCTGCTGCAGTACCCGTAGCTGGGCACCCATTAGCCGGTCACGGCGATCGACCGCCACGAGCGCACCCGCGTCAAGGACCGCCTTCACGCCACGTCCCGGCGCGGTGCGCGTCCCAGCCCGGACGCCGCTTCAGTCAGTTCATCGGCCGTGAACGATCCGTCCTCCGCCTCCCATTGGTCCAAGGCCTCTCCGAGGAGTTCATTGCGCAGCTTGTCGGCCGCGGCTTCGGTCAGCCATGTCGACACGCTGGTGCCCTGCCGGGCAGCGGCCTGCCTGACACCCTTTCCGAGGTCAGGCGGCATTGTCACTGAGAACCTGTCTACTTGCGGCACGCATACAAGGGTATCACATACTGGTGTATGTACTGGGCCTCCTGCCCAGGTCCTCAGGCTCGGCGCGTCCAAGCTCGGCAGTAAATGAAGGGACATCAATGGCCGGCGTAGCTCACAGAATAGTGATCGTCCGTTTGCGTGATATGAGACTGAAGTGAGACTGAGGGGCCGCGCAGGGGAACCTAGAGAGGCTTATCCATAGCGTGTATTCGCTGCTCACATGTTGGTGGTCAGGGGCGGGGTCGAACCGCCGACCTTCCGCTTTTCAGGCGGACGCTCGTACCAACTGAGCTACCTGACCAAGACGGCTACCGGGTCCCGGCCTAAATCGCCGGATGGCCCGAAACCGAGCTGAGCGGTCCTGACGGGATTTGAACCCGCGACCTCCACCTTGACAGGGTGGCGAGCACTCCGAGCTGCTCTACAGGACCATGTACCGCGAGGCATGCACCCCGACCGTGCCCCCAACGGGATTCGAACCCGTGCCGCCGCCTTGAAAGGGCGGTGTCCTAGGCCGCTAGACGATGGGGGCTCGACGGACATCGCCGCCTTGCCCGTGGCGCCCGCCGTCGGGGGACCGCCTCAGCATAGGGGACGAACCGCGGTAGCGGCAAAGCGGCCTCAGGCCCCTGGCTTGTTGAGGAACCGTTCGGCGATCGACGCCGTTTCGCCCTCCTCCGGGATCAGCGCCCAGCCCAATACGTAGGCGATGGGCCCGACCCCGCCGAAGAAGGTGAGCACGGCGAAGATGACCCGGATCAGGGTCGCATCGACGCCGGTGTAGTCGGCCAGCCCGGCGCACACCCCGGCGACCCACCTGTTGCTGAGCTTGCGTTCCAGCCTCTTGCCCGTCGGCCGCCCGCTCGGCCCGGCGGATTCGCCCCAGCCAGCCGACGCGCGCGAGTCCTGGTCGGCCGATACCGAGCCGCTACCGCCCGGCTTGCCATTGACGTCACTCATACTCGCCATGATGCCCGAAATCCGCGCCATCCCACGCCGCTGGTCACGGCCGACCCGAATACTCTGATCTGGAGGCCAGGGCCGAGCCCCGGTCGCCCGCCGGAAACGCGCCGCGGAGAGGATGCCAGCCATGCCGCGCTCCACGGACCCAGCGCCAGCGGACCTGCTCCGCGTCGACGACGAGCTCGGCGACGAGGAACGGCTCGTCCGCGATACCGTCCGGCGGTTCACCGCGGACCGCATCCTGCCGCACGTCGCCGACTGGTTCGAAGCGGGAACGCTGCCGAAGGAACTGCTCCCCGAGATCGGCAGGCTCGGCCTGCTCGGCATGCACCTCAAGGGCTACGGGTGCGCGGGCATGGGAGCCATCGCCTACGGCGTGGCCTGCCGGGAGCTCGAGGCGGCGGACACCGGGCTGCGCAGCCTGGTATCCGTGCAGGGCTCACTGGCGATGTTCCCGATCTGGAAATACGGCTCGGACGAGCAGAAAGAGGAGTGGCTGCCGCGGATGGCAGCCGGCGAGGCGGCTGGCTGCTTCGGACTGACCGAACCCGACCACGGATCCGACCCGGCCAGCATGGCAACCAGGGCACGGCGGAACGGGCACGACTGGGTTCTCAGCGGCGCGAAGATGTGGATCACCAACGGGGGGATCGCCGACATCGCCGTCGTCTGGGCTGCCACCGAGGACGGCATCCGCGGCTTCCTGGTGCCGCGCGGTGCCCGCGGCTTCACGACCAGGAACATCCACAAGAAGCTGTCCCTCCGCGCCTCGGTCACCTCGGAGCTGTACTTCGATGACGTCAGGCTGCCCGGCAGCGCCGTCCTGCCTGGAGTGCGCGGCCTGCGCGGCCCGCTGTCCTGCCTGTCCGAGGCGCGGTTCGGCATCCTGTGGGGAGTCACCGGAGCGGCCAGGACCTGCTTCGAGACGGCCGCCGAGTACGCCAGGACGCGGGAGCAGTTCGGTCAGAAGATCGGATCGTTCCAGCTCACCCAGCGCAAGCTCGCCTGGATGCTGGCTGATCTGCAGCGGGCGCAGCTGCTCGCCCTGCACCTCGGCAGGCTCAAGGAAGCCGGCACGATCACCCCGGAGCAGGTCAGCCTCGGCAAGATGAGCAACGTCCGGACCGCGATCGACATCGCCCGCGAGGCCAGGACCATCCTCGGCGCCAACGGTGTGACCCTGGAGTACCCGGTCATCCGGCACGCGAACAACCTGGAGTCGGTGCTCACGTACGAGGGCACCGAGGAGATTCACACCCTCGCGCTCGGCCAGGCCATCACGGGCATCTCCGCCTACCGATGAGCGCGGAGCCGGACCTCGCGGCGATTCTGAATGCCGTCGCGGCCGGCCGGTACCCGCCGTCCGACGGGACCGTCACGATCCTGAGCCAGCCGTCCCCGCGGGATGCCGGCGTCATCTCGCTGACCGGCCGCTCGGTGATCTTCGCCGACACCGACCCGGACTGGATCGCCGCGCAGCTGCCGCCTGGCGACCTGTCGGCGCCGCTAGCCGCGCCCTTCCTCGCCGCGTTGTCCGAGCGCCTCCGGCGTCGCTCGCACAGCGTCGACATGACCACGTGCGCCACGGCGCTGCCCGGCCCGCCCGACGTGCCCATCGCGGAGCTGGCGATCGGCGGCGGCCGGGCATCGCACCCTCGGGTGGCTCGCGCCCTGCGCTACCGCGACGACGTCCGGTGCTGGCAGACGACAGGGGGCGTGGTACTGGTCGGCCGCGGGGTGGCGGGCCGCTGGGAGGTCGCGATCGAGGTGGACCCGGAGTACCGCGGCCGCGGCCTGGGGGCCAGGCTCGCGGAGGCGGCCAGGCATCTGATTCCGGTCGGGGAAACGATGTGGGCACAGATCGCGCCGGCCAACGCCGCGAGCGTCCGCGCCTTCCTCCGGGCCGGCTTCACGCCGGTCGGCGCGGAGGCGCTGCTCGGCCGGGACTAGCCGTACTGCGGCGGTATGCCGCGAGCCGCGTCGGAGAGCTGGCGGCCGAGACAGCATGAAAGACTCGTGCAGTGGCCGCCATCCCGGAAGGTGACGCCGCCGGGCCGCAGCGCCAGCCCGGATCTGCCACGCCCAGCCGCGCCGCGGCGGAGGGCACCGGCGCCGCCGGTGGCCGTTCCGTCCTTGGTGTGCTCCTGGCCCTGACGGTGTTCAGCGGGATGGTGGACGCGGTCTGCTACCTAGGCCTTGGCCGGGTTTTCACCGCCAACATGACCGGTAACGTCGTGGTGATCGGCTTCGCCGTAGCCGGCGCGCCGGGATTTTCTATCGCGGCAAGCCTGACCTCGCTCGGGGTCTTCCTGATCGGCGCCATCGCGGGCGGCCGGATCACCGTCCACATCACGGGCCGCAGCCGCATCCTCACCCTTGCGATCGCGCTGGAAGCCACGTTCGTCGCGGCTGCGGCGGCCGTCGCGTGCACGGCCGCGACGGTGGCGACCGGCTGGGGCCGGTACACGACGATCGCGCTGCTCGCCTTCGCCATGGGCATCAGGAACTCGGTGATCAGGCGACTGGCGATCGCCGATCTGACGACGACGGTGCTCACCATGACGCTGACCGGGCTCGCGGCCGACAGCACGCTGGCAGGCGGCAATAACCGGCAGGCGCCTCGCCGCGTCGCGGCCGTGCTCGCCATGTTCGGCGGCGCGACCGTCGCCGCGACACTCTTGCTGCACCGGGGCCCTGGGCTGCCGCTGGCGATCACAGCGGGCGCGGCGGCGGCCACGGCGATCTCGACGCGGGTCAGCGGCGCCGTCCGCGGCTACCTAGACCGGAGGTGAGGCGACGATGGCATCGACGGTGACCGACAACCGAGACAAGTCGCGGCTGGAGATCCACGAGGACGGGCACCTGGCCGAGCTCGTCTACCGCACCCGCGGGGGTCGGCTCGTGCTCGTTCACACCGGGGTTCCGGACGCCCTCGAGGGTCGGGGCCTCGGCGCCGACCTGGTGCGCGCCGCGATCGACAAGGCCGCGCGCGACGGGATGACCGTCGTTCCGTTGTGCCCGTTCGCGCGCAGCTGGCTCGAGCGGCACCCGGCGGAGGCGGCCAGGGTTCCGATCGACTGGGGCGCGTCGGCCGGCAGCTGACCGTTCATTCGCCGCCGCGGGTGAGGCAGTCGTGCCAGGACACGGCGCCTGCGATCACTTCAGCGACGTCAGCGCGGACGCCGCGGTCCGCGCCGGGCTGTCCCGCCAGCGTGCTGGCGCGACAGCCCGCCACCATCAGCACCCGGGCGCTGTTCTCGGTGAGCCAGCGCTCGACCTGCGCCGCGCTGACCTCGCCCGGCGCGGGCCGCAGCAGCGGCCGGCCTAGCGCCGCGGCGGCGCGAGCGGTCTCCCGGCAGCCGGCGCCCCCGGCCGGGTCGAGCAGCAGCACGGCGTCGGCCAGGTAGGCGCAGGTCCACGTGCGGTACCGGAAGCTGGCCGAGCCCAGTTCGTGAACGGAGGCGCGGGCGAGCCGCCGACGGCGGGCCGGGGCCAGGCTGCCGTCTTCCTGCCGCAGCCCGCGCGGGAACACCAGGTGCACCGGGAGCCCGGCCCGCAGCGCCTGCTCGGCCGCGATCGTGTCGACGCCGGTCTGACCGCCGGTCAGCACCGTCAGTCCCGGCTCCGCCCGTACCACGCGGCGCAGGTCCGCCTCGGCGTCGCGACCATTCCCGCCCTCCGTGGCCAGCACGACCCTCGCTACCGAGGCGCGACGAGCAGCGTCTGGACGCAGGCTCCGAAGACGCCACCAGGGTCCGCGAGTTGCGTCTCGGCCAGTCCCGTTCCCGTTCCGCCCATCGTGGACTCGGCGTCCAGGAGCACGAACTCGCCCACCGGGTCCCGGTGCAGGATCACCGTCAGGTCGACATTGATGAAGATGTACCTGGTCGGGTCCAGCGCCATGCTGACGCCGCTGCCGGAGTCGGCTACCAGTAGCGTCCGGCAGACGGGGGAGAGGTCCTCGCCCGGCAGCAGCGGGATGCGCGGCCGCGCCCACACCTTGCAGGGGCCCGGCTCGTCGAACTTCCCCGTCACGAACCGCCAGTCGATCTCCGCGAGGTAGCCCTCGACATGCCCGCCGGGGAATCTCGGCGCGCGACTCGCCGCAGGGATCGCCGGTATCTCGACCGGCTTGCCGACGACGGGCGCGGCACCGGACCTGGCGATCCGCCAGCCCCGCGCCACCAGGACGTCCTGCCCGCCCGCCGTCATCACCGCTTCGAGCAGTGCGACCCGCTTGCCCGGCCGCAGCGTCCGGGTGCGGATCGCCAGCTCAGCGACCGGCACCGGCCGCAGGATGTCGATGCTGATACGGGCCAGCCGCTGGCCGTCGTCGGGCTCGTGGCGCTCCAGTTCGCGGGCGGCCAGCGCGGACGGCGGCCCGCCGTGCTGTGCCTGCGCGCTCCACGGCCCGGCCGTAGCGGCGGTCGCGACATAGCGACCCGCACCCACTTGCTCGTAAAAGGCAGCGTGCACGGAACGGCATGTTACCGTCGGGTCGGTTCGCGGCCAGCCGTCGGCGGCGCTGACCTGCGCTCTCAGCCCGCTGCGCCGCAAATTATTAATGGTTTTCCCCGGTACAAAATCCGCTGTTGGCGTCCATAATCTGCGGTGAGGGGAGCGTGGGGCCGGCGCCTGCTTGGTGCCACGACTTCGCCCGGAAGGTGGTAGCCGTGTCCGGGCAGCGGCGTCATCAGGTTCGCGTGACCTGGGGCGCGGTAGGGACGGGTTGTCGCGCGTTATCCGCCGTCGGGCGCCGGCGCGGTGTTCGCGCGGCAGCTGCCGTGTCGTTGCCGTTCGCGGTACTGACGGCCGTGGTAGTGGCCCCAGCGCCTGCCTCCGCGCAGGTTGTCGGCGCGCCGATCCACGTCGGCGAGGTCTCGCAGTACCCGCAGGGGGTGGCGGTCGACCCGGTCACCGGCATGGTGTTCGCCGCCCTGCCAGGGACCGGTTCGGTCCAGGTGATCAGCGAGGCTAGCCAGTCGCTGGCCACGAGCATCGGTGTCGGCGGCGAGCCCGCAGCACTCGCCGCGGACCCGGTATCGGGTACCGTCTACGTGGCTGAGCTGCCTGCCCAGGTACAGGTCATCACCGAGAACCCGTCTGATCCTGCCGATGACCAGGTCACGGCTACGGTGACCGTCCCGCCGGGGACAGCGGGGTTCGACGGGCCGGACGGGATCGCCGTCCTGCCAGGCTCAGCCCCTGATACCGGCACGGTTTACGTCAGTAACGGCGCCGGGGACACCGTTTCGGTGATCAGTGAGGCCACCCATGAGGTCACCACCGTCATCCAGATCCCCGCGCTGGGCGGATCCGGCGATTCGTACCCGTTCGGGATCACCGCGGATCCCACCACCGGACTGGTCTACGTCGCTGACCAAGGCGACGGGTACATCTCGGTGATCAGCGGATCGACCCTGCTCGGATCCTTCCCACTGCAAAGCACCGACCCGGGCGACATCGACCCCACCGCAGTCGCCTCCGATCCGAACACCGGAACCGTCTACGTGACCGCGCCGGCCCCGTCGCCTACGTACACGCCCGCCGTGGTCTACGTAATCCAGGAAGATCCGGCCGACCCGCCCGACGCCACGGTCGCCGCTTCGGTCCAGTTGCCGCCCTTCGGCGACAGCGGAACCCCGTACGGCGTGCCCGAGTCCATAGGCGTTAACCCGAACGCCGGCAGCGTGTACGTGAGCGTCTACGAGGGATCGCTCGACGTCATCGGCGAGAACGCCAACCCTGCAGACGACACCGTCAATGACGTCATCGCCCTGGACCCCGGCAACCAGGACTTCGACCTCGTGTACGCGATGGCCGTAGACACCTCTACCGGCAACCCGTACAGCGGGACTGTCTATGTGGATTCGAACCAGACCCAGGACCTGTACCCGGTCGCCTTCCCGCCCCCACTCCAGTCCCAGACGATCACGTTCACCGGGCCCGGGAGCGGCACGGTTGGCGGTTCGGCGCCGCTGACCGCCACCGCGAGCTCCGGCCTGCCGGTGACGCTCTCGGTCGACCCGTCGTCGGGCACCGGGGTCTGCAGTCTGTCCGGCGACACCGTCTCCTACGCTGCGGCGGGTAGCTGCGTCATCGACGCCAACCAGGCCGGTAACTCCAGCTACTCTGCCGCACCGCAAGTCACCCAGACGATTACCGTCGCCCGGGCCGCCCAGTCGATCAGCTTCACCGCCCCCGCCACCGGAACCGTCGGCCAGTCTGCGACTCTAACCGCGACCGGCGGCGCATCCGGCAACCCGGTCACGTTCTCCGTGGACCCGTCCACCGCGAGCGGGATCTGCAGTGTGTCCGGCACCAATGGCAGGACTGTCAACTACCTCGCCTCCGGCAGCTGCATTGTCGACGCGAACCAGGCCGGCAACGCTAACTACGCTCAGGCGCCGCAGGTCACCCAGACCATCACCGTCAGCCCGGTCCAGGCCCAGACGATCAGCTTCACCGCGCCGGCCAACGGCTACGTCGGCGGGTCGGCGACCCTGACCGCCACTGCGAGCTCCGGCCTGCCGGTGACTTTCTCGGTCGACTCGTCCTCCGGCGTCGGGGTGTGCACCGTCTCGGGCGACACAGTCAGCTACACCGCAGTCGGCAGCTGCGTCATCGACGCCAACCAGGCCGGCAGCCCTAGTTACCAGGCAGCACCGCAGGTCACTCAGACCATCACGATCGGGGCGGGGCTGGCGGTGACCAGCGGGGTGCCGCCGTATGGCACGGCGGGCGCTGCGTTCAGCTTCCCGTTCACGGCCGGCGGCGGGACGGGGCCGTATGTGTGGTCGGTG
>Ga0187783_10000231_pt1 | contig 42416 bp, 39 predicted proteins | sample 1015_SJ02_MP02_2_FD_132471 | JGI IMG/M metagenome (GOLD analysis project Ga0187783, IMG submission 132471) | Tropical peat soil microbial communities from peatlands in Department of Meta, Colombia - 1015_SJ02_MP02_20_MG | ecosystem: Environmental > Terrestrial > Soil > Wetlands > Peat | place... | reverse complement strand
GCTCGCTGCCGGTGTCGACCCACAGCGGGCGCTCGCCGATGTCGTGCTCCTCGAGTCCGAGCATCGCCGCGACCGTGAGGCGCGGCTCCTGCAGCTCGCGCCAGCGCGGCGCATTGGCCTCGAAGCTCCAGCGGTCCCCGCTCGCGCGCACCGGAATGACGCCGGTCGCCAGCTCGAGCGTCAGCCGGTCGCCGCCGAGCCCGAGTGCACGACACACGTGCGCGGTGCCGAGCGTCGGGTGGCCGGCGAACGGCATCTCATAGGTGGGCGTGAAAATCCGCACCCGCGCGCTGGCCCGCTGCGAGGGCAGGATGAAAGTGGTCTCCGACAGATTGAACTGCAGCGCGAGCGCCTGCATCCTTGTGTCATCGAGCGCACCCGCCCTCTCGAACACACACAGGGGATTGCCGCTGAGCACGGCCCCGCCGCGAGTGAAGACGTTGACGATGCGATAGGCGTAAGCGGCCATGCCAGGTGAATTCTAGCCTCACGACGCAGCTCTCACAGCCATGACGACGACCCAGCTGCTGTTCCGCGAGGACGCCTACCTGCGCCGGGCCAGCGCGCACGTGGTGGCGGTCGGCGAGCGCGGCATCGAGCTCGACCGCACGGTGTTCTATCCCCAGGGCGGCGGACAGGCGGGCGATTCCGGGTGGCTCATGCGCGCAGGTGGCGAGCGCGTCACGATCGCCGACACCCGCAAGGGCGAAGGTGAGGGCCAGGTGCTGCACGTCCCGGCGGGCGCCGCGGCGCTGCCCGAGCCCGGAGAGGCGGTTGTGCTCGAGATCGACTGGCCGCGGCGCTATCGGCTGATGCGCCTGCACACCGCGCTGCATCTGCTCTCGTGCGTCATCACGGCCCCGGTCACCGGCGGCAACATCGTGCCGGAGAAGGGCCGGCTCGACTTCGACATCGAGCTGAGCGAGCTCAAGGCCGCGCACATCGAGGCCGAGACCAACGCGCTGATCACGGCCGGCGCCTGCACCGAGACCGTGTGGATCACCGACGAGGAGCTCGACGCTCAGCCGGAGCTCGTGAAGACCATGAGCGTGCAGCCGCCGCGCGGCGCCGGCAGCGTGCGTCTGCTCAGGATCCCCGGCATCGACCTGCAGCCCTGTGGCGGGACGCACGTCGCCAACATCGGCGAGATCGAAGGCATACGCGTGCTCAGGATCCGCAGCGAGGGCCGCCACAACAAGCGCGTCGAGATCGCGCTCAGCGGTAGCGGCTGACCTCGAGGCCGTTGCCGACGGCGAGCAGCACCGAGCTCATCCCCGGCGCCGCGCGCAGCCGCTCGCGATAGGCCTCGGCGTGCACCCGCGCCCCCGGTGGCTCCAGCATGTTGTCAGCCACGATGATCGCACCGGCGGCGAGCTTCGGATGCAGCAGGTCGAACACCGGCACGTACAGGTCCTTCCACAGGTCGATGAGCACGAAATCGAAGGGACCTGCAAGCTGCGCCAGGGTGGCGAGCGCATCACCGACGTGAAACTCCACGTAGTCCGTGAGCCCCGCGCGCCCGAGCTGCGCGCGGGCGTACTCCGCCTTGGCGGGACGCAGCTCGAGTGAGCGCACCTTGCCGCCGACGGCGCGGGCGGCTGCCGCGAGCCAGGTGGTGGAGTAGCCGTAAGAGCTGCCGACCTCGAGAATGCGGCGCAACTCCCCGCCGCGGATGATGAGGCTCATGAGCGTGGCGGCGGCGCGCCCGACCGGCAGGAGGAACTCATCGAGGCGCCGGCGCAGCTCCTCCTCGGAAAGCTTGTTCCACAGCTCGTCCTCGCGCTCCGCGCGGGCCTCGTAGTCCTCGATGACCGCCCAGACCGCAGGGTCCATCGACACGGGATCCGCCACGCACCCTCCTCGGGACTCCTTCAGACAGCGCTCGAGAAGTACTCCTGCAGCGATGCTACTCCGAGCCGCTTCGCCTCGAACAGGCTCTCGAGATGCTCGCGCGAGTTGACGAGACCGCGCGCCCGCAGGATTCCCTGCTCATCGAGCAGTGCCGCAAACGGCAGCCGGCCGACCTGGTAGGCGAGGCCGAGCGCTGCCGAGACCACGTACGGGATGTCATCGAGGCCATGGTCGCGGACGAACTCGCGCTGCACGGTGGCATCGCCGTCGCTCGCCAGGATCACGTCCATCCACGCGCGCTCGTCCCGGCGACTCGATTTGACGGCCGGGAGCAGCGTCTTGCACACGGGACAGGTCGGCGAGACGAACAGCAGCAGCGTGCTGCGGCCATCCTCGCGGGCACTGCCGAGCCGGTGCGCGCGGCCTTCGAGATCGGCGACCTCCAGCACCGGTGCCGGCTTGCCCACCGCCGGACCGCCCCTTTGCACGAGCGCACCGGCAGGGGCGATGCGCTCGTGCAGAACGCCGACCTGCCGCACCAGAGCCAGCACGACCGCCGACAGCACCAGGATCAGCACCCACAGCGCGGCGTTGGAGATGGCGAGTGCCGTCACGAGGCGCCCCTCAGCACTGCGGCACGCGCGCGTACCCGGCCAAGCAGCGTGTCGAGGCTCACATAGAGAAGTGCCGCGACGCTCGTGCCGGCGCCGATCGTGAGGGCATCGGTCGGCCCGAGCGGACGCGATCCCCACGGTAGCAAGGTCGCTGCGAGGAGCGCCGCGAGCGCGAGGTTGCGCCACACCATCCAGGCGGCGATCGGTCGCGCATCGTTTGCTCCGCCGCAGCCGCAGGCGAGGTCGCGCCGCCCGCGCCCGAGGTTGATGGCGATCGCGGCGGCATACGTCACGAGCAGCACGACGCCGGTCGCGGCCGCCCCCGTGCGCGCACCCGCGGTGAGCAGCGCCGCACTCACCGTGAGCTCGAGGAGGGGCACGAGCAGCGCCACGCGTGCCAGCGCTTCGGGCACCACGCCGTAGGCGCGGAATGCGCGAACGAAGCCCTCGCGGTCGAGCAGCTTGTGGAGCGCGGCACTCACGAACAGCAGCGCGAACGCTCCCGCAAGCAGCGCGCCGATGGCAGGATCGATCATGAGGCCCGCATGATAAACCACCCGCGCGGCCTCAGGCGTCGCGGGCGAGGATCGCACCGCTCGTCGGCACCCCGGTGCCTGCGGTGACGAGCACGTTCTCGACCGCCGCCACCTGATTCACCGAAGTGCCGCGCACCTGCCGTACGCCTTCCGCAATGCCGTTCATGCCGTGGATGTAGGCCTCCCCGAGCTGCCCGCCATGGGTGTTGACGGGCAGCTGTCCACCGATCTCGATGTGGCCGTCGCGGACGAAGTCCTTCGCCTCCCCGCGGCCACAGAACCCGAACGCTTCGAGCTGCGGCAGCACGAAGGGCGAGAAGTGGTCGTAGAGCACCGCCGTCTGGATGTCGCGCGGGCCGAGTCCCGACATGGCGTACAGCTGCCGCGCGACCAGGCGCATTTCCGAGAGCGCCGAGATGTCGCGACGATAGAAGCTCGTCATGTTCATCTGATCGTCGGTGGCACCCTGGGCCGCAGCGCGGATGAGGGCGGGCGGCTGGCGCAGATGCCGGGCGCGATCCGTGCGCGTCGCGACGACCGCGACCGCGCCGTCGCTTTCCTGGCAGCAGTCGAGCAGGCGCAGCGGCTCGACGATCCAGCGCGACGCCTGGTGGTCCGCGAGCGTGAGTGGCCGCCGGTAGAACCAGGCGTGTGGATTCACCGCCGCGTGCCGCCGGCAGGCGAGCGTCACCCGGCCGAAATCCTCGCTCGTCGCCGCAAAATCGTGCATGTAGCGCTGCGCCGCCATGGCCACCCACGCGGCGGGCGTCGCCAGTCCGAACGGCACGCTCCATCCCCAGTGGGCGCTCTCGGCGCTCGCCACCGGCGGCGGCACGAAGGCCTGGCCGAAGCGATACTGCGAGCGCTCATTCAGCGCGCGGTAGCACACCACCACCTCGGCGATGCCGCTCTCGAGCGCCATGGCCGCCTGCAGAAGCGGCGCACAGGCGGCGCCGCCGCCATAGTCGATGCGGCTGAAGAACTTCAACTCCCGGCCGCCGATGTTGCGGAACACCTCGATCTCCGGGTTGCGATCCATCGCGTAGGTGCACAGCCCGTCCACCTCCTCCGGAGCGAGGCCCGCGTCGGCGAGCGCCGCAAGCACCGCCTCCACCGCGAGCTGCAGCTCGCTGCGCCCGGAGTCCTTGGAGAACTCGGTCGCGCCGATGCCGACCACCGCCGCCGCATCCCGCAACGCGCCCCTCATGGCAGCACCAGGCGCACCGTGGCGCTCACGTGCTCACCTGAGCGGTGGGCGCCGCGCACGGCGACCTCGACGAGCCCTGCAGCGCCCAGCTGCTGCTTGCCGCGCACGCTGCCCGTCAGCTCGAGCGTGTCGCCGGCAAAGCACGGTACTCCAAGCCGCAGCTCGACACTCCGAATCCGGCTAGCCGGCCCCGCCCAGGCGGTGACGAAGCGCTGCACGTAGCCGTTGGTTGTCAGGATATTGAGGAAGATGTCCGGCATGCCCCGCTGCCGCGCCGCGTGGCGGTCGTGATGCACCACCTCGAAATCGCCGCTCGCGATGGCGCCCGCGACGATGTGCGACGCCGTCACGGCGATGGTGAGTGGCGGCAGGACCTCACCACCGCTGATGCTCGCGAAACTCGGGTAGGGGCTCACCGGGGTCGCGCCATCAGGTAAAGGCTGGTACGGCGCCCGCGGCAAGTTGCGCGCCGATCGCCGCGAGCATCGGCGAGGTGCCGCCGAGCGCCATGCCGAGCTGGCGCGCGCGCAGGAAGTAGCCGTGCAGCGGGTACTCCACATCAGCGCCGAGGCCGCCGTGCACGTGCTGCGCGGCGTGCGTCACGCGATGCCCGGCGTGCGCCGCCCACCACTTCGCCGCCGCCACTTCCGCCTCCGCGGCCACTTCGTGGTCGATGGCCCACGCGGCCCGCAGGTACGCCGAGCGCAGCGCCTCGACGTCGATGTAGCTGTCCGCAAGTCGATGCTGCACGGCCTGAAAGCTGCCGATGGGGCGGCCGAACTGCCGCCGCTCGCTCGCATAGGCGACCGCGCGGCGCAGCGCTTCCGCGACCACGCCGAGCTGCTCGGCGGCGAGCGCCACCTGGGCACGCTGCAGCGTCCAGGGAAGAGCCCGCGACTCGTGAGGCTCGCCAAGGAGCTCGGCCGCCGCCGCATCGAAGGTGAGCTGCGCCTGGGGTTCGCCGCTCGTCGACAGCTGCGGCTCGATCTGCACGCCGCGCGAGCCCGCTTCGATGAGAAACAACCGGGCGGCATCCTCGGCGCGCGCCGCGACCAGCAGGTACTGCGCCTGCGCACCGTAAGGCACGCAGCTCTTGCGGCCTGACAGCCGCCAGCCCTGGGCAGCGCGCTGCGCGTGCGTCGCCGGATGTGTCAGATCGCTGTTGCCCGGCTCCTCGAGCGCCGCCGTGAGCACGATCCCACCGGTGAGCACCTCGCGCAGCAGCGCCCGCTGCGCCGGCGTCCCGAACCGCTGCAGCGGCAGCGCACCGAGCGCGAGCGTTGGCCCGAGTGGCAGCGCGGCGAGCGTACGCCCCTGCTCCTCGAGCACGAGACCGAGCTCGGTGAGGCCGAGCCCCGAGCCCCCGAGGTCTTCGGCCACCGCGGTGCCGAGCAGTCCGCTCTCCGCCAGCTGCGTCCACAGCGCACGGTCGTACGGCTCCGCCGAGCGGACAAACTGGCGTCGGTACTCATCGGTGAAGCGGCCCGCGAGCAGCCGCGCGGCGAGCTCCCGCAGTGCACGCTGCTCGGCGCTGTAGCTGAAGTTCACGGCCGGTCCGGTGCGCGCCGCTCGCGGAAGGCGTAAAGCACATAACCTGGCTCGACCTCGATGAAGTACGCCTCCACCGGCAGCCCGATGCGCAACGCCACGCGGTCGACATCCGGGAGATTGCCGATGAGCCGCACGCCCTCCTCCAGCTCAACGAGCGCCACCGGCAGTGGATAGGTGAATCCCGGCAGCCGCGGCTCGTGCACGATGACGTAGCTGTGAATCGCGCCGCGGCCGCTGAGCGGCACGACCGACCATTCGCGTGAACGACAGCGGGGACAGGTGGGTCCGGGCGGATGGTGCAGGTGAGCGCAGCGCGCGCAGCGGCGCACCCGCAGCTCATGCTGCGCGAGCCCCTCCCAGAAGAAAGCGTTGTCGCGGGTGACTGAAGGCCGCGGATGCGACGGCCGTGTCGGGGGCGATGCGGGCGGGGACGCATCGTTCGCAGCGCCCGCGGGTGGCGCTGGCGCGGGAGCAGACGCCGCCGGAGCTGACGCCCCGGCCCTCATCGCCTCGCCCCGTGGCCGGAACTTCAGGATGCGAAAGCGCATGCGGCCGACGGGTGCGCCGTGCTGGTCGGTGAACTCGTAGTGATAGCTGAGAAAATGTCCGGCACCGAGTGCGGTGCGCTTCTCGTCGGATACCGCCTCGAGAGTCACCCGCTGGGTGATGAGGTCGCCGGGTCTGAGGTAGCACAGGTATTCGTGCTCGAGGTTGGTCGCCACGACCGCGGTGAAGCCGGCGGCATCGAGCTCATCGATCCCAAGGAGACTCCCGCGCGCACCGTCGGCGCGAAAGCCCTGCATGGTCCACACCTCGAGCATCGCCGGCGGTGCCACGAGGCCTCCCTCCGCGGAGCGCGCGGCAAAGGCCTGATCGAGGTAGAGCGGATTGCGCTCGCCCATCGCCTCGCACCAGCGGCGGATGGCGGGCAGGTTCACCGGATCGGCGGCGGTGCGCGGCGGCGCGGCCGGCGTGCCGATCCGCCCGCGCAGCACCTCGAGCCAGCCGTGCGCGGCGCTCATCGTCAGCGCTCCGCGGCAGCGCGCGGCAGCCCGAGACCCATCTGCGCCACCATGTCGCGCAGCACCTCGGTGGCGCCGCCGCCGAACGTGTTGATCTGACAGCGACGGTACTCGGACTCGAGACGCCCGCGCAGCACAGCGCCCGGGGATCCTTCGCGCACGAGTCCCGCCGAGCCCGTGACCTCGAGCAGCAGCCGCACGACCTCGATATAGCTTTCGGTGCTGAAGACCTTGCAGGCGCTCGCCAGCTCGGCGCGCGTGTCGCCCTGCGCCGCCTCCCAGGCGACGCGGTTGCCGAGGATCGCGTACGCCTGCAGCAGCACATAGGCGCGCGCGAGCGCCAGCTGCACCCACGGCAGGTCGATGACGCGCGCACCGCCGGCCGAGGCTGCGCTCCGTGCCCACGCCAGCGTGGCATCGAAGCAGCCCTGGGCACCGTAGGCGAGCGCGGCGAGCCCGACGCGCTCGTGGTTGAGCTGCTCGGTGATCAGCCGCCAGCCGCCATTCACCTCGCCGACCACCATCGCCGCCGGCACGCGCACGTTCTCATACCAGGTCACGTTGGTGCGCAGCCCGCCGACGGTGTAGATCGGCGCGAGCGAGAAACCCGGGAGGCGCGTGTCCACCATGAAGATCGTGATGCCGCGGTGCGCCGGAACCGTCGGGTCGGTGCGCGCGGCGAGCCAGATGTAGTCCGCGCCCTCGGCGCCGCTCGTGAACAGCTTCTGGCCGCTGATGAGGAAGGTGTCGCCGGCGGGCACCGCGCGCGTCCTGAGCGCCGCCAGATCGGTCCCCGCCTCCGACTCGGTATAGCCGATGGCGAAATTGAGCTCGCCGCGCGCGATGCGCGGCAGCAGCTCGCGCTTCTGCTGCTCGCTGCCGCGTCGCATCAGCGCCGGGCCGATGGTGTTGACCGTGACGAACGGGAATGGCGCCTCGGCGAGCCACAGCTCTTCCAGCACAATCTTCTGCGCGAGCGGATCGAGCCCGCGCCCACCGTACTCGACCGGCCAGCCGGGAGTCAGCCAGCCGTCCCGGCCCATGCGGCGGATGAGCGCGCGATACTCGGGCCCGCTTTCGCGCCGGGCGGTGGCGGCGCGCGCCTCGGGCGTCATGAGCGTGGCGAGGTAGGCGCGCACCTCGCGTCGCAGCTGCCGTTCGGTTTCGCTCCAGGCGACCTCCATGCGGGTTACTCCCCTGCAAACGGCGCGAGGCCGAGTGCGGCAAGCGCGGCGGCGGTGAGCGGGTGGTAGGTCCCGGCGCGCGCATCGCGCACGAACAGCGGATCGCTCGTCCGGGCGGGATCGTAGCCCTCGCGCTGCAGATCGATCTTGCGCAGCTTGAAAGTGGTGGTGATGTCCGCGGCGCCGGTCACCCGTACGAACAGCGGTACCGCGTAGCCCGCCAGGCGCTCGGTGGCGAACTCGTGGAAGGCGCGCGGCTCGAAGCGCGCTCCCTCGCGGAGCGTGAGCGCCACCATGCCGGCACGCCCCTCGGTGCGGGGTACCCGCACGCCGTAGACGTTGGCGACGGCCATTCCCGGAAACCGGCACAGCACCTGCGCCACCTCGTCGGTCGAAACGTTCTCGCCCTTCCAGCGGAAAGTATCTCCGACGCGGTCGACGAAGTAGTAGTAGTCGTCGGTATCGTGGCGCACGAGATCGCCCGAGCGTACCCAGCGGTCGCCGCTGCGGAAGACGTTGCGCAGGATCTTCGCCTCGGTGGCGGCGCGCGAGGTGTAGCCCTCGAAGTATCCGGCGGCCCCGGGGCCATCGAGGATCTCGGCGATGAGCTCGCCGACCTCCTCGGCCGCGCAGATGACGAGCGAGCCATCGGGATTACGCGGGTGCTCGCCGCTCTCGACGTCGTAGCGCACCACGCGGATGTTGCTGCGCTCCGGGTACGGCAGACGTCCGACCGAGCCGAGCCTGTTGTCGACGTTGGTGAGGCCGTAGTTCGCCTCCGTCGAGCCGAGCCCCTCGAAGACCTGCTCGATGCCAAAGCGCTCCTGGAATGCCTGCCACACGTCCGCCTTGAGGCCGGCGCCGCTCATTTTCCGCAGCGTGTGCTCGCGATCGTTCGCCGCCGGCGGCTGTCGCAACAGGTAGCGACAGATCTCGCCGATGTAGTACCAGGCGGTGATGCGGTGGCGGCGCACGTCATGCCAGAACTCGCTGGCGCTGAATCTGCGCCGCAGTACGATCGGAATGCCTACCTGGAGCGCGGCCGACACCACCACCATGCCGCCGGCGCCGTGATAGAGCGGCAGCACGTTGTAGAGCACGTCCACATCGCGCTCGAGCTGGAGGAGCCCGGCTATCACGCCGCCGGCGTTGAGGAAGCGCAGGTGGCTCATCAACGCCGCTTTCGGCAGCCCCGTCGTGCCGGAGGTGAAGATGTGATAGAGCGGATCGCCGAGAGAGATCTGCGCGCGGTGCGCCGCGGGCGGGTTCGCAGCACTGGCCGGCGCGAGCGCCGCCTCGAGCGAGCGGGCCCGGAGCCCTGTGGCGGCGCTGCCGCCGGCCGGATCCTGTGCCGCGAGCAGCAGCGGAGGACGGGCCGCCGCTGCGAGCGTCGCCACCTGCGCCGCACATTCGCTGCCGAAGATGAGCGCACGCGCCCCGGTCTGCTCGAGCGCGTGCTCGAGCACCGCCCCGCGCGAGGCGGTATTCAGCAGCGCCGTGACGATGCCGACCTTGGCGAGCCCGAGCCACACCATGGGGAACTCCGGTCGGTTCTCCATGGTGAGCGCGACGACATCGCCTGCGACGAGCCCGGCGGCGAGTGCCGCGTGGGCGATGCGGTTGGCGCGCTCATTCATCTCACCGAAGCTCACGGTGCGTCCCTCGAACACCATGAAGGGCTGCGTCGCCGCATCGCTCGCCCGCGCCTCGAGCAGATCAGCCACGCTGTAGTGCTGGTCGCGCCGGTAGCCGGCGATCCGCGCGTAGCCGCGGTTGAGTCGCTCCTGAGTGAGCTCCCGCGGAGCGACGCTACTTCCGCTCACGGGCGCAGCTCCTCCTGCCGGAACTCCCGCGGCCGCCGCGAGGCCGGCAGCGCATCGCGCAGAGCGATGAAGCCGCGACTGTTGCCCATGACGGCGGCGCCCCCCGGATCGACCCGCGGAGAGCTTAGCATCGCCGCTGCGCCGCCTGCGCAAGGGTGCTTGGCCGGCAGTGCGAGCACTGACTATCCCTTTATTTCCTAATGGCTTACGAAGCTAAATGCACGTAGGATCTGCGCCATGGAGCCCGGGCGCCTCGAGGCCTTCACCGACGGAGTCGTCGCCATCATCATCACCATCATGGTGCTCGAGATCCACGTACCTCAGGGCCGCGATCTCGCCTCGCTCCAGGCGGACGTGCCGGTGCTGCTCGCGTACCTGCTGAGTTACGTGAATGTCGGCATCTTCTGGAACAACCACCATCACATGCTGCAGGTCACTGAGCGCGTCGACGGCAAAGTGCTGTGGGCGAATCTCGCACTGCTGTTCTGGCTGTCGTTGGTCCCGTTCGTGATCCGCTGGATCGATGAGGCCGGATTCACTGCGCTGCCGACCGCCGCCTACGGGATCGTGCTGGCGTGTGCCGCGCTCTCGTATGCGGTCCTCGAACGACAGATCATCGCCGCCAACGGGCGTGACCCGCGCCTCGCGCTCGCGGTGGGCAACGACCGCAAGGGGCGCCTGTCGGTCCTCGTGTACGTTTCCGCCGTGGCCCTCGCATTCGTGCGACCGTGGATCGCCATCGCCCTCTACGTGATGGTGGCGCTCATGTGGCTGGTACCGGATCGGCGCATCGAGAGCCTGATCGGGAAGTGAGCTGCGCTCACGCCGCCCCGGTGCGACGCGCAGTGGCCAGGCGCGTGCGGCCAAGGACTCACGCGGTCCGTGGCCACGGTGCCCGGTCAACCGCGGCCGGTAACCCGGATGGCTGCCCCGGTCACCGCGCGCGCCGCCTCGGAGGCGAGAAACAGCACGACGTCGGCCACCGCATCCGGCTGAACCCAGCGCGTGCGGTCGGCGTCGGGCATGGCCGCGCGGTTCGCCGGTGTGTCGAGCGTGCCGGGCAGCACGGTGTTCACCGTGATGTCGTGGTCCTTGAGCTCCTCGGCGAGCGATTCGCTCAGGCGCTCGACGCCCGCCTTCGAGGCGGCGTAGGCGCCCGTACCGGCGTGGCCGCGGGCGGCAGCGGCGGCGCCGATATTGATGATGCGGCCGCCGCGGATGCGCAGATAAGGCAGCGCCGCGCGCGAGGTGACGACCGCGGTCTTCAGGTTGGTCGTGAACATCAGCTCCCACGCCGTGTCTCCGTCGGTGAGCGTCTCGAAGCGGAAGCCGCCGGCAACGTTCACCAGCACCTCGGGCGTACCACCCGCGGCGACCGCCTGCAGTGCCGCGGCGGCTGCCGCCTCATCGGCAAGGTTGATGCCTCCGAGCAGCGTGTGCGGTGCCGGAAAAGCCTGCGCGGCCCACCTCGGCACGGCCGCGTGATCGATGAGCCCGATCCGGGCACCCGCGGAGAGGAAGCCGTGCGCAACGGCCGCACCGAGCGCGCCGAAGGCCCCGGTGATGACGACCGTGCGTTGCGCTTTGGCGCTCACGCTAACACCACAGGGCGGATGCCGGGGCGGTGTCGACTTCGACCACCCCGCGGATGCCGCACTTCTCGCGCGCCTGCGCGGGAGTGAGCTCGAACACGTCCTCGAAGCGCAGGCTGTAGAGCGGGCCGGACTCGCGCCCCACGCGCGCGCCGCGCTCGAGCGCATCGACCACGGTGAGCCAGGTCTGCGGATAGTGCAACACGGCGCGCGTCAGAATTCGCGTCGAGGAAAGAATGGAGAACACCGAGAGCTCGCCCGCGAGCTCGGGGCTCAGATGCACGAAGAGATTCGTCAGGCGCATGTAGTAAGGGACGAGCTCGCCGATGAAATTGAAGCCGCCGCCACCGAGGATGTGCTCCAGGTCGTGCGTCTGCCCGGCCCTCAGGAAGAAGTACTGATAGTCGTTCTGCGCCCTGTACGGCGGCACGATGTCCACCTGCAGGTCGTTGTCCGCGAGTTGCTTGTAGAAGATCCCGCCGACGCTGCCCGGCGGGTAGCCCTTGAGGTCCTCGCGCCTGAAGGTCGAGACGAAGCCCTCGCGGAACCACGCATCGAGCGCGGAGTTGTTGCGCCGCTCCGCGGCGAAGAGCTCGTTGATGTGCCCGATGTCCTGAACTTCGCGCAGTGCCAGCACGAGCGGCATGGGATCGGAGGGCGTCGGCGCGTCCGGCCCGTTCTTGCGCAGCAGGTGGGTCGCGACCCAGTCGCGGATGCGCGCATCGTTCAGATACCGCGACGAGCTCACCAGCAGGCTGCTGCTCGTGGGGATGCGGGTCAGGCCCTTCATGAGGTAGGCGTAATCGTCCACAGGTGTTGGCTCCTCTTGACTAGTCCGCGCCGGCGCTCATCGCGCGCGCCTCGGCCGCCAGCTCCGCGGCGAGCGCTGGCGGTACGGGAATGGGAAAGCGCAGCAGCTGCTGTCCCATGCCTTTCGCCGCCGGGTCGAGCTGGGTGCTGGCGTTGATGCCGCCCTCGAGCGCGTCGTGTACCACGAGATTCACCGCCGCAACGCCCGGCACATCGTAGCAGTCGACTCGCGGCGGCTGGCCGTCGCGAGCGAGATGACGGTACCACTCCGCCACCGCCTGCTGCGTGAGCGCCGCCCGCAGCCACGGCAGGTAGTCAGCGCGCCGCGCAATCACCGCGACGTTGAACAGATGCCCCTTGTCGCCGCTTCTCGCCCACGCGAGGCGCACGAGCTCTACCGAAACGGCCCCCGCCGGCGGCGCGGGTGTGGGGGCCCGTTCGGCAGGCGCGGCGCGGGGCGGCGCGCCCGTGCCCGGCGCGTCGGGCAGCGCCTCCGTCAGCGCACCGAGGGTGAGGCGCGGCGTCACTCTGTGCTTCGCGAGCAGCGCGAGGAAGAGTCCCGTCACCGGCAGCACCTGCGTCGCGAGGTTGATGGAGGTGCCGACCGACATCCCGGAAATCGCCGTCCACTGCTCGCGCGCGAACAGCTCCGCGCCGAGCTTGTCGGGGTGGTCGGCCACGAGCTTCAAGATCACCTCGCGGGCGCCTCCGGGACGGGCGTGCGCGCCGAAGCTCCCCTCCGCGCCGATGATCACGGCGGTCGTGGCGGTGAAATCGGGCAGAGCGCGCGCCTGCAGCAGTCGCCGCGCACGCGCGAACAACGCCAGCCCCTGGCGCACGGCTTTCTGCGCCGCCTCCTCGCCGATCAGCGGCTGGTAGGCGATGGCCCGCCAGCCTGCCTCATAGGTAATGCACACCTTGTAGCTCGTGGTCGGTGGCCGGCCGCGCGCGCCGGCGACGCGCACCCGATCCGCGCCGACCTGCTCGAGCGTGACGCCGCTGAAATCGCAGCGCACGTCCGCCACGATGTAGTCTGCCGGGTCACTCACCTCGTAGAGGAGCTGTTCGGCCACCGTGCCGATCGATACCAACCCGCCGGACCCTGCGGGCTTCGTCACGACGAGCGAGCCGTCGGCACGGCACTCGCCGATGGGAAAGCCGATGTCCTCCCAGCGCGGTACGCTGCGCCAGTCGGTGAAGGTGCCACCGGTGATCTGTGCGCCGCATTCCAGCAGATGTCCGGCGAGCGTCCCGGCCGCCAGCGCATCGTAATCGTCCGGCCGCCAGCCGAACTCGTGGATGAGCGGACCGAGCGCGAGCGCGCTGTCCACGACGCGTCCGGTGATCACGATGTCGGCGCCCCGCTCGAGCGCGGCTGCGATCTGGAAGGCGCCGAGATAGGCATTGGCGCTGATGATCCGGCCTTGCGGGAAGGGCGCACCGGTGAACATGTCGCGTGCCAGATCAGCGCGCAACGATCCGAGCTCCGCGCGCAGATCGTCGCCCTCGACGTAGGCCACTTTGAGCGACAGTCCCGCCTCGGCGATCAGCCGCTCGAGTGCGACGGCAAGGCCCGCGGGATTGAGCCCCCCCGCGTTGGCGATGACGCCGATGTCCTGACGTGCGATCTCGGCAAGATGCGGCCCAACGTGCACCGAGAGAAAGTCAGCGCCGTAGCCGCCGCCAGGATCGGCGGCCTGCAGGCGCCCGAGCAGTCCCATCGACGCTTCCGCCAGGTAATCGAAGATGAGGTAATCGAGGCGTCCGGCGCCGAGCAGCTGCGGCACTGCGAGGGCGCTGTCGACGAGAAACGCCGACGCGCCGCCGATGCGCACCACCGCGTCCCGCTCGCCCCCTCTCATGCGTCCCACGCTCATTCCCGCCCCCCGCCATTGTCCCAGGGGACGGCCAAACGCTTTCCGGCGCGCAGAATCAGGACCACGGCACCGTAAACGTGCCGTCGCGGATCTGCGGGGCGGAGTCGGTTATTTCGTAGTAAGGCCCCTTGTCCGCGACGAAGATGTGGCACGCGATGGTCAGTCCGCTCGCATCGTCGAGAGTTCCGGCCGCGATGCTCAGGTGCTCGCGCCCGTCGCCGTCCCAGAAAAGCGTCGATCCGCAGCGTGCGCAGAATCCGCGCCGCGCCCCGGCCGAGGAGGCGTACCAGGCGAGCTCAGCGGCCGACACCAGGCGAAAGTCGGCGCGCCGTGCCGCGGTCGCCGCCAGCACGTGTCCGGTCATGCGACGGCACTGCGTACAGTGACACATCACGATCGGCCGCAGCGTTCCGCGCACCTCGTAACGTACTGCGCCGCACAGGCACCCCCCGCTTCGTGGTATCGCTTCACTCATGATTTTCCCGCCCGTGGCGGCCGTGGCGCCCGCGGCGCTGCCAGCTGCTGTTTCAGATACACGAAGCTCAGCGCCCACATCTCCGCTGCCTGCCGGTGGTCGGCCGCCGCGGCATGACCGCCGTCGGTGTTCTCGTAAAACAGCACGTCGTGCCCCTGCTCCTCCATGCGCGCCGCCATTTTGCGCGCGTGCACCGGCGTCACGCGGTCATCGCTCGTCGCGGTGACGAACAGCACCGGCGGATAACGCTTCGCGGCGCTCACGTTCTGGTACGGCGAGTACTTGAGGAGCCAGGCGCGGTCGGCCGGCCGCGCCGGGTCGCCGTACTCCGCCTCCCAGGAGGCGCCGGCCCCGATGTGCGTGTAGCGCAGCATGTCGATGAGCGGCACCTGGCAGACGACCGCACCGAAGAGCTCCGGGCGTTGCACCATGCTCGCGCTCACGAGCAAGCCACCGTTGGAGCCACCCATGATGCCGAGCTGCGGCGGCGTCGTGAAGCCGCGCTTCACGATATCCTGCGCCACCGCTTCGAAGTCGTCATAGGCCTTCTGCCGGTTCGCGAGCAACGCCGCCTGGTGCCAGGCCGGGCCGTACTCGCCCCCGCCGCGGATGTTGGCGACCACGAACACGCCACCGCGGGTGAGCCACAGCATGCCGAAGTTGGCCGAGTAGCTTGGGGTCTCCGAGATCTCGAATCCGCCATAGCCGTAGAGCACCGTCGGTGCAGGCCCGGTGAGCGTCTTCGGGCGCGTGACGAAGTAAGGAATCCTCGTGCCATCGCGCGAGACCGCAAAGAACTGCTCCGTGAGCAGGCTGGAGGCATCAAAGCGCGCGGGCAGCGACTTGATCGCCCGGGGGGCGCCCGCCCCGGCGTCGACGTAGAGCGTCGAGGGCGTGATGAAGCTCTCGTAGCGGAGGAACGCCTCCGGCCCGAAGGGATTGACGGAAACGATGTGGGTCGAGCCGCCAGCCGGGAGCGGCAGCACGGACTCGCGCCAGCTGCCATCCGCCGCGGGCCGGAACACGTGGATGCTGCCCGTGACGTCACGATAGATCGAGGCATACACGGCGTCGCGCCCTGTCATCACCTCATCGACGGTGCTGCTCGCATCGGGTGTGAAGAGCCGCGAGACGGCAGCGGCCTCATCCGCTCCAGCGGCTTCCGCCACGCGGTAGGCGATGAGCGAGCCCTTGGCGATCGGCGCGCCGTGCGGCGGCGTCCAGTCCTCGCGTAGCGTGAAAATGAGGTGGCGCCCCTGGGCACCCTTGAGATCCGCGCCACGCGGCAGCGGCAGGTGCCGCAGCGAGCCCTCAGCGCTGAGCGCGTAGAACTCGGCGGAGAAGAAGCTGATGTCCCGCTCGATGAGCGCGATGCGGCCGGCGGGCGCGTGGAAGACGATGCCGGTCGCGCCGACGTCGGCGACCTTAGCCTCGTACAGCGTGCGCGCACGTGCCATCGGCTCGCCGCGCTTCCACAGCTTCACGATGCGCGGGTAGCCTGAGGTGGTCATCGACCCCGGACCGAAGTCGGTTCCAAAGAGCACCGTGTCCTCATCAATCCAGGTGATCGCAGACTTCGCCTCGCTGAGCTCGAAGCCGCCGGCGACGAACGCCTTGGCGAGCGGGTCGAACTCGCGCACCACCACCGCATCGCCACCGCCGCGCGAGAGCTGCAGCAGGCAGCGACGGAGCGAGGGGCTGCACTCCGCTCCCTTCCACACCCAGTTCTCGCGCTCGCTCGCCGCGAGCTTGTCAAGGTCGAGCAGCACCTCCCAGCGCGGCTCGGGATTGGCATAGTCCGCGACGCTGGTGCGACGCCAGATGCCCTTGGGGTGCGCGGCGTCCTGCCAGAAGTTGAACACCCACTGATGATCGAGCTCGCCGTAGGGGATGCGGTCGCTCGCATCCATGACGCGCAGGATCGCGTCATAGTCCTTCTGGTAGTCCGGATCCGCCTGCAGGGTCGCGGTGGCGCGAGCGTTCTGCGCCTTCACCCACGCCAGAGGCTTCTCGCCATGAACGTCCTCGAGCCACAGGTAGGGATCGGTGCCGTCGGCGGCGACCTCTTGCAGCTTGCTCACGCTGTCGGCTCCTATGGCCGCTGCGCCGCCCGCGGCGAGCGCCATCGTGCACACCAGAGATGCTCTCCACCCGCTCATGCCGGGGCGTCGCCTCAGCTCGCGCCATGCCCCTGGAGCCGAGCCTCGACCGCCTCGAACAGCGAGCGCAGACCGAATGACACGTCCTCGATCCGGCGGTTGACGAAGAAGGTCGGTGTCGCCCGCACGCCGCTCTCGATGCCGCCCTGCTGCTGCTCGCGCACGCGCTGCAGGTAGACCTGATCGTCCATCTCCGCGGTGAAGCGCGCCATGTCGAGGCCGAGCCGCTCGGCGTAGCCGTGCAGATCGTTCGGCTTGAGGTGCGTCTGGTTCGCGAACAGCAGGTCGTGCATCTCCCAGAAGCGCCCCTGGCCGCCGGCGCATTCCGCCGCCTGCGCCGCACCGAGGGCGTGAGGATGCACATCCTCGAGCGGGAAATTGCGGAACACGAACCGTACGCGTCCGCTGAAGCGCTCGAGCAGCAGCTTTACGGCCGGCTGCGCCTGCTTGCAGTTGGGGCACTCGAAGTCGCCGTACTCGAGGACCGTCACCGCGGCGTGCGGCGCGCCGGTCACGTGATCGATGGCACTCACGGCTACGGCGAGCTCAAACGGTTCGTGCGGCGTCATCGTGGCCCTCCTGGCGCGGGAGCGCCGACTATGCACTCATCCCGACGATCCGGTCATCTGCCACACGGAGCGGGTGGGATTCTTGAGCGTGGCCGTCGACGCGTCACTTCGGCTCCCACGACTCCGTCGGCACGTCCGGCGGTGCCGGGAGGGAGCGCAGATACGTGACGAGCGTCCACACCCCCTCGACCCCCAAGGCGCCGCCGAAGGCCGGCATGCCCCTGGGGCGCCCGTAGTAGATGGAATTGAACACTTCGGCGTCGGCGCCGCCGTAGCGCCAGCGCCCGTCCCCCAGGTTCGGCCCGACGAAGCCCGTAGCGTCGCTCCCGTGACAGCCATCGCAGTTCATCGCGGTGAAAAGCTGCGCACCGCTCTTCGCCACCGCCGTGTCGCCCGCATGCGGGTTGTCCAGCGTCCCGCCGCCGGGAGCGATACCGCCCGCGGCGAGATGCGCCTCGTACCTCACTGCCGGAGGCGTCGGCGCCGATCCGGTCGGGGGGGATGCCTGACGCGCGCACGAGAGGAGCACGGTGCACGCCACTGCGGTTGCGAGAGTCAACGTGCGCTTCGCGGTGCGGCCGTGCGGCACGGCGGGGCTCATAGCGCGAAGATCCAGATGATGCCGCCCTGGCTCGTGTGACGCGCGATGTCCGGCAGGAAATCCGCCGGCGCGCGCACGTCGCTCGGGTCATCCGAGCGCGTATCCCCGGAAAGCAGCGCCCAGTCCCCGCCGATCCCCGCATAGACCGCGACGTACTGGCGACCGTCGGGCGCACGATAGGTGATCGGATTGCCGACGACACCCGAGCCGACCTTGAACTTCGAGAGTACCTCGCCGGTGCGCGCATCGACGGATTTGAACCATCCATCGAGCGTGCCGTAGAAGGCGACGTCGCCCGCGGTCACCAGCGCGCCGCTCCAGTTTGGATACGGCTCGCGGTTTTCCCACACCTTACGCCCGCTCGCCGCGTCCCACGCCATGAAGGTGCCGAGATAGCCGCCGGGGCCGGCGCTGTAGGGGGCGTTGATCCCCATGAAGGGCGTCCCCTTGAGGCGCGAGGCGTGGGCGGCAGCATAGTCCATGCACAGATTGTTGGTGGAGGTATAGAAGAGGTGCGTCCGCGGCGAATACGCGGCCGGGGAGGAGGGGCTCACCCCACCCTCGAGACTCGGGCAGATCCCTTTGACGTTGCCTTTTGAGACACCGGTCTGTTTCGTGGGGTCGAGCACCGGGCGGCCGGTGTTGAGATCGATCGACCGTGCCCAGTTCACGGGTGCGAACGCTTTCGCGAGCAGCAATCGACCGGTAGCGCGATCGAGCGTATACGCGAAGCCGTTCTTGTCGAAATGCACCAGGGCCCGGACCGCCTGTCCGGCGACCGTGAGGTCGGCGAGGATCATCGTGCCCGTGGCGTCGTAGTCCCAGTTGTCGTGCGGTGTGAACTGATAGGCCCACACCAGCGACCCATCCCCCGGCCTGCGCGCCAGCACGCTGGCGCTCCACTTGTTGTCCCCGAGCCGCTGCTCGGCGTTGTAAGGAGCCGCATTACCGGTGCCGTAGTAGATCAGATCGAGCTTGGGATCGTAGGAGACGGTTCCCCACACCGGGGCGCCTCCCGTGCGCCAGCTGTCGTTGGGCCAGCTGCGCGCGCCGAGATCTGCGCCGTGATCGTAGGGCGGCCTGAAGGTGTCGGGACGCGCGCGCATGTCGGTGTCGGGACCCAGGTTGTGCGCGCTCCACACCGTCTGGCCGGTCGCGAGGTCGAGACCCTTGATCCAGCCGTAGATGCCGAATTCACCACCGGAGGCGCCGACGATCACGCGATCCCTGACGACGAGCGGGGCCATCGTCACGGTCTCGCCCTCATTGATGTCAGCGACCTGCGTCTTCCAGAGCTCGCGCCCGGAGTGCGCGTCCACCGCGACCGTATGGCCATCGAGCAGGTTGTAGACAATCTTGCCGTCGGCGTAGAACGGGCCGCGATTGACACTGTCGCAGCAGGCGACCCCGATCGCGTTCGAGCTCACCTCGGGGCGGTACTTCCATCGCAGCGGATACCCCTCGCGCCTGAGATCGAACGCGTACAGCACGTTCGGCCAGGGCGTCACCACGTACATGGTGTCCCCGACCACGAGCGGCTGACCCTCGTGACCGCCGAGCACACCGGTCGAGAACGTCCACACCGGGTGCAGCGATCTCGCGTTCTGCGGCGTGATGTCGGCAAGACCGCTGTAGCGCGTCGCGGCGAAGTCCTTCGACGGCATGGTCCACTGCCCGTCATCGGCGGGCGTGCCTGCGGCAGCCGCGCCGGGTGCGGGCGGCGCGAGGGCGACACTCAGACAGACGAGCCCTGCGAAGCGCGCCGCACGCGGCATACCCCTCCCCCGAATGTGCGTGGAAAGCGCTAAATGTCCGATCCGGAGCGGTCGAGGTCAAGACCCGGCGCGCGGCGGCGTGTTGGTGCGTCCGTCGGGCGGTCAGAGCGGACGGAACTGGTAGATCCAGGTCTCCGACAACGCCCGCTCGCCGAGTTTGAGGAACAGCCGGATATCGACGGGGTCAGGGCCGGCAGGGGTGAAATCGAACTGCGCGCGCCAGTGTCCCGCGATACCGTCGGGGACGGCTTCGGCGAAGACGTACGAGAACGTGCCGCTCGCAGCGCTCAACACCGGCTGTGGCCTGACGCCGAAGGGAAGCGCGGCAAGCGGCCCGCCGAGAAACTCCACCATGAACTTGGTGACACCCTTGGGCCGCGGCTGACCGGGCTGTCCGCCGCGGCCGAGCCGCGTGGCAACGCAACGGGCCAGTGTGGTCGGGTGCGGCTCGTCGGCCGCCCAGTAGAGCCGATAGCGCAGCTGGTAGCTGCCCCCGGCCCGCGCCGGCTCCTTCGGCACCCACATCGCGACGATGTTGTCGTGGATCTCGTCGTCGGTGGGAAACTCGATCAGCTGGACCGAGCCCTCGCCCCAGTCCTCCAGCGGTTCCACCCACAAACTCGGGCGGCGGTCGTAACGCACGCCGTCCAGATAGTGATCAAACACCCGGTCACGCTGCAGCAGACCGAACCCCCGCGGTGAGTGATCCGCGAAAGCCGACGCGGCGATGCGCTCCGGGTCGTTGAGCGGCCGCCAGATGTGCTCGCCGCTGCCGGTCCACAACGCCAGGCCGTCCGAGTCGTGCACTTCCGGCCGCCAGTCGATGCCGGAGGGCTTGAAGGTCTCGGAGAACCAGAACATCGAGGTCATCGGCGCGATGCCGAGACGGCCGATGTCGCGCCGCAGGAAGAGCCGCGCGTCGATCTCCATCAGCACCGCTTTCTCCCTGCGCATCAGGAAGCGGTAGGCCCCCGTGATGCTCGCACCCTCGAGCAGCGCGTACACGGTGACCTCGTGCGAGCCATCGGCCGGGGGCTCGAAGTAGAAGCGGCTGAAGTCCGGAAACTCCTCGGATCGATCCGCCATGGCCACATCGAGCGCAATGCCACGAGCCGAGATCCCGTACTGGTAGAGCTCGCCGATCGCGCGAAAGTAGGAGGCGCCGAGAAAGGCCACCCAGTCGTTGGTGCGCCAGTCGAGCTTGTGCGGGTCCTCGAGTCGACTCTCCTGGAAGCGGAAGCCGGCGAAGCCTGAGCCCCGCGGCAAGGCCCGCGCCGGACTGTCAGGCGGCATGGTGAAGTAGCTCGGCTCGCAGAGAATCTCGCGGGCGAGGTACCCGCCCCCTCCGGCCGCGAGCAGGTACATGCGCACCGGTCGCGGAAAGTAGCGTCCCAGGTGGAAGAACGTGACCGGGTACTCTCCCGGGCCGTCGCGGAACAGCGCGTAGGCCGTATCGAACTTGATCTTCCCGTGCGCTTCGTAATCGATGCGCTCGAGCACCTCTCGCGGCAGCTCGGGGCCACGCGCGTAGGGGCGCGCGGCGCGCGCGCGCGCCTCCGTCGTGAGGGCGTCGAAGGAGAAGGGCGTGGACTCGGTACCGAGCTTCAGCCCGGCGGCGTGCGCTGCACGCCCAGGTGCGAGAGCCGCTGCGGTGATTGCGGCAACGATTCCGCTCAACATGGAGCGACGGTCGGGCACTCAGACCTCCTCGGCCGGCCGCCGCGCGTAGATGCCGAACGCCGTGATGCCTGCGTAGCACAGCGCAGGCACCGCAAGGGCGCCCTTGAGCCCAACGAGATCTGCCACGTGCCCGGTAACGAGCGGCACCACCGCGCCGCCGACGATCGCCACACAGATGATGCCCGAGCCCTCGGCCGCGCGCGGCCCGAGCCCCTCGCAGGCGAGGGAGAAGATCGTGGGAAACATGATCGAATTGCACAGCCCGACTGCAAGCAGCGACCACCCCGAGAGCGCGCCGGTGCTGTTCGCGGACACGAGCAGCAGCGCGATCACGGCCGCTGCCGCCGCCGCCAGCACCTTACCCGGTGAGAACACCCACAGCAGGTAGGAGCCGATGAAGCGCCCGACCATCGCTCCGAACCAGTAGACCGGTACGTGCTTGCCGGCGTCCTCCTGCGCGAGCTGCAGCACGCTCGGCTGCATCAGGTAGTTGACGATCAGCGAGCCGATGGCGACCTCCGCGCCGACGTAGAGGAAGATGCACAGTGTGCCGAACGCGAAGCGCGTGCGGTGCAGGAGCCGGGCGGCGTGTCCGAGCGTAGGGGATTCGCTCGGGGTCTCCGCCAGCTGATTGCGAAACAGCCACACCAGCGCGGCGAACAGCGCGAGCGCCGTCGCCAGGCCCAGGTAGGTGTGCGCGATGACGGCTGTTTCGCGCGCGCGAAACCGCTCGAGTGCCCGCCCGCTCAGCTCTCCCGGGCTTACCGTGGCGAGCGAGCCGAGAATGAGGATCGAGCCCACGTAGGGAAAGATCGTGGTCCCGAGCGAGTTGAAGGCCTGGGCAAACGTCAGGCGGCTGTGGGCGGTGGCGGGCTTGCCGAGCAGCGAGATGAGCGGGTTCGCGACGACCTGAACGATCGTGATCCCTGCCGCGAGCACGAACAGCGCCCCGAGGAAGGTGGCAAAGCGGGCCGATGAGGAGGCCGGCACGAACAGCAGGCATCCGGCCGTCATCGTCAGCAGTCCGATCGCGGCCGCGCGCATGTAGCCGACGCGTGTCACGATCGCGGCCGCCGGGATGGAGATGAGGAAGTAGGCGGCGAAGAAGGCCGACTGAATCAGCATGACCTGGCCATACCCGAGCGTGAACAGCCCCTTGAGCTTCGGGATGATCACGTCGTTGAGACTCGTGATCCCACCGAACACGAAGAACAGCGCAAACACGAACAGGCGCAGCCGGCGCACGGTGCGCTCGGGCGCACGTACGGACGGCGTGTCGGCCGTCATGGTGTGGGATCCTGCGCTGCCGGGCAGGCAGTGGCCGCGACCGCCGCGGGATACCGCGCGATCAGCGCCCGCGTGACGCCGTTGGTCCAGCCGAAGCCGTCCTGCAGGGGATATTCCCCACCGCGGCCGGCGAGCTCACGGTCGATGACGTCGTACTTCTCGACGAGCTTGCCGCTGCGCGCGTAGGCGTGCCTGACGAGCAGCAGCCAGCGACAGGCGATGGTTGCGGCGAGCTGGCGCTCGCCGTAGTGCTCGAGCCCCAGCACCGCGATCCACTCGAGCGGCGCCCAGCCGTTCGGTGCATCCCATTGCTCTCCGGTCTCGATGGGGGTCGCGATGACCCCGCCGGGCTTCAGCAGATCGCGGCTCACCGCACGGGCGACACGCCGCGCCTGCTCTCCCGAGGAAGCGCCGAGGAAAAGCGGATAGAGCGTCGCTGCCGAGAGGCGCGGCACCCGCGCGCTGCGTGTCCAGCGGTAGTCGAGATAGGCGCCCGCGGACTCGTCCCACAGGTAGCGGTCGATGGCGGCGCGGCGGGCGGCCGCGCGCCGGGCGAACTGCCCGGCGCAATCGCGCTCCGCACGCTGCTCGCAGCCCGCGCGGATCGCGTTCTCGAGCCCGAACAGCAGGCTGTTGAGATCGATCGGCAGGATCTCTGTGGTGTCGATGGTGCGCAGCTGTCGCCCGTCCGCAAACCAGCGCGAGCTGAAGTCCCAGCCGCTCTCGGCCGCCGCACGGATGTCGCGATAGAGCTGCGCCGGCGAGCGGCCGCTCGCCTGCGCCAGCTCGCGATCCTGCGCATACGCCTCATCGCGCGGGGTGTCGCGATCATCCCAGTAACGGTTGAGGATCGCTCCATCGGGCAGCGCCACTGCGCGCCGACGGGCCTCACCGGGGTGCAGGGTCTCTGCGCCCTCCATCCAGAATGCATACTCGCGCCGCAGCTGCGGGAGATAGTGCGCGAACTCGGCTGGCGCGCCCTCGTCACCGAGCAGCGTGAGCATTTCGAAGAAGAACGGCGGCTGCGAGCGACTAAGGTAGTAGGTACGCGTACCGTTGGGCACGTGCCCATACTCATCGATGAGGTAGGCGAAGTCACGCACCATGTCGGACACCAGGTCAGGACGCCCGCTCGCCGCGAGCCCCAGCATGGTGAAGTACGAGTCCCAGTAGTAGATCTCGCGAAAGCGTCCGCCGGGGACGACGTACGGCGCAGGCAGAGGCAGGAGCGATGACCAGCGTGGCGCCGTGGAGGTGCGCCGCGTCAGTACCTGCCATAGCTCGTCGATGTGGGCAGCGAGAGCCGCGCGGGCGGCAGGCGCAGGCTCGGCAGGAAGCTGCACGGGGAGCGTGAAATGCGTGGCCACGAAGCGCGCGAGCGCTGTGGGCGAGCCGGGGCGCGCGGCGCGATACGCTGCGAGAATGTCGGCGGGTGCGCTGTCCGGCACGGCGTCGGCGAAGGTCTTCTGATCCGGGTAGATCCGCGCGCTCTGCACCGCGGTAAAGAGATCCTCGAACAGCACCTGCGGAGGCTGCGGCGCCGGTGTTCGTGCCTGCGCCACTGCCGTAAGAAGGAGCAGCGCGATGAGCGCACGGGGTGCGATGGCCCGCGGCGGGCGACTCCCGTGCATGACGGGAACGGCACCGTGGCGCCGCAGGCGAAATCGGCCACGGTTTCGGTTAGATTCACTCCCACGGACCCACAAGACGGGGGCTGTCCGCTGTTTGAACGGTTCCGACACGTCCTGAAGCTTACAGGCCTCGTGTCCTTCGTCGGAGGCGTGCTGTGCCTCGCGGGTGCGCCGGCGCAGGCGGTGGATCTCGTACCGTTTGTCGGCCTGCGCTTCGGCGGCGATGTCGGCACGACCACGCAGGGTGCCCTCGGGCCGACCTCGGTGACGCTCGATTCCTCGGCGAGCTACGGTGGGGTGCTCGATGTGCCCCTGTCAGGTCCACGCTCCGTCGAGCTCTACTACAGCCGCCAGCAGACGACGCTCGGCTCGCCGGGCGTCGCCGAAGTCCACGACGTCACCATGAGCGTACTGCACTTGGGGCTCGTCGATGCGTATGCCACCGACAACCCGCAGCTCTCCTGGCTCCTCATCGGCACGGTCGGCGCGAGCCAGCTCTCAGCCGCAGGGTCGGAGCAGACCAAGCCGAGCATCGGGCTCGGGGGCGGCGTCGTATGGATGGCGAGCGAGCACATCGGGGTGCGCGGTGACCTGCGGGCGCTGCTCACCTTCAGCGGCAACGGCGGCGGCGCCATCGCCTGTGGCGGGGGCTGCAGCATCAGCTTTCACGGCAGTCTCGTCGCGCAGGGCGAAGCCAGCGTCGGGCTCCTCGTGAGGTTCTGAGCGGACGCGCGCGCGCGGTGCCTGCTGCGCCGCTCGCAGCGCGCGCTTCAGCGGCCGTTGGCCGCGTTGAGCGCGTCCACGAGTGCGGATGCCCAGCGGGAGATCATCTGATTGGCGGCCGCCATGTTCGAGACGCTCGAGGAGATCTGGAAAGTACTCCAGCTCGACTGTCGGGCATCGATCGCCCGTGCCAGGATCTGCCCCGTGTCGGAGTCGCGCAGCTCCGCCACCAGAGTCATACGGCCCGGGTCGGCAGTGTAGGTGCGGCTGCGCCCGGCCGTGGGCTTGTCAGGCGCTGCGATGTACAGGTCGATGACGAACGGGGTGACATCGAGCACATCGTCACCGCCTTCGGTAACCACATCGTAGCCCGCGTCCGCGAGGTCCTTGGCCCAGACCTTGGCGAACTCATCCGCCAGCGCCTTCTTGATGCGCTCGAAGTCCTCCTGGGTGAGACGGCTCGAGCCCACCCGGCTGGCGTTCGGGTCCCAGTTCTTGTCGAAGGCGACCTGCAGCGGTGCGAGCCGCACGTGCTTGTAGCCCTTGAGTGATGCGCCGGGGCGCAGGTACAGGCGGCTCACCCGCTTGCTCGGGGTGAGCTGCAGTCCGTCCCACTCCTGGGGCGGTTCCGCGGCAGTCGCGACGCGCGGTGGCGTCGCGAGCATCGCGACCACACCGGCCGCCGCCAGCGCACAAGTGAGCGCGGAAGTTCGCTTTATTGGCATCTCCCACTCCCCGGACGTCGTTTGATTCTTGACGTCGCCAAAAAACGAGCGCGGTAGGTTATGTTATAGAAAGCCCGCATTCTAAGCGAGCCGGTGGGTTCCGGGCTAACCTGACGCAGCGCGCGGCCCGCGGCCCCTACGGGCCTGCGCGAGCGCACCCGGCGCAATGGCCCGGCCGTGGGCTGCAGGCCACCCTCGAGGCGGCGCCTCGCGTCACGATTCCGACCTCGGTCACACGTGCGCCGCCAACTCCCAACATATGATTTCCGCTACCACTCATGGCAAGTCGCAGGCAGGTCAGCGGGCTCGGGGGCCGCGATTGGCGGCGCCGCGGCAGCGTCTCGCCGCGGGTCCTTCTGCTGGCGATCGCCGCCGTCGGCCTCGGTGGCTGCGAGCGCACCAAAGACTCTCCCGCCGCCCCCTGGTCGGACGTCATCAACGTGCGCAACTCCACCGTCCTGCCCCGACACCTTCACGCCCACAGAATTGCCCTGGGATTGCCGAACGATCGCGACCCTGACCTCGCGCTGCTGCCGGGCGGCGGTTTGCTGCTCGCGATGTTCCGGCCGGTGCACCACGCCAACGGCAGCTACCAGGAGAACCTGATCCTCTACCGCTCGCGCGACGGAGGCGAGACCTGGGGAGAGCGGGAGATACTGCCGTTACCCGGTCGCGAACCACATTTCAGCGTGCTGCACGATGGCACCGTGTTCCTGACCGCTCGGTTGCTGTCCCCGGACGACCGAAACCCGGAGGGCTACGACCATGCCGCGGTGTACCGCTCAGTCGATGCCGGCGCGACCTGGTCCACCCTGCCGGTGCTCGCTCAGGATCTGCCCGGAGCCGCCCCGCGCGCCCAGACGCGCACCAGCCGCAACATCCTGGAACTGCAGGATGGCTCGCTCGTCATGGGCGTCTCATCGGCAAGCGGCGCTGACTATTTGTGGCGCTCCTTCGACCAGGGGGAGACGTGGGACAGATCCCTCCCGTCGCAGGTCCGCGGCTATGACGTGTCGCTGCAGGCCCGTCCCTGGTACGGAGAGATGACACTCTTCCAGGCGCGCAACGGCGACCTGCTCGGAATGGCGCGCGCGCCGGCGAACGCCGTCGCGCCCTTTCTCAATACGCAGACCCCGGCCGTCAATCACGACACCGACCGCCTGCTGCTGTTTCGCTCGGGCGACGGCGGGCGCACCTGGGCGCCCTCAGCCGACATCGGCGATGCCTATGGCGAGGTCTGTCCTTCGCTCCTGCGGCTCACGGACGGTCGCATGCTCCTCACCTTCAGCGTCCGCGGACCGCGGCCACCGCTTGGCCTGCAGGCGGTCCTGGGAGCGGAGCGGCCGAATGGCGTTTCGCTGAACTTCGCTACCGACCGACTGCTGCTCACTGAGAAGGCACCGGTCGGTGAGGCAGGCAGCGGCTGCGGCAATACCGTGCGACTTCCCGGCGGACAACTGGTGAGCGCCTATTCATACCGCGCAGGCACCGCTACCCGTGTCGAGGTCGTTCGCTGGGTACTGCCGTACGACGTAACGGTTGCCGACGCCTGGGCACGCTGACCCAGCGGCCCGTCCTTCCGGCGATTGCCAGTACGTCTCGCGCTCGCGAATAAGTTGCCACGCCGCGGCCGCTTATGTTGCCTGTGAGCTGCGCCTGGTGTCGGTTCGCATCCTGACACCGGCGCGATGGCGCCGTCGGGGAAATCGCAGGCACCATGCTGCCTACGATGATTCGCAACAATCGCGTCGGTATCAGCGTACTGCCACCGAGCCGGGCACAGCTCGAAGCGCGTGCCAAGAAATGCGGCGTGCCACTGCGCTGGATCGATCCACGGCCGCGCCATCGGTGGCAGCGCCTGCACGGCCTGCTGCTGGTGCTGGCGGCAGTCGGCGCGTGCGTGGTTCTCTTCGTCCTCGTCCACCGCCCGCACTGAGACGCCCGGACGGGTGAGCCGCTGGCCGCCGGCACGGCGAGGGACGCGTCGAATAAGGCAGGCACGCGACCTGTCTGCCGATCTCACCGTGCCGCACCGCACGCTCCGCACCGCCGGCAGACCCTGTAGGTATCGTGTGCAGACATTTCCTCGGCCGCATGGATATCATCGCGCTTCCCGCCGAAGGACGCAGCGCCCAGTTGGTCAGAGCTCCCGGACGGCCACGAAACGAGACCATCGACAGGCAAGTGGTCGCCGCGGTGTTGAGCGTTCTCCGAACCCGTGGCTACCGCGCGGTGACCATCGAGGGGATCGCGCGCCGCGTCAGGCGCCCGCGCTCGAGTCTCTATCGCCGCTGGCCGAGCAAACCGCACCTCGTGGCGTACTGCATCGTGAGCACGCTGGGCGCACGGCCGGCAGCGGGCGGAGGGGCGCTGGGGCAGGATCTGCGCGCGGCGGTCGGCACGCTACGGCGTGCGTTCACCGGCGCGCTCGGGCAAGCGTTGCCTGGCCTGGTCGCCGACATGGCGCACGATCGCAAGCTGGCGGCGGCGGTGCGGCGCGAGGTGCTCGCTCCGCGGCGGCAGTCGATGCGCGCCGCGTTTGCCAGAGCCGCAGTTCGCGAGCCAGCGCGCGAGGCCCTGAATGTCGAGTTACTCCTCGACATGCTCACGGCGCCATTCTACTTCCGGGCGCTGTTCGGCCACGCGCGGATCGACCGGCAGATGGTGCGGGACGTCGTGCGGTACATTCTCAGGATCGTGGCGCGAGGACGCTGAACGGCGCAGCGGACCTCTTGCCGGGCGGAACGCATCGGGATGCGTCTGCTCCGTGAGTCCGGGCCGCCCGGTGCGCCCGCGGGCGCGCGGCTCGCTAGATCAGGTTCAGTCGCGCCGGTGTCGTCTGCGGAAAGATCGCCGCGGACTGGGCCGGCGTCAGTCCCCACAGAGAGCGGAACAGGTCGCCGAGCAGCGTGCGGTAGTCGTTGAGCACCGGATAGTCGCGGTCCTGAAAAAGGCCGGCACGCTCGAGCCGCTGTTGTTCGCCGGCGATCCGGCCGCCGCTGACGCTTCCGCCCATCACCCAGTACACCGATCCGTGACCATGGTCCGTGCCGTGATTGCCGTTCTCGCGGAACGTGCGGCCGAATTCCGACAGCACCACGACGACGGTGTTGCGCCACTCCGGGCCGAGCGACTGCGCGAACATCGACAGTCCGCGCCCGAGCCCGGTGAGATTGCTCGCCAGCGTCCCCTGTCCGGCCCCTTCGTTGACGTGGGTGTCCCAGCCACCGATGTCGACGAAGCCGATGCGGTAGCTGTCGCGCATCAGCCGGGCCATGCGCTCGGCCTCGAGCTCGAATCCCTTGATGCTGAGCGCATCACGACTCGAGGTACGCATTTCCTCCGACAGTTGCTCCATGGCTTGCGCCACCTGACGACGCAGCTCGAGCCCGCTCGCGACCGCGGGTTCCAGGGGGTGCCCCGCGTACATGGCGCTGAGGATGCGCACCTGGCGGTCATCGAAGGGCGGCTTGCCGACACTCTTCATTGAGATGTTCGCAATGGAGTCGCTTCCACGAAAGGCGAGCGGCAGCGCGTCGGTGAAGGCGATGGCGGGCAGCGCATCGAGCCTTGCGCCGGTGAGCACGCCGTGCAGCCGCGCGAGAAAGCCCGAGCGGTAATCGCGTGTGCCGCTCACCGGCTGACCGAGCTCGATGCTGTCCTGGGTCTCGAAATGGCTGCGCGACAGGTCCTGGGTGCCGGCAAAGGGTACGAAAGCGACCTGGCGCTGCTGGTAGAGGCCGCCGAGCGAATCGCGCAGCGCGGGCGCGAGCGCCCAGTCGGAATCGAGTGCCAGCGCGCCGCTGCCCGATGCGGGATCCGGACGGGCGATGGCGATGGTCGGGCGCGCCTCGTAGTAGAAACTGCTCGAGTACGGGACGAGCATGTTCGCCGCGTCGTACCCGCCGCGGAGAAACACCAGCAGGAAGCGCGGTCCGGAGGGCGGCGCCGCGTACAGTCGCACGCTCACCGCGGCTGCGCCCGCCGCGAGCCACTGCAGGCAGTGCCGGCGCGTCACGAGCTCACTCATAGTTCATCTCCGGCGAAGCGAGCAGAAAGGTATTCCATTCCTGCGGCGAGCTCGCCTGGTTGAGCGCGGTGCGCGTGTTGGCGCCGAGGAATGGTTCGATCGCCTCGTAGTAGAGCCGGTTCGAGAGTTGCGGAAACCCGGTGGCGGTCGCGGTCGCACCCTCCTCCGGGTCGAACAGGTGCACGTTGCCCGTGCCGATGGCGCGCGCGATCTCGAAGCGCCGGCTCATCTGCCCCGGGCTCTCCCAGCTCGCGGCGGTGAGCGGGTAGCCGTCCGGCGTCTGACGTCCGAACGGCGCCTCGCCGAGGGCGTTCAGCCAATCGAGCAGCGGCCGGCTGTTGCTGATCGTGCGGCCATCGTACGCGAGGCGCACGGAAGAGAGCACGTAGTGGATCGGGTCCTTGAATTTCGCGGCGCGCGCCGCCGCAAACTCATCCGCGCGCAGCAGCACATGCAGCGTTGCCGCGATGTCGCCGTCGCTCCTCTGAAAGGTTGCGGCCATGCTATCGACCAGACGTGCCGAAGGCGCGTCTCCCAGGAAATAAGTCGCCAGCTGGCGCGCGACGAATCGCGCACAGGCCTTCTGCTGCACGATCAGGGTGACGGCGTGCTCGACTTCGGCAAATCCCCTTCCGCTGACCGGGTGGCCGAACAGCACCTTGGGAGCGAAGTCGTGGCGCGCGGGATTGAACTCGAAAGCGCCGCGGCGCACGTACAGCTCGCGCCATTCGGGTTTCAGCTGCGGCGCAGCACCGGCATCGACGCCAACGCCCGTGAGCACGCGTGCGAGCTGCTGCACGTCCTGCTGTGAGTAGCCGCCGCTCACGCCGAGCGTGTGCAGCTCCATGAGCTCGCGGGCGTAGTTCTCGTTGATGTGGCCGACGGCGTTCTGACTGTTGTCGAGGTATTGCAGCATGGCCGGATGCTCGAGAGTCGCCAGTACCAGATCGCGAAACCGGCCGAGCGCGTGCGGCCGGATCGCGTGCTCCTCGTAATCGGCAATCAGCCAGCGCAGGTCGGCCTTGTACTGGAAGACACTGAAGTGGTTGAGCCAGAACCACACCATCTGCTCGTGCAGCTGCGCTGGTGAATAGACCGCGCGCAGCAACTCGAGTCGCATCGCCTGATAGGCGAACTGGCCACCCTCGTCGTTGAGCGCCTTGCGCGCCTGTTCCTTTTCCGGCCCATCGCCCATGGCGTTGATGGTTTTGCGCCGCTCCTGCAGAGCCTTCAGGCGCTGCTCGGGATCCGCCTGCTGCGCCATGAGATCGCGGATCTGCGCCGCGATCGGCGCTGGCAGCCCCTCGGGACCGCCCTGCAGCTGTTCCTCGAGATAGCGCTCGCGCCCGAGGCGCCGATAATGGGCCACGGTCGTGCTGTCGAGCCCGAAGCTCGTGCGCTCGAGCCACAGGGCATCATCACGCCGCAACGGCGCGAGCGCGTCCGCCGAGGTCGCCGAGCCGCTGCGGGAGGGGGGTGCCGCACAGGCCGCGAGGGCGAGCGCCGCGCCGAGGGCGGTCGCCATCCGGCGAAGCTGAAGAGCGGGGACCCTGAACCGGGGCTGACGCAAGCAAACGGTAGCGGTAGTGGTTGCCCTGACAGCTGCAACGGCCGGGCGCCGCCGGCGTTGACCCGCGATGCGGTGGGCGGCGGCGGCGCCGACGTGCCGCCCGCGGGGCGCAAACACTGCGCGACCGGCGCCGGTGGCGCGTTTCCTCATGATCTCCTCACAGTGCGATTCGGTATCTTTGGCGCATGAGTCCGCCCACGGGCGACACCGCACTGCTCGCCAGACAGTGGCGGCCTGCGATTCTCAGCGTGCTGCTGCTGACGCTGATCGCCGGCGGCGCCTTCCCCGTCGCGCTCTTTGGGATCGCCGGTGCGCTCTTTCCGTACCAGAGGAGCGGCAGTCTCCTGCTGCACGATGGAGCGGTCGTCGGCTCGAGTCTCATCGCCCAGGGCTTCACCGGCGTCGAGTGGTTTCATCCGCGACCGTCGGCCGCCGGCAGCGGTTACGACGGCACCGCTTCGGCTGGCACCAACCTCGGACCCAACAACCCCAGGCTGAAGGACGGCGCCGACGCATTCCTCGGCGTACGCGCGCTCGCCGCGCAATATCGTCGCGACAACGGCCTCAGCGCCGACACCCCGATCCCCATCGATGCGGTGACGCGCTCCGCCAGCGGCCTCGATCCACATATCAGTCCCGCCAATGCTTACCTGCAGGCTGCACGGGTAGCAGGCGCGCGCGGCCTCGCTGAGGCGGCACTCCGCGCGCTGGTTGCTGCGCACGTGCGCGGGCCGCAGCTCGGATTTCTCGGCGAGCCCCGGGTGTCGGTACTGGAGCTGAATCTGGCTCTCGCGCGAATACAACGTGGCACGGTTCCTGTCTCGCGGTAGGCGTGATGCAGTGGCTTGAGTACGCCGCCTTCCTCCTGACCATCGCTGCGCTCGCCCGCCCGCTCGGCCGCTACCTGGCATGCGTCTGCGAACGACGGCCGACGCTGCTCGATCCGCTGCTGCGTTCACTCGAGTCACTCCTCTATCGTCTGCTCGGCGTGCGGCCCGACGAGGAGATGACGGCAGGTACCTACGCCGCCTGCTTTGTCGGCTTCGGTGCAGGCTGCGCCGCACTGCTGCTGGTCATATTGATGCTGCAGCGTTGGCTGCCCGGCGGCCCCGCGGATCAGTATCTCACCACACCGATGACGGCGGATCTGGCTGCGAACACGGCAGTTAGCTTCGCCACCACCACCACCTGGCAGGCGTATGGCGGCGAGAGCACGCTGCGCTATGTCGCGCAGCTGCTCGGGCTCGTGGCGCAGAATTTCCTCGCCGCCGCCGCCGGGCTGGCAGTCGGCTTCGCATTCATCAGGGGCCTCGCCCGGCAGAGCAGCGCGACCATCGGCAACTTCTGGGTGGACCTCGTTCGCTCGCTGCTGTGGGTGCTCCTGCCCCTGGCTCTGATCGGCAGTCTGGTGCTCATCTGGCAGGGCACCCCGCTCAACATGGCGCCGTACACTCTGATCCACACGCTCGAGGGTCGCACGCAGGTGCTCGCGCAGGGCCCGGTTGCCGCGCTCGAATTCATCAAGAACCTCGGCACGAACGGCGGCGGCTTCTACAACGCCAACGGTGCGCATCCCTACGCCAATCCGACCCCGCTCACCAACTTCGTCGGCATGCTGGCGATCTGCGCGCTGCCCGCGGCACTGACGATAACCCTCGGCGAGCTGACCGGGCGCAGGCGCGCCGGATGGCTGTTGCTCGCGGTCATGATGGCGCTGTTCGTCGGCGCTGTGGTGATCTGTGATGGCGCCGAGCGCGCCCCGCCTCCGCAATTGGCCGACCTGCATCTGCTCGGGGGCAACATGGAAGGCAAGGAGGTGCGGTTCGGCATCGGTGAGTCGGTGCTGACTGCGGTCGTCACCTCGAACGCCGCCACCGGCTCGTACAACTCCATGCAGGATTCCTATCAACCGATCGGCCTGCTGGCGCCGCTGGTATCGATGCTGCTCGGGGAGGTGGTCTTCGGTGGTCTCGGCACGGGTACCTACAGCATCGTAATGATCGCCCTGGTGGGCGCGTTCCTCGGCGCATTGATGATCGGGCGTACGCCCGAATACCTTGGCAAGAAGGTCACCTCGATCGAAACGCGATGGATCGCGCTGTACGTGCTCGCCACACCCATGGTGGTGTTACTGCTCACCGCGCTCGCTGTGGGAATGCCCGCTGGTCGGGCCGCAGTGGTCACCAATCCCGGCACACACGGCTTCACCGAAATACTGTTCGCCTACGCCTCGTGCATGGCGAACAATGGCCTCACCATGGCGGGTCTCGACGTCAACAATGTCTTTTACAACGCCACCACCGCCGTTGCGATGTTGGCGGGGCGCTTTGGCCTCGCAGCGCTCGCGCTCGTAGCCGCCGGGAGGTTCGCCGCGCAGAAGCGCATTGCGCCTTCAGCTGGCACACTGCCGAACGATACTCCCACCTTTGGACTGCTGCTGCTTGGCGCCGTGCTGCTTGTCGGCGCAGTGAGCTTCTTCCCCGCACTGGCTCTCGGCCCGCTCGCGGAATTCCTGCAGCAGGCCAACCACTGAGTGGCTCAAACCTCGGCCGAGCTCTGCCCCGCAGCGCTTGAGCCGTGACGCCCGCTCTGGCGCCGCAACGGCGCCGGTACCCGAATCGCTCGCTGCCACATACCCGCCGCCAGGGCCGACAGGCCCAAGACGAGCAGCGTCACCGTGTCGGGCTCGCGCACCGTCGCGACGGGCGCTGCGGCGACCTGCACATTGCACTGCTCGGGGTTCGTGTACACGGGCAGTCCGGGAAGCGCGCAGGAAATGCCATCGAACGTCGATGTGAAGGACGAGCTTGCGAGCATCGCCGCCAGCGGGTCGCGTGCGCTGAGGGCGGCGGGCCAGTTGGGAACCGCGATGTCGAACAGGCCGCCGATGCTGAAGCGGCTGTCACCAAAGCCGAAGGTCTGACTGAAGAAGCCTGAGCAGGTACCGCTTCCTGGCTGCGCCGAGAAGCCGAGGGTGCCGGTCCCGCCGCGCTCCACGGTGGATCCATTGAGGGTCAGCGTGAGGTCGGTGATCGGCACGTTCGCGGTGAGCGCCGTGAGACAGCCGCCCTGTTGCGCCGTCCAGCTGACTGAGTAGGTGAGCGAACCCTGCGCGGGTAAGGCGGCGAACGAGCCGCTCGCGGACTCGTAGGGACCATAGGGACCGGCCGTAGGGTCGAGCAGGATGTCGAAGGTGAAGTCGACGGCCTGCTGCGCAAACGCCGCCGGCGCCATGGCGATGAGCGCCACGACGGCGCCCGAAAGGCGGGTCCAGCTCATGAGGCGTCCTCCTCGGCACCCCTTGCCCTATTGTGCCTCGCAGCACAATGAGCTTTGCCGCTCGAGGCTAAGCCCGCCGCGCCGCGTTGGCAACCAGCGGCGGGCCTCGCGGGCGCGAACCGCACCGTCTCAGCTACGGCTAGGTCGCCTCATCTGCGACGTGACGCACGGAGGGGCGCCGGGAGGAAGTGCTAGCGTCCGATCGCAAGGCACGAAGGCCTTTAGTGGAGCGCGGGCGAACGTCGCGGGGGAACGATGGCTACGTTCACAAGACACGGGGGTGGATCCGCTCATGGCAGGTCGCGCGCGCGCTGCTCGAAAACCTCTTTCCTGCGTGCCTACCCGGTCTCAGGGTTGTGCGTGCGATCGGCCTGGGCGCGCGGCGCCGGGCTGCGCCCCTGCGCCTCACTCGGTCGCCAGCGCGCCTTGCGGCCGACTACCTGTTGAGCGCGTTGCTGAGCGCGCCATCGACCTCGGCGAGCACCGCCGTCCCCTCCGCGCGTACGGCATCGAGCGCAGCGGGATCCAAGCCCAGGGCCTTCACGATCGTCGGGGCCACCTGCATGGTCGTGGTCGCGTTCGACACGGTTCGGGCGCTGAAGCGCGGATGGGCGACGAGCATGATGACGTTGGTATCGTCGTGCGCAAACCCGCCGTGGTCGGCGATCATGCTCGTGACGCTCGAATAGGTGACGCCCAGGTTGGGGGTCACGATGATGTCGGGGGCGCGCGGATCCTCACCCCTCTCCCAGCCGCCGGCCGCGAAGTTCACCGCCAGCGATGGACCGTAGAAGATCTCGCCGAGGCCGATGGCCGCAGCGCTGTTCTCGAGCAGCGTCACCGCATCGCTCACACTGACTCCCTGCTTCAACCAGATCACCGAAACGTCGTCTTCCGTCGCGCCGATGCCGGTCGCATTCAACGGCGACTCGGAATAGGGAATCGCGTTGCCAAGGAGAGTCGCCGGAGTGTTGGTGCCGTCGGCCACGTAGCGAGTCGGATCGATGGGTGAGTCGCCGTGCTTTGCCGTGATGATGAGCAGCGTCTCGTCGTAGATCCCGGACCGTTTCAGGCCGGCCACGATCTCACCGATGGCGGCATCGACGGACTCGATCTCCTCAAGCAGCAGGGCGCTCGGCAAACCGGCCGCATTCTGGTATCCGCCGTTGCCTACGCCCGGCTCGCTCACGCTCTGGCCGATGTAGACCGCCTGGAAATTCATGCCGAACACGGCCGGCTTCGCGGCCGGCGCGCCGTTGTGGGTCCTGCCGGCGATCTCATTCAACAGTGCGTGCACCTTGAGGGCGTCGTAACACTGAATGTTGGCAAAGCTCGCGTTCCACGCGATGGGAGCGTTCACGGTGTCGCGCACCGGCGCGCAGGCAGCGCCCTGCGAGGTGGTGATGCCCGGCAACGCAATGGCGTTCGAGCTCACCTCGGGAGAGTAGAAATCGTCCAGGCCATTGCCGCCCGGACCCGCGGCCATCGAGTACGACGGATGCTTGTCGATCCACGCCGTGTAGCCGCCCGCGGCATGCACCACACCGAAGATGGTATTCACGCGGATGAAATTCCACGGATACACGGGCGCACAGCCGAGCCGCGGATCCCGCACCAGGAATTGCGGATTGATCGATGCGATGCCGCCGTCCGTCTTCGCAGCGCCCCGGGCGCCGCCGTTCAAAGCGGTGTCATCGTAATCGATTCCCTGGTCGTAGTCGGTGGTCGTGCCGGTCGCTGGTGCGTACGGTGTACAGGTTCCACCCGCGAGACCGGTTCCGGTGGTCGCCACCGGCGCATCGAGCGTGCGGTCGAAGGCCACGTCGTAGTAAAGGCCGGTCGATCGGGGCGATCCGCCCGAAACCAGCGCCGCGAGTCCGGGAAAGGAGTCCGACGGCTTGGAGGAAGAGGCATTCACATAGTTGATCGCGTGCCGGCTGAGCGCTGCGAGATTCGGGCAATAGGGACTTCCCTGCTTCACGCCATCGATGCCGTGCACGCAGTTGTAGAGATCGACCGCATGCATGCCGTCGATGCTCAGGAGGAGTACGTGCCTCACGTTGGCGGAGCCGAGTGCGCCGCCGCCGGGCGTGCCGGCGCCGCCGGCAGCGGCGGCGCCCGCCAGGGTCAACGCGGCGATCACACCAGCCGCGCGCCGCTTGAACGGGTTCTTCTTCATGGAATGTTCTCCGATGCGATGATCGGGCGCGTGCGAGCAGAAGCCGCGTGGAACCTAACCCAAGTTTCTTACAGTTGGATGAAAAGCCGACGCTCGCGTCGGAAGTGCCCGACAGGAGTCGCCGGCGGCCACTGGCACGCTGGCAGAGAGGGGGAGATTCGAACTCCCGAAGCTCTTGCGAGCTTGCCGGTTTTCAAGTCTCACATTGCTCACGTAACAGAATAACTAACACGCGCACTCGCATAATTAGAGTAGGTAAAAAATCACGCTGCAGTGCTCTAAATTCCAGCATCAGAAGTGCGTGTGCAACCGATTTGCAACTTGTACGCGCGTACCGCCGCGCAGGAGCGGCGCTGCTTGCGGCCGCAATCCCAACTGCGGCTGTACAATCGCCGCCCGTGAGCTTCCCTGCGCAGCTACAGCCCGAAATTTCGCCGGATCCACCGGCCGCATCGCTCCCGCCATGCGCCGACTGCCAGCGCCTCGAGCGCTGCCGGACTGAGCGGCTGGCGTGTTCGGCTGCACAGGTCTTCGCGCTCGGTGGGAAGCGCTGGCAGCTCGCGCCCCGCAACGATGCGACCACGTGGCGCCATGAATTTCTCCTGGGCCAGGCGGGCGAGCGCCTGGTCTACAAGGCGTCCCCCAGAGCTATCGCGAAGGCGTGAACTACCGGCCGCTGCTCGAGGGCTTCCTGGTCATGGCGTCTTAATCTCCGTGCATTCCGCTGGCGTGCAGAACGCCACTGCGCCCGTATAACGGTTGAGCCGGTACGCGAAGCCGGGGCCGCCACTGTTTGGGGCGCCGACTATAGTGTAAATGCCGGGCATGGCCAGCAGGTACAGCAGCGCCGCGATGGCGAGAATGATGTAGGTGATGCGGGTCATGCGCCCTCCTGATCCTGGGGTTTGACCGATGGCCTCGCGAATAGCTACCGGTCGCTGCCCTTGGGCTTATTTGCAGCGGATCCCCCGCGCATCAACCGGCGCTCCTTTGCGGCCTCTACGCGCTTTGGTTCCGTGTAGATGCGCTTCAGCAGAGCCTCGGTGAAGTCGCGCAGGTCTTCAGCCTCCGCCTTGCCAATGGTGCCTGCGTGCGCCGCATCGTTGCCGTCTTCCTTGATGCAGGTCGATAGGTCGCGCAGATCCTCGGACAGGTGCCCGTGGTCGAACAGCCACGGCAACCGCAGCCCCAGATCCCTGCGCGTCTTAGTGTTCAGGGTCTCGTCATCAATCTTCTCGATCATCGGCCGCGTGGCCAGATCGACGCACAGCCGAAACATGGTGCACGCCGCGTTCCAGCACTCCACCGTCATACACGTCGCGCCCTCGTGGAAGGCCGCTGTTACCTCTGGGGGGCAGTGCTCTGGGGGCGCGGTGGTGGCCAGGTCCTTGATGGTGACGAAACCCTCCACGCGTAAGAAGTCGGTGACCGGCCCTTCATACGTGGTGGGCGTGATCCGTGGATCGCGAGAAATAGAGCCGGGGTCCGGGCCGCCCTGATGGGCCACAAATACCGTCGAGGTATTGCATTGGCGGCAGACGCAGAACAGTTCCCACACCCGTTGCCACCCGTTACGCACCGACCGCACGAAGTCGGCACGCACGTCGAATGTCATGCTCTTTGCGCCGCAGCGCGGACAGTCTTCAACGAGGAGCCCCATGGGCGGCGGATTCTACGCCACGCCGCTCAGGCGCTGCGCCGGCAGCTTAGCGGTCAGACCCTCTCGCGCACCCAAGGCCGGCCTGTAGGCTTGAACCCCTTGTCGGCCTCGATGATGGCCGCAGATGATTGTCAAACCGCGCGCGAAGCACTCTGTCCTAGTGTGAGCGCCGTCACTGAGTCCCAAGTCTTCCTGTGAGGCGGCTGCCTTTGAGAATAAGGTCGCTCGACCAAAATATGCGGGTAAATGCTCGAGCTGCGGTTGGGCTTTTAGGAGTAGACGAATGGACGGGCGTCGAGAGAGGGAGTTGGAGCGTGAAGGGCAGGCCTTCGCCCGAGGGTTCATGAAGGAGTTCAAGCGGGCCCAGCAGCAGCAGGCTGAGCGCGAGCGCTGGGATGCGCTCTCGCCTCAGGAGCGCAAGAAGGAGCAAGAGCAGGCGGCCGAGGCGGAGCGTCAGGCGGCCGAGCAGGCGCGTAAACACCGGGAGTGGCTACTCGAGGATGAGAGGGAACATCGACGCCAGAGCTATGGTGGCTCGTTGGACTCGTGGCACGTCACGCTCACCGAGATCGCCTGGAAATCTTTCCTGTACGGCGCGCTCCTTTTCGCTGCGCTCTCCTACACTGATCTCTATAGGTGGATCCACAGAGGAGGAGATTTTCCGTCTCTGTGCCGCTGCGCGGGGCCCTTCATTTGCCTCTGCCTTCTCATCGGCAGCGACTTCCAAGCTCGGCTGAAGCGCATCTACGACGTCTTCGGCAAGACCTTCAGTTCATACAAGCGTTTGCTGATCGTTACCTTCTCCGGACCCGCCGTAGCACTCTCGGTTTTGACGATCCTCGGCTGGCTCATCGACTGGCCCCCTAGACGCTAACGCGGAGTCGCCTCATGTCGCTCCTCGACGCGATCATTCACGATTTGAAGCGGCTGTGGCTTGCTTTTGAAATGAAGTGGCTTGAATCGGAACTCGAGTACGTAGGCCGGGAGATCGAAAAACAAAAGAAAATCATCGCCGAGTGTGACGTAAAGATCGCTGCGAAAAAGGATCGCGCCCGGTAACGAAGCCCCTCGCCCACGCCCGCCACCGCTCACGGGCGCTGGGCCGACTGTTTGTCGCGGGTGTATCCAGGCGGCCTGTCTGAGACTGCGTAAACGAGTCAGGACAACCTTCTCGGCGATTTTCTGCAGCGCAGCGATCGAGGGATTTCCCTTCGCCCTCCAAGCGCGTCGGAGTTACAGTCCTTTACACCGACCACACTTTTCTTAGATTGAGGTCCTCTGTTGGGTCCGCGTGGGCATAGCATCCTTTACAAGCCCCGACGATGAGCGTAGACACCACGAAGACGTCGGTCCCAACAAGTGGGCGAATAACGAATAAATAGTCGGCGTTAAGGGGAACAACGATGTATGCCGGGTCGCCCTGCCGCGCGACCTAACTTCGTGCCTTTACGTATTGGGCGCCATGCTCGCGCGTGCCAGCTCACATTGAGCCAACACAAGCCGCGACCCGCGCAACGGGGTGAAAAAATGAACCGTCACGCCTCGATGAACCGCATCTATCAACTGGTGTGGAGTGAAGTGAGGGGCACCTGGGTAGCGGTGGCGGAGATCACCAGGCGACGCGGTAAATCGGGGCGCACCAGATCAACCTCTATCGGCAGAGCGGCTGCGGCAGCACTGGCGCTCGCGGTTGCACCGCTAGCGTACGGCGGCCCCACCGGCGGACAGGTGGTAACCGGCAAGGGCAGCATCTCCCAGTCGGGTAATACGACCACGATTGACCAGTCGAGCCAGAGCCTCTCGATCAACTGGCTGGGCTTCAACATCGCGCCGCAGCAGACCGTCGACTTCGTGCAACCGTCGACGACCGCGATCGCGGTGAACCGCATTCTCGGCAACAACGGCAGCCAGATCCTGGGCCATCTGGACGCCAATGGACAGGTCTACCTCATCAACCCCAACGGCATCGTGTTCGGCCGGGGAGCGCAGGTCAACGTCGGGGGCCTCGTGGCCTCCACCCTCTCGGCGTCCGATGCCAACTTCGGCGGGAGCACGACAAACTTCGAGGGCAACGGAACTGGCAGCGTCGTCAATCGCGGCACGATCAGCGCCGCGAATGGCGGGTACGTAGCGCTCTTGGGCAATCAGGTAACCAACCAGGGCGTGATCACCGCGCAGTTGGGCACGGTGGCGCTCGGTGCCGGGAGCGCGGTCACGCTCACCTTCACCGGCAATAGCCTCGTGCACCTGCAGATCGATCAGAGTGTGCTCAAGAGCCTTGCCCAGAACGGCGGCCTGATCTCCGCAAATGGCGGCCAGGTGCTCATGACGGCGGGAGCGAAGGATGCCTTGCTCGCGAGCGTGGTCAACAACACGGGCGTCATCGAGGCACGCACAGTGGAAAACCACGACGGCACGATCACGCTCTCCAGCGGCATGACGGCCGGGACCGTGAACGTCGGGGGGACACTCGATGCGAGTGCGCCCGAGGGCGGCAACGGGGGTCACATCGAAACCAGTGCCGCGCACGTTGAGGTCGCGGATGACGCCAAGGTCACGACCGCTTCGTCCAAGGGACGCTACGGCAGCTGGCTGATCGACCCGAACGATTTCAATGTGGCGCCAAGCGGCGGCGATATCACGGGCTCGACGCTCTCGAGCGAGCTTGGCTCGACCCCGGTCACGCTGCAAAGCAGTGCGGGAGCGACCGCCGGAAGCGGCAACGTGAATGTCAATGATGTGGTGTCGTGGAGCGCGAACACTGCACTGACACTGACGGCTTCGAACAACGTCAATATCAACTCGAACATCACGGCCACGGGAGCAAGCGCTTCTCTCGCCATCAATCCGAACACGGCCAATGGCTCGGAGACGCCGAGCGGCACAGGAACATTGAACATTGGCGGCGGCGCATCCGTGACGCTCTCGGGTGCCAACGCTGCACTCTCCATCGCAACGCCAACCTATACCCTCGGTAGCGGCGCAACGATCAACCTGCCCAATGTTTCGCCGACCTCCACGACGGCGCTGGTGATCGGCGGCACGCCGTACACGGTTATCAACAGCCTGGGTGCAGCGGGAAGCACCACCGGCGCCAACCTGCAGGGCATCAACGGCAACCTCTCGGGGCAGTACGCGCTCGGCAGCAACGTCGACGCCTCGCCCACCAGCACCTGGAATGCGGGGGCGGGGTTCACGCCAATCGGCAATTCGAGCACTCCGTTTAGCGGCACGTTTGATGGACTCGGGCACACCGTCAGTAACCTGACTATCAATCTGCCGACAACAAATTATGTAGGCCTGTTTGGTTATACCGGTCCGACTGGCGTGATTCAGAACGTCGGGCTGATCGGTGGCAGCGTGAGCGGCTCCACCTACCTTGGCGGGTTGGTGGGGTTCAATGGCGGTGCAGTCACCAACAGTTACAACACGGGCAGCGTGAGCGGTACCGGCAACTACGTCGGGGGGCTGGTGGGTCGCAATGCCGGTGCGGTTGGCGGCAGCTACGGCGCAGGTAGTGTGAGCGGTAGCTCTTACGTCGGCGGACTGGTGGGTTACAACACCTCCACGGGCACCCTCAGCAACAGCTGGGCAAAGGGCAACGTAAGCGGTACCGGCAACTACGTCGGCGGGCTGGTGGGGGGCAATGCCGGTGCGATCGGCGGCGGCAGCTACGGCGCAGGTAGTGTGAGCGGTAGCTCTTACGTCGGCGGACTGGTGGGTTACAACGCTTCCACCGGCACGCTCAGTAACGTCTCCGCCACAGGCAACGTGAGCGGTACCGGCAACTACGTCGGCGGGCTCGCGGGCATCAACTACGCGACTATCAGCAACAGCGGCGCAATGGGCAACGTGAGCGGTTCGAGCGACGTCGGCGGGCTCGTGGGCATCAACTACGCGACTATCAGCAACAGCTACGCAATGGGCAACGTGAGCGGTACCGGCAACTACGTCGGCGGGCTGGTGGGTCGCAATTCCGGTGCGGTCGGCGGCAGCTACGGCGCCG